>Ga0315307_1000323_pt1 | contig 20280 bp, 13 predicted proteins | sample TDP2_MG_FD_203079 | JGI IMG/M metagenome (GOLD analysis project Ga0315307, IMG submission 203079) | Freshwater sediment microbial communities from Lake Towuti, South Sulawesi, Indonesia - TDP2 | ecosystem: Environmental > Aquatic > Freshwater > Lake > Sediment | place: Indonesia: South Sulawesi...
GCATCAGGGTAAGACCCCTGATGCAAGGGAATCTCTCAGAAGGGCGCCAGACGCTCTCCTCGGGAGTCTCTTGAATCATGGTCTCTCACCATGATGCACGAGACTCTGTAATCTACGGGATCTGCGGCACTGGTGCAATGCGCGGCCGTCCAGAGAGACGCTCTGCACGGGCTCCGACTCGTCGCTGGTTCGGTTTCAGAACACGACCACGCCCTTGATATAGCCCTCCGGCCGGTTCACCGCCTCCTCGAATGCCCGCTGGCAGTCGGCGAACCCGTAGCGGTGGGTGATCAGCCTCCCCTGGTCGGCTCTGCCCTGGGCCAGCATGGCGGCCGCCACCCGGAACTCGACGTCGAAGTTGGGGGAGTACATGGGCGAGATGTTGAGCACCTTGAGTCCGAGCATGTGCCACTGGCTAGTCGGGATGAGCGACTCGCCGTGGTGCCAGCCGAAGATCACCAGCTTCCCTCCCACCCGGGCCAGGTTCGTGGCGAGCCGAAGCGTGCCCGGCGCGCCGCTCGCCTCGATCACGATGTCGAAGCCGCCCATCTCCTTGGCCAGGGCCCGCAGATCGGTCTCGCGAGGATCATAGGTCTCCTCGGCTCCGAAGAAGCGAGCAAGCGCCAGGTTCCCTGTGTTGATGTCGGCGATCACCAGCCGGCCCACCTCCCACATGGGCAGCGCCTGCACGATGAGCAGGCCCATGTAGCCGCACCCGATCAGGGCGATGGTGTCGCCTGGCCTCATCTCCATCCCGTGGACGCAGTTCACCGCGCAGGCGAGCGGCTCGCTGACCAGCAGCGACAGATCGGCCGGGGGGCTGTTCACCTTGACGACGCGCCCGGTGTGTGAGACGAAGTGGCGCTGGTACGTCGGGTAGCCCAGGCAGGCAACCACATCGCCCTCCTGGAGGCCCTTGACTCCGCTGCCCACCTTGGAGACCACTCCGGCGGGCTCGTGCCCGAACGAGAAGGGATAGCTCACCTGCACCCGACCTGTGAACAGGGCGACATCGCCCTTGCATATGCCGTTGGCCTTCGTCTCGATCAGCACTTCGCCTGGCCCCGGCTCAGCCACCTCCGCATGGGTGATCTCCACCTGGCCCGGTCTCGCCAAGACAATCGCTTCTGTTCTCACTGGCGCGCTTCCCCGTGTTGCCCAAGTGCAGATCCGGCTCTCCTCATTTCTCTCCCCACCACTCCATGTCCCTGGCGCGCCGATGAAAGCCCGTGGACTCCAAGAGAGCGCGGCCTGGGGCATCGAGAACCGGCGAGCCATTCCAGTGCGTGACTCTGAAGCGACCGGGCCGCCCCGGCGCGCGCCGCGCGGCGACATGGGCGAGGAGGGCCCTAAGAGCGCGCGCCGCCAGCCCGTCGTCCGTGCCTTCCGCAGTGGTGACCCGGGTTCCCTCCGCGACCAAGCAAGGCCGGCCCCGGTGCAGGAGCAAGCAGGAGGAGAGGTGGCGAGCCAGCGGGAGGGGATCGCCAGTGGCGGCCAGTGGCAGGTCTTTGATCCCAGGGGCGAAGATGTTGGCGGGATCGTAGGCGCTGAGCGGCATCACCTCGTCGTCACCTGCATCTCTCCACACCCGCAAGGCCTCTACGGCCTCGGGGAGAGCGAACTGGGCGCCGGGCAGGCCTTGCACGAAGTAACCCCGCCTGACCTGCCCGCGCAGCTCCATCCGCTCGAGCCGCTGGTAGAGATCGGCCCACGACCAAGAGGGATCCTCGCGCAGCAGGCAGTGGCGGGTCACGATCCCATAGCGCAGGAGCAGCAGACGCGCCTGGGCCTCGATCTGCTGCTCTCGCGGCACCTCCCGACCCCAGGTGGCCCCGCCCCGCGCCAGGCTCCAGCGGCCCGCGAGCAGGCGCGCCAAGCGCAGCCGGGCGCTGACCCGGCGCTGCGCCTCCCGCCTATCGCGGGCTGGGGGGATCGCCGCGGGCTCGCGCTCCAGCCGATGGGACAGCTCCACCTGGAGCGCGCTCCCGGCCCCCAAGGGGCGAACTCGGCGGGAGAGCAGACCCCGCAAGGCCTGGAAGCTGTCGTTGGTGACCAGGCCGGCGCGCACCAGTTCACCCAGCGTCTCCTGCAGCCGAGCGAGAGTCCAACCGAAGGCGCGCTCGAGGTCCGACGTGAAGCAGGCGCCCTCTTGCTCCAGCAAAGCCAGCACCTGCCGGCCGGCGGGTGACAGCTTGTCCGCCTCGGCCTCAGCCCTCTCCGGCAGCAGGCTGGCGCCTTCTCCTCGCCAGAGGAAGGTCAGCCTGGTCTGGGCTGGCTGCTCGAGTGGGCTGCGGGCCACCCACACGACCTCGCCAGCGGTGCAGAGCCCGTCGAGCAGGCCGGCAGCGTAGTCGCCGACGCGGGAGGGCAGCACCTCTCGCTCCCAGAGCTCGGCAGGGAGCCAGAAGGCGCGAAGCTGCTCGAGGACGCGCCGCAGGCCTGGCTCACCAAGCAGCCGATGGCTTGGGTGCAGGTGCTGGTGACGAGTGAGGAAGTCGGCATAGGTGAAGAGAGAGACCGGCTGCACCTCCCGGCGCAGGCGCGCGAGGCTGCGGCGATGCAGCTCACCCAGGTTCTCGCGGTCACACCACTGCACCGCGGCAGAGCCCTTGCTCAGCCGCCCGCGCACGACCTCGCGGTTGCGGACGAACTCGTCGAGCTGCTCCTCGACCCACCGCTCATCGAAGGCGTAGCGCTTGCAGATGCCAGCAATGGTGACGGGGCCATGGCTGTGCAGGAAGCGCCTCAGGATCTGGGCGCGGGCTTCGCCCTGCGCCGGTTCGGCGAAGCCCGCAGAGTACGCGGCCGCATGCTCCGCCAGGACCCACCGCAGTTCCCTCCCCGCTGCGGCTGCGACCTCGACTTGGAGGGCCCGCCGGTCGCTCGCCAGCTCGGCCAGCCACGCGCTGGCATCTCCCTCGCAGCGCTGGTGGATCTCGTCAGTTGTCAGGTCGCCCGCCTGATGGAGCACTTCGGCCAGCTCCTCGCGGGAGCGGGCGCGGAAGCCCGGTGCGCTCTGCTGGAGGCGGGCCTCCAGCTCCTCGAGCGCCTCCGGCCTGAGCAACTCAGACAGGCCGGTGGGCTGGGCCAGCACCTCGTCGAGCATCTCTCGGCTGAGCGCCAGCGCGCTGAGCTGCCGCTCCGCCTTCGGGGCATCCCACGAGTACATGTAGGTGCCAACGAAGTCCGCCAGGAGACCCCGGGCCAGGGGTGACGGCAGGATCGTCTCGGCCCGCACTACCTCGATGCGTCCTTCCTGGATGCCCCGCAAGACCTCCTCCAGGTGCTCCATGTCGAAGACATCGTGGAGGCAGTCGCGCACCGTCTCGGCGAGAATGGGGAAGTCCTCCAGGCCGCGGGCAATCGCGAGCAGATCGCGGGCCCGCAGCCGCTGCAGCCAGAAGGGAGTGCGCCGCCCCGCCAGGCCTGGCAGCAGGAGCGCGCGCGCCGCGTTCTGGCGGAACTGGGCGCCGAACAGGGCCGAGTCGGGCAGCTCTCGCAGGATCCTCTCCCGAGCTTCGGCGAACGAGAGCCGTTCCAGCAGGTCCAGCGGCGGGTCGGCCTCGGCATCGGGGAAGCGCAGCAGGATGCCGTCGTCATCAGCCCGGCACTCGACCTCCAGGCCTCGCTCCTCGCGCAGCGCGCTCGCCAGCGCCAACCCCCAGGCGCCATTCACCCGGCCGCCAAAGGGCGAGTGGACCACCAATCTGGGGTCGCCGATGACATCGTGGAACAGCTCGACGATGAGGGTGCGGTCCGAGGAAATGGCGCCCAGCGCCTCCACTTGACGGCGCACATAGGTCAGCACATTCCGGGCCGAGTTCTCGTCGAGAGCATAGTCCCGCTGAAGCCACTCGCCGGCGCCCGGATCATCCCGCCGCGCCGCGACCTCGCGCCGGAAGCGGCCCAGCGCCTCCCCCACCGAGAAGCTGCGCCAGGGGTAGTCGCCCCGCCAGAAGGGAAGCCTCGGCAGAGAGGAGGAGGCGTCGCTGGCGATCACTCGGTCCTCGGTGATCCTCTCAGCACGCCAGGTGTGCGTGCCCAAGGTGAAGACATCCCCCGGTCGCGCCTCGAAGACGAACTCCTCGTCGAGCTCGCCTATCTTGGTCTTGCCATCTGCCAGGTAGACGCTGAACGTGCCTCGGTCAGGGATCGTGCCTCCGCTCGTGACCGCCAGGCGACGGCTTCCAGGGAGGGCGATCAAGCGGTTGTTTATGTGGTCCCAACTGATGCGGGCGCGGAGCTGTCGGAACAGCTCCGCCGGGTATCTGCCACTCAGCATCTCCACCACGGAGCGGAACAGCGGCCAGGAGAGCTCCCGGTAGGGATAGGCCTGGCGGAACAGGTGGCAGAGCGCGGTCGCGTCCCAGCTCTCCTCTGCCGCGACCGCAGCGACGATCTGCTGCGCGAGGACATCCAGGCAGAGGCGAGGGGTCCGGACCGGCTCGACCTCGCCCTGGAGCACGCCCCGCGCCACCACGGTCCCTTCCATCAGGTCCTCGGGGAAGGTGGCGAAGACCCGGCCCACGCTCGTCTGACCCACCAGGTGGCCGGAGCGACCAATCCTCTGGAGGCCCTGGGTCACTCCCTTTGGGGACTGAAGCTGCACCACCAAGTCTACGGAGCCGATGTCTATGCCCAGCTCCAGTGAGCTGGTGGCCACCAGGGCCGGCAGCCGGCCCTCCTTGAGCGCCTGCTCCAGGTCATGACGCACCTCGCGCGAGATGCTGCCGTGGTGGGCGCGGACCACCCCGGGACCGAGGTGCTCGTTGAGCCGCTCCGCGAACCGCTCCGCCAGCCGGCGGCTATTCGCGAACACCAGGGTGGTGCGGTGGGCGCGAACCAACTCGACCACGCGCTCCACGACGGCGGGCCAGATGGAGTCGCCGCCCAGCTCAGCGAAGTCCGGCACCACGGTGATCACCTGCACATCCAGAGACTTCTCGCGGCCCGCGTCCACCACCGTCACCGGCCGCGGCTCCAGCCGACGCGAGGTGTCCTCCCCCACCCAGTGCTGGCCGCCCAGAAACGCCGCCACCTCCTCAAGCGGGCGCTGGGTTGCCGAGAGGCCAACCCGCTGAGGAGACACACCGGCCACGTGCTCCAGGCGCTCCAGGCTGAGGGCCAGGTGGACCCCGCGCTTGTTGCCTGCCAGGCTGTGAATCTCATCCACAATGACAGTGCGCAGTCCCCCGAAGAGGCGCCGCGCGTGCGGGCTGGTGAGCATCAGGTAGAGCGACTCAGGAGTTGTGATGAGGAGGTGAGGCGGCTGCCGCGCCATTCTCACCCTCGCCGAGCTGGGAGTATCACCGGTGCGCACCGCCGTCCGCAGCGGGGGCAGATCCTCGCCCGAACGGGCCGCGACCGCTCTCACTCCGGCGAGCGGCTCCCGGAGGTTGCGCTCGATGTCATTGCTGAGCGCCTTGAGTGGGGAGATGTAGAGCAACTGCACGGCGTCGGAGGATGACCCCTCTCCCAGATCCCGGTAGATGCGATCTATGCCCCAGAGGAAGGCAGCCAGCGTCTTGCCCGAGCCGGTGGGGGCCAGCAGCAGCACGTTCTCCCCGGCGATGATGGGAGGCCAGCCCCGCGCCTGCGCGGCAGTCGGCTCGCCGAACCGCTCGCGGAACCATGCCCTGGTCCAGGGAGCAAAGGGGGTCAGGTCAGAGGGCATCAGCAGTTCACTGCCACTCCGCCGGTCGCGCCGAGCGCAGTCTCCGGCGACGCTCACGAGGGGCTACGTTCGGCGAGGAGGCGCACCTTCCTGCCCCGGGCGGCGCGCTGCCGCCTGAGCCTCTTCTGGGTGCGAGGCTGCTGACCGTCCAGCCAAGAGGACCCAGAGCGAGAGGGCCATCACGGCGGCCTGTGTGCTGAACCCGAGAGGCCAGTGCGCGCCTGTCAGGTTGCGCTGAATGGCGTGATGGAAGTGACGCAGCCATGCGGTGCCAGGCCATCCCCTGAGCCACGGGCCAAAGGGCGGCAGATACTCGACCAGGTCTATCAGCACTGCGAGAAGCGCGGCGCTGCCCGCCAGGCGGCGACCCGGCTGCCTCCCCACGAGCACACCCACCACGATCGCGCCGAGGAAGAAATCGAGGGCCGCCGCGATCGCCTCCGGGGAGGTCGTGCGGCCATACCCGGACCCGAAGAGCGAATGAGCGTCGAGATGAGGCGCGAAATCCAGGAGGAAATGGCTGGCAAAGGCTAGGGGGAGGGCCAGCCAGGGCGAGCGCAGCTTCGTGCCTATTGCCGCGCCCGCCACCATGTGAGGTGTTGCCATCATCTGAGTCTCTGCCCGCCTCCCGGCTCGATTGGGCCAGCAGATGCTGGAGCGAGTCAGTCGGACGAGATGCGGAACACGGCAGCGCCGCGAATCCCGTCGTGTTTGAGCTGGCGCAGGGCCTCGTTCGCCTGGGCCAGGGGGAAGGACTGGGTGCGAGTGCGCAGGGAGATCTCCGCAGCCAGCCGGAGCAGCTCCCGGCCGTCGTCGCGTGTGTTCGCAGTCACACTGCGCAGCGTGCGCTCGCGGAAGATATGACGATCGTAGTCGAGAGGAGGTATCGCAGTGAGGTAGATGCCGGCCACCGCGAGGGTCCCTCCCTTGTCCAGCGCCTCCAAAGCCGCTGGCACCAGGGTACCCGCAGGAGCGAACAAGACGGCGCTGTCCAGCTTGACCGGCGGCCGCTCGTTCGCCCCGCCGACCCAGGTGGCCCCCATCTCTCGGGCCAGTGCTTGGTGCTTCTGGTCCCTACTGGAGACATACACTTCACATCCCCAGTGCTGCGCGATCTGGATCACGATATGGGCCGAGGCCCCGAAACCATACAGGCCGAGGCGCTGGCCGGGCCTGACCTCACTGCGCCGCAGGGCGCGATAGCCGATGATGCCTGCGCACAGCAGAGGCGCAAGCTGGACCGCTGGGAGCTGACCAGGCAGGGCATAGGTGAAATCCTCGTGCGCAACTGCGAGCTCTGCGTAACCGCCGTCCACGTCATAGCCCGTGAACACGGGTGAGTCGCACAGGTTCTCCTGGCCCCCTTGGCAGTGCCTGCAGACACCGCAGGCCCGGTGAAGCCAGGCCACGCCGACGCGATCACCGACGCGGAAGCGAGAGCAGCCGGGGCCGAGCCCCTCCACTCGGCCCACGATCTCGTGTCCGGGGATGATCGGCCGTCTATGGGCCGGCAGATCGCCCTCAACCACGTGGAGGTCGGTCCGGCACACCCCGCACGCCTCAACCCGCACCAGCACCTCGCCCGGGCCGGGCCTCGGATCAGGCAACTCGCGCTCCGCCAGCGGCGAGGTCTCCACTGGGGCCGCCTGCTCAAGCACCATCGCCCTCATGCTTCTCCCTCCACCGACGGGGCCAACGTGGCGCGGCCACGCGTATAGAGCGCATTTCATGACCCCAGAATCGCCTGGCTGGCCCGCACTTATGCTGGCATGAAATGCGCCTGCACAAGCCTGCCGCCTCTCTTGGGCTGTTTCATAACCTCCTCCGGAGGCTATGAAACAGCCTCTGGGCGCAGGGAGATGATTGGCCGGATGGCCCCGTGCTCCTGCGGCCGGTCGCATCCTCGATCAGCAAGCCTGGTCGCGAGGGAGCCAGAAGCGACGTGCAGAAGGAGCAGAGAGGAGGGCGGCCGAGCGGAGCATGGAGACCGTTCGCGAGATCACCTGCCGATCTGTGCTGACTGACACCGGGCTGCCGGCCGACTACGCCATCAACTGCTATGTGGGCTGCGAGCACGGCTGCCGCTACTGCTATGCCCGTTACATGAAGCGGTTCACCGGCCACCGGGAGCCCTGGGGCACGTTCGTGGACGTGAGGACCAATGCGCCCGAGGTGCTGGCGCGGGAGGTGAGGCGCAAGCCGCCGGGATCTGTGATCCTCAGCTCGGTCTGCGATGGGTGGCAGCCTCTCGAAGCCAGCTACGGGGTGAGCGGCAGATGTGTCGAGGTGCTCGCCGAGCACGGCTGGCACGTCTCCATCCTCACCAAGAGCGGTCTGGCGCGGCGCGCCCTGCCCATGCTCGAGGGGAGGTCGGCGGATGTGGGGGTGAGCTTGACTGCCTTCGATGACAGGCAGCGTAAGATCATCGAACCGAAGGCGTCACCAACGGCCGAACGGATCGAGCTGCTGCGGGAGGCGGCGCGAAGAGGGATCGCGGTGTGGGCTTTCCTGGGACCATTCCTGCCATTGCTCACCGACAGTGAAGGGAATCTGACAGCTTTGGTCGCGGCCCTCGCCGAGCTACCCCTGACCCACATCTATGCCGACCGGGTCAACTTCCGCTCTGGAGTGGCCTCCTCTCTCAAGGAGATGGCGGCCCGCCATTTCCCTCGGATCGCAGACGAGTACCGATGGCTCGGCTCGGACTCCGATGCGGACCAGGCGTATGCGGATCAGCTTCGCACCAGGATCGCGCGCCTGGCCGAACGCTATGGCCTCTCGGCGAAGCTGCGCATGGGCTTCTGAAAGGCCCCTCTGCCCAAGCAAACGCTGTCTCGCCAGCCCTCTGGGTCTCCTGTCCTCATCGCCTCCTGCAGGCGCGGGGCGCGCTAACGCCGAACCCAAGGCCGACCGACCAGCCTCGCGCGCTAGAGACACAGGCGGGACCTCGGACACAAGAGCGCGCGGGGCGGTGAGGTGAGCAGAACAGTATGCCGGGGTGTCACGATGTGCTCCGACCGGGCGGAGGGCTCCGGCTTGCCGGGATAGGGGCCTTGCTGAGTGTCAGCCTCTTGCGGCCGGTGTGGGGCGAGGCCAGCGGGCAGGCGGCGGGTCCGCCGGAGTTGCAGGCGGTCGTGGTTGAGAAGGGGCCAGTGGTTGACGGCCTCCTGGAGGACCCCTGCTGGCAGCAGGCGTCGCACGTCTCGGGTTTCCTGCGGATGGAGAAGGAGGGCCCGGAGTTCGAGCGCACGGAGGCCTGGATCTGCCAGGATGCGCGGACTATCTACGTCGCCTTCCGCTGTCACGACTCCCGGCCGGAGCAGATCCGCGCCCTCCAGCGCAAGCGGGGCGGAGACATCGGCCGCGATGACACTGTCGCGGTGTCGCTGGACGTGATGCACGACCATCGCACCGCCTACTTGTTCAGGCTCACCGCGCGCGGGACGCAGAATGAGGACATCCCGGGCGGGTCGGCCGAGAAGTACGAGTGGCGGGGCGACTGGAGGGGCGCGGCGCGGATACAAGGAGATGGCTGGGGGGCCGAGCTGGCAGTGCCCTTCGACATCCTCCGTTACCCAAATGGCCAGCGGACCTTTGGAGTGCACTTCTCTCGCTACCTGGCGCGCATGAGTGACTCAAGCTGCTGGCCCGACCTGGGCCGCGGACATGACGCCGCGGACCTGACGCGAGACGCGAACTGGGTGAACGTGGTGGCTCCGGAGCACCGTCCCCCGCTCATCCTGATGCCCTATGCCGTGTCCGACATCGGCGGGAGTGAGGAGGAGACCGCCACCGGTGGGCTCGATGCCAAGTACGTCGTGCCCAACGGCCTGGTGACGATGCTCAGCTACAAGCCGGACTTCCGCAACATCGAGGACGTGGTCGAGAGCATAGACTTCACCTATACCGAGCGGCAGTTCCCGGAGTACCGGCCCTTCTTCACCGAGGGAGGCGGCAAGAAGACGGAGTGGGGAGAGCAGGCCGGCTCCTTCTATCCCCCCTCCATGATCTTCTACAGCCGACGCATCCCGGTGGTGGACGCAGGGGCGAAGGCCTTCGGCAAGCTGGGGCGGCACAGCCTCGGCATTCTGGATGCCGTGGAGCCGGACCGGGTCAACGACCTGGCGCTCGCCTACGGGTACGATCTCGGCGACCGGGGGAAGCTGCGGCTGGGGGCAGTCAACCACCGTGAACCAGAGGGCCTGGACAACCTTGCGCTCCATCTCGGCACGGAATGGGGGTGGCCGAAGCCCGATGGATCGAGCTCCTTCTCGGCCAACATCTACCAAGGCAGCACGGAGGGTCCCCGTGGGGACGGTCGAGCCTTCTCGCTGGAATCCGGTCGCTGGCGGCCCAATGGCATGGGATGGTGGGGCTGGTATCAGCAGGTCGGTCGGGACTTCCAGAACGTCGAGGAGCAAGACGAATCAGGCACCTGGCTGAGCCCGGTGGGCGTGGGCTACGTCCCGGAGACTGGCATCCGGGGGGGAGGCCTGTGGCTCGACGGGCATTGGAGCTATGACACCGGGGCGCTGCAGGACAGGGGCTGGGACTGCGGAGGCAGCCTCTTCGACGATCCGGCCGGCCCGCGGTGGGAGGTCAGTGGCGGGTACCACCTGGGCTGGCGCAACGACACCTCCTGGGGCTGGGGAGTTGGGGTGGGAGAGCGGGAGGGGTTCGCCGACAAGAGCCTTCGGTTGTGGCGGGAGTGGCACGACAGGGACCTCTACCGCCGGGGTTCGTTCGAGAGCACACTGGGCGGGCGACTCGGCGGCCCGTACCGCTTCTTCCGGCTTTCCCAAGGCTATCGGCCGACGCGCGACTTCTCCTGGCAAGTGCGCCTGGAGAAGGTGAGCTTGAGCCCGGACAACCCCGATGATAGCCTGCGGGGCGTGCAGGCCCTGGTGACAGCAACCTATGACCTATCTGACGAGAGGAGCATCAGCGCGCGGCTGGTCTACCGAAAGGGGAACGCCAACTTCTGGCTGCCGCAGGTGTACTACGAGGAGGAGAGGCTGCCTTCCGCGCTCCAGGAGGCGCCGCCGGAGAAGCAGATCGGCAAGATCAACCTCTACGCGGCCTACCGGCAGCGGGTGGCTCACGGCCGAGACATCCTGCTCGTCCTGGGTGACCCCAACACACCTGCCACCGAGGCCCGCGTTGCCATCAAGATGGTCTGGACTCACTTCCTGAGCGGCGTCGGCTCGTAGGGGAGTGACCGGGGCCGTCGCCCCCAAGTCCCCTGCCAACACAGAAGCCAGGATGCCAGCCGCCTCGACGCAGACAGCGCCGGACATGCCGCCCACTGCCGACGCTCAGCGCGAGACCGGCCCCGGCGTCTCGCTCCGTGCCGTGCTCATCGGGGTCACCAGCATTGCCCTCCTTTCCCTGGTCAATCCCTACCTGCAGTTCCTCATCCAGAGCTGGTGGATCGTGGGCGTGGGCTCAGTGCTCACAGGTCCCGTGCTCACCCTGTTCTTGCTGGTCCTACTCAACAGCGCGCTCGCGCGGCTCTGGCCTGGCCGGGCTCTGACGCGGGCCGAGCTGCTCACCATCTACGGCATGGGCATCGTCTCACTGGGCTTCTTGGGCCACGGCGGACTGCCGTACCTGGCCTCGTTCATCACCTACCCGTTCTACATGGCAACGCCGGAGAACAACTGGCAGCACGCGCTGTGGCCGTACATCCCCCTGTGGCTGCGTCCGGGAGAGGTCCAGGTCGCCGACTGGTTCTGGGAGGGGCTGCCGCGCCAGACCCCATTCCCCTGGGCGGCCTACCTCTCCCCCGCGGCTTGGTGGTCGCTGTTCACCTTCGCGCTGTTCGCGGCGATGTACTGCCTGGGCTCTGTGCTCAGCAGAGACTGGATCGAGGGTCAGCGCCTGACCTTCCCACTTGCCGATGTGCCGCTCTCCATGACCGGCGAGGCCGCGCGTCCCACCCTTGCCGCGAGCCTGATGCGCAACCGCGTTTTCTGGGTCGGCTTCGCGGTCCCGTCCTTCCTCATGCTGGTCCAGTGGCTCCACCGGTTCTACCCCAACGTGCCTCAGACCGACGTCTACCGGGTTCATATCGGCAAGGCGCTCATCGGGATGGGGTTGCCCTGGAGCGTGCTCGGGGAGACGCACTTCAGCATCCTCTGGGACGTGGTCGGGGCCATGTGCCTCATCCCCAGCGAGGTGTCACTCAGCATCTGGCTCTTCTACGTGCTCTACAAGCTCCAGCTCCTGCTCTGGGCGAGCTTCGGCGTGGCCGAAGGCGCGGCCAACTCGTTCATCCACCCGCCCACGTTCATCTCCTTCGAGGAGGTGGGCGGGTTCATCGCGCTGATGGCCGTCCTCCTCTATGAGTCAAGGCACGCCCTGAGGAGGGCGCTCTTGGCCCTCGGGGGGCGCCGGGGTGATGGAGACGCCTATCAGCCCCTCACGGGTCGCGGCGCCGCGCTCGGCTTTCTGCTCGCCAACGCGCTGATGCTCTGGTTTGCCCTGAAAGCGGGCATGTCGTGGTGGGCCTTCGGGGTGCTGATGGTGGTGTTCTATTCGCTCCTGCTGGGCGCGAGCAGGCTGGTCGCTGCCGGGGGCGTGATGTATGTGGGACAGGGGGCGCAGCCTCGCGCGGTGATCGTCCGCGCCCTCGGCGCCCGGCCGCTGGGCACCGCGTCGCTGCTTATGTACGCCTACCTCACAGGCATCTACATGAATGACCCCTACAACCTGGCGATGCCGCAGATGATGAACAGCTTCAAGCTGCTGCGCGCGGGACGCATCAGAGGCGGGCCCTTCACCTGGGCGGCCGCGGTCGGGGTGGTGGTGATGCTCGCCGTCGGAGTGCCCGCGATGCTCACCATGATCCACACTCATGGGGCCACCAAGCTCGACGATTGGCCCTTCAGCATGTGGGGCCGATGGGTATTCGGGGAAGTGGATGCGAGCCTGCGCCTGCCCGAGCCGCCGGACAACTGGCTCCGGCTCGCGCTCGCGCTCGGGGGAGCCCTCATGCTGGGGCTCTCCTGGCTGCATATGAACACGCTCTGGTGGCCGGTGAGCCCGGTGGGATTCCTGGTGGCCAGCAGTTGGGTGGCCGACAGCAACATGTGGAGCTCGGCGTTCATCGGCTGGAGTGTGGTGGCCCTGCTCAAGCGCTACGGCGGACTGCCGCTCTACCGCAGGTTCCGGCCGGCCTTCCTGGGGCTGATGCTGGGCAACTACCTCACCGGGGGCCTCTTCGGTCTGCTCAACACCATCGTAGACTACAAGCGGATGATGACCTGATGCAGAGGCCGTGGCTGCGCATCACGCCAGTGCCGAATCCCAAAGATCCCACAGGTCTGGCCCAGGTGGGCAGGCGCGAGGCTCAGGAGAAGGGCCAGTGCTCCGGGATCGCGGACCTCGGGATCACCGCGCGGCAGGCCTTCTTCGGGTTCACGATCTGCGAGATGCGCAACTCGCCCGCGGTGGAGAGCAGCCGCCGGGCCTCGCAGTCACTGAGGGCGGTGAGCTTGGAGATCACCTGGGCCATCTCGGCCACCGCCTGCCAGGCGGCCTCGTCCAGGATCTCTGCTGCCGCGAGCACCATCAGCCGGTCGCCCCGCACCAGGTAGGGGGCGCGGGTCAACGGGTCCTTCACCCGCCGCACTGAGAGCACCACCTCGGCCGCGCATTCGATCCCCGTGCCGCCCACCTCGCCATCCCCTTGGAGTGCGTGCACATCGCCCAGGGCCAGCATCGCCCCTGGCACGGCCACCGGAAGGAACAGGGTCGCGCCTGCCCCCAGATCGGCGATGTCGAGGTTGCCGCCGTGATCCCCGGGGGTGGTGGTCGGCACCGGATCTCCGGCTGGCGCCAGGCCCATCACCCCAACCACAGGGTAGAGCGGCAGCCGCAGGCCCCAGGGGTAGATCGCCATGCCATCTCTGATCTCGACCACGGTAGCCTGCTCTCGGTCGCCGCCGCCGCTGATGAAGCCCCAATCGGTGGGGCGGACTTCGTGGATGGTGATCGCCAGTGCCTCGCCCGGCTGGCTGGCCTTGATTTCGACGGGCCCAGTGGCCGGGTTGGCATAGCTTGGCCCGGGCCGGCGCCGACCGTCCCGGCCGCGCAAGCCGCCGTCGCAGTCCGCCGTCTCGACGACGACGCGCTCACCCTCATCAATGGCATAGGCGGGCGGGTTCGCTTTGCCCATCTCAGTAACAAAGTGATCGCTGGTCAGGCGTCGCATCTCTCACCTTCCCTCCCATGCGGGCACTGAGATCTCGGCCCGGTAGTCGCTCATGTTGTAGTGGGGCTGGCGGCGCGGGCGGTATACGCGCCCCTCCGGCGGCGAGCCGTCCTGGGTGTAGATCCAGATGCGATCCAGGTCCCAGAGCACGATCTCATCTCGCGGGTCGGCGACCAGGTCTAGCGCCTCCGCGCAGAGGGTGGGGTGCCCGTCATCCGGGAACTGCACCGCGGTGCGCAGGTGACCATCGAGCAGGCCACCGAGACGCAGGCTCCCCGACATCAGCAGCAGCTCCACCCCGTCGCCTCGCCAGTTCACCGGAGAGAGCACGCCGCCGCTGCCGGGGACCTCGAGGCTCTCCAGCATCCGCCCCTTGGCATCATAGAGACACAAAATATCAGGATTGCCCCAGAAGGTCTTCGTGATGATCTGAAGCCCAGGCGCATCTTCCCGCACCCGCGCCACGGTGAGGCGCTGCACGTGCCCGGTGTGATCGCGCCACAGAATCTTGCCGTGCAGGTCGCACACCACCAGCCCGCCCTCCCCGGAGGCGAGTGCGATCAGCAGGGCCGGGTGAGCCGGATCAATGGGAGCGATGGCGATCGCGTCCTGATGATCCTCGACCTCGATCTGCCAGAGCGGGCTGCCATTGTCATCCAGCAGGGTGAAGCCGGCCATCACCTCGTCGCGGCCATCGCCATCGAGGTCGGCCACCGCGGGATAGTGGCCGGTATTGCCATGCCATCGCCAGAGACGGTTGAGCCGATCATCGTACGCGGTCAGGTTGCTGTAGCGGTCCTTGACCAGCAGATCGCGCTTCGCCCCCAGCCCGCGCAGGTCGGCGAAGCAGATGCAGTCACCAGGGATGCGGTACAGATCGTCCTCCTTCAGCCAGGTGGCCATCGGCCCTGGCTCGGGCGTGGGCGCAGACCACTTCGGCTCGCCGGTTCGGCCGTCTAGCACACAGATCTCGAAGTTGCGGCAGCACACTACCTCCTCGTTGCCATCACCATCGAGATCGTGGATCTGCACGCACAGGTCAGCGGGGATGATGCCGTGCGCCCGGTGGGGCTCACCCCATTGCCAGAGCACGTTCCCGTCGAGATCGAGGGCGGTGAGGCAGCTCAGGAACGCGAAGTCTCCGCCGCTGAGCATGTCGGTGTACTGGGCGAGCACGATCTCCAACCTGCCGTCGCCATTGAGGTCGCCGAAGCGGAGGTGGCGGCCGGTGCCGAACTCAGGAGTCTCGATGGTGCGCCAGAGGACGGGCTTCGGATAGCCCTCTCGTGAAGGCGCGCTTGCGGCCCGCCTCCCTAACCCATCAGCTCTAACCTCCACCCGAGCGATGCGCGCCGGGCCGGCCGCGAGCAGGCCGATCCGGCCGTACTCCAGGAGGCCGTCCTCCACCTCGAACAGCGCGCGGCCGTCGAGCCAGGCGCGCAGCCGCCTCCCTCTTGCCTCCACACGGAGCAGATGGTAGTGGTCGAACTCCGGCTGCCACTCGCCCTCGGCCAGCACCTCCTTGTGGTCGTGCTTGCGGGACATCAGGCGCGCCCGACCGCTGCCGCTGACGCGCAGCGAGTAGTGTACGCGGTTGTTCTGGTAGCGCAGCATCACGCCGGCCTCTGTGTGAGGGGAGAGCAATCGCACCTCGGCCTCGACTGCCACATCGCGCCACTCCAGATCCCCTGCAGCGAGCATTGGCATGCCCGCCTGGCGGAGACGGGCCTGCTGCATCACCCGCCGGCCCCGGTCCTCGACCACCTGCCAGTTGCCCAGCCGGCCCCAGCTCGTGTGGTTGGTCACCTCCGCCCAGCCGCCAGGCAGCGCCGGCAGGTCCAGGCAGTGATACTCGCCCACCGCGCTGTAGTCGAAGGCCAGGCTGCCGATGGGGAACTCCTCGAAACGATCACGGAATACGATCACGGCCTCCTCCTCGCGCTGCTGTCACGCCCTTCGCATATGGGGGTAACGAGACCGCTGAGTCTCGCCTACAGATTCTCTTGCATCAGGGTAAGACCCTGACGCAACAGAATCTCTCAGAAGGGCGCCAGACGCTCTCCTGGGGAGTCTCTTGAATCATGGTCTCTCACCATGGTTCACGAGACTCTGTAGTGTAATGAGAGCGAGACTCAGACAGACCAGCGCCAGGGCCCGCCGCAGGCTCCGGGCGCGTCGCTCTCATCTGCGAGGGGCATTGGGGGCGACGGAGAGGCCCCTCACATCAGCTCATCCAGGCGTTGGAGCGCCTCCTCGGCCTCCTCGAGCTCAGGGAAGAGCGAGAGCGCCAGCCTGTAACTCGACCGAGCGCTTGCCAGGTCACCAAGGGCCTGATGGATCAACCCCAGATGGTAGGCGTACTCCCCCGACTCCGGCATCAGGCGCACTGCCCGGGTCGCCGCCTCCAGGGCGGCCTGGCGTTGTCCGCTGGCCAGCAGCGCCATCGCCAGCGCGTCGTAGGCGTCTCCGCTCTCTGGCAGGAGCAGACACGCCTGCCGCGCCGCGCGCACGGCCGCCTGGGCATTGCGCCCCTGCGCGGTGAGCGCGCGGGCGATCTCCAGGCACATCTCCGGGTCGTTGTGCCCCACCTGCCAGGCCCGCTCCATGGCTGCATCCGCCTCCGCGTGCCGCCCGGACGCCTCCAGCGCCGTCGCGAGATTGTACTGCGTGCGCGCATCATCCGGCGCTACCGCGAGGGCGCTCTGGTAGTGCTCCACCGCGGCCCCGTAGAGACCCAGGGAGTGGTAGGCCACCCCCAGCCCGGCGAGCGCCTCTGCGCTGTCGGAGCGGATCGCCAAGGCCGCCTGATAGGCCTCGAGGCCGTCGTGCCACCGCCCCAGTTCAAGATAGGCGCGGCCCCGCTCGATCTGGATCTCCTCATCCTCGGGCTCGAGCTGGGCGGCCACCTGGAAGGCGGCGAGCGCTTGCTCGAAGTCGCCCTGCTCCGCATAGGCCAGGCCCAGGTTGAACCGGGCCACCGGGTGGGTCGGGTCCAGAGAGAGCGACTGCTGGTAGAGCTCGATAGCCCGGGGCAGATCGCCCAGGCCTCGCCGCGCGTTGCCCAGCTCACAGGCCGCGGCCGCGCGGCCCTGATCGTCCTCGGGCGGATAGAGAGCGAGCGCCTGGTCGAGCCTCTGGGAAGCACGCTGATAGTCGCCGCGGGCGCAGTGGAGATAGCCGGCAGCGTAGCAGGGCTCGTGCCAGTCCGGCGCCAGCTCGCAGGCGCTCTCGAACTCCTCGATCGCCCCCTCGTCCCCCAGCCGATGCCTGGCCCAGCCGAGCCACAACCGACAGTAGGCCTCATCCGAGCCGCGGGCGAGAGCCAGCCGGTACTCCTGCGCCGCCTCCTCGAACCGCTCCAGCATGTAGAGCGCGTCACCCAGGTCGCGGTGGAGCAGCCCGGAGAGCGGAGAGGAGTCGTCGGGGTCCAGCTCGAGGGAAGTCCGGTAGTGCCGCATCGCTTCCTCGTAGCGGCCCCCCAGGAAGCGCAGCTCTCCCATCACGCGATGGATCGCGGGATCGCCCTGCGCCAGTTGGAGAGCGCGCTCCGCCAGCCCTAGCCCCTCCTCCACCTGGCCCTGCTGGCCCAGCGCCCAGGCGAGCGATACCATCGCCTCCAGATGCTCCGCGTTGCAGGCCAGCGCCTGCCGCCAGGACAGGATCGCCTCCTCTTGGTGGCCATCTGCCCAGAGTCTCATGGCGCGCTGATGAAGGCGCTCAGGACTGGAGGACCTCATCACACAACCCCGCCGGAATCTGGCCTTCGCCTCCGCCTGTGGGCCTCCTCTCACTCCAGAGCACAAGCTCGGCCGGCGCACGCGCCGGGCCCGCCTGATACGGCCTCGCGAGCGGTCCACCCTCGCCCCGGCCGGCCTCGCGGCGGCAGGACTGCCCACAGCCGCGGCCGAACTCCCACATGGGCCATGGTGCAGAGGGAAATCTCAGTGGCTGAGATTGAAGAGCTGCGCGCCGAGCGCTGGCGGAGCGCTCCGCCGCGCCAGATCGAGGATGAGCGGGGCGCGCTGCGCCTAATCCGCGAGCTCGGATTCCTGCTCCTCATGCCCATCTCCGGGGCCGAGCTGCCCAACCTTCACGAGGCCACCCGCCGCGAGTGGTCGTGGTGGGACTGGAAGCAGACCCTTCCCGGGCGCAAGGCCTGCTACTATGCGAAGCTGCTGCGCCGCCGCGGCACCTTCGTCTCCTGGAGCTGGTTCCCCACCTTCCGGGCGGCGTACGCCGATCCCAGGCCCTACCAGAGGCTGTATCGCGACGGCCTGCTGGGCCAGGAGGAGAAGCGGATCCTCGACCTGCTGGCAGAGCGAGGGCCTATGATGACCTTCGATCTGCGGCTGGCCTTCGGCCCTCGCAGCAAGCAGAACACACGCCGCGTGAAGAGCATCCTGGTTGACCTCCAGGCGCGTTTCCTGATCACTGCCGCGGGCGGCGACACCAAGGGCTGGAGCCACCACCGCTGGGCCCTGGTGGACCAGTGGGTCAGGCCTGACTTGCTGGCGCGCTCCCGGGCACTCTCCGAGTCCGAAGCGCGCGCACGCCTCGTCGCCCAGCTCGTGCGCAACCTGATCGCCACCACCCCCGCGGACATCGCCTGGGTGTTCGGGTGGGAGCGCAAGCAAGTGAGCGCGATGGTGGCCGACCTGGTCGAGGCCGGGGAAGTGGCGACTGCGCTGGCTCCCGAGTTGGAGGGGGAAGTGATCGTGCCTCGGCCCTGGCCGGGGAGACGTGGTGAGCGCTAGCCAGGTGAGCAGGGAGTCGCCTGGAAGGATAGCGGCCCAGCTTCGGCTTGCCGTCCCGTTCTACCTGGGCCTCCATGCCCCGCGAGTATGGCAGCGCTTCCCGGAAGGCCAAGCCTACGCGGCCAGAGGGAGCTCTCCCGAACTCGTGCGCGCCCTGGTCGCGCTCCACCGCGGTGACCGTCGGGTCGCGGGGGGCGCGGTGGAGGTGATCAACTTCCGCTGCACGCGCGTCACTCCCGCCGGATCGCAGGGCTCGTTCTTCGTGAAGGAGTTCCCCCGCCTTCACTGGGCGCACGATCTGGAGCGGCGGCTGGGCTGCTCTCGGGTGGATCGCGCCTGGCGCGCCGGACATCTGCTGCCACGGCTAGGAGCGCTCACCCCGCGCCCCGTCGGCGGCGCGCAGTTCCGCGCCGGCGATGGCGCGGTGATCGAGTACCTGGCGACAGAGTGGATAGAGGGAGCAAGCGCTTTCCCGCAGTTGCTGAACGGCTTGGAGCGACAGGCGCGCGCTGGGGCGCTGCGCCAGTTCGCGCGGCACCTGCGACGCTGGCACGCCCTCGGCATCTACCTGCGCGACCTGGTCAAGAACGTGCTGGTAAGCCAGACCGAAACGGCCTCGCGCTACTGGCTCACCGACCTCGACGGGCTGCATCCCATCCGCTGGCCGGACCGGCGGCGAGTGCTCCACCACATGAGCCAGGTCCACCACTGGGTCGGGCCGCTGGAGAGCGCGGAGGCGGAGCTGGTCTGCGCCGCCTACCTGGGTGAGACACACAGCCCCTTCGCTCAGCGCCTACTCGCCGCCCTCACTTCCGCGTCGACAGCTCCTGCCTAGGGGCGAGGCGGTTGCTCTGCGAAGCATCTGGAGAGGCGATGCTGTTCCCGCCCACGGCGGAGCTGCCCCCCCCGCCCTACAATCCGGCCGGCCCGGGCATCAGCCACAGCGCGATGGGGCGGATGACGGCCGACCAGACCCCGTTCCAGATGGGGCTCCTCAGCACCAGCAGCAGCACGATGAACCCGAGTGGGGCCATTCGCTCCACCAGGCCTAGCTCCCGGAAGCCTAACAGCCGGGCCGCGACATGGGATCCATCCAGCGGCGGGATGGGCAGCAGGTTGAACACCATCAGCACCACGTTGATCAGCACTCCGAAGGCGCAGAACCGCACCAGCGCCTCAAGCAAGCTTCCGCTAGCTATGTGAGCAACCGGCTGCCAGACCACCAGGCGGAGCAGCAGCGCCCAGGCGGCCGCCTGGGCGAAGTTCGCGGCCGGCCCGGCGAGCGTCACGAGCACTTCGTCGCGGAGGGGGTGGCGCATCCGTGCCACCGAGATCGGGACCGGCTTCGCCCAGCCGAACCCTATGCCGAAGATGCTGGAGGCGACGAAGAAAATGGTGCCCACCAGGTCCAGGTGGGCCAGGGGAGAGAAGGTGAGCCGGCCGGCGCGCTTGGCGGTGTCATCGCCGCAGAGGTAGGCGGTATAGCCGTGGGCCAGCTCGTGGAGGACGATCGCCAGCAGGAAAGCAGGCAGGCTGACTATGAGGTTCAGCGGGAAGTCCGCCATGTGCAGGGGGGCGCCTCAGGGGAGGGCGGGGACGGGCACCTGGTCGAGCACCTCGGCCACGACCTGCTGAGT
>Ga0315307_1000324_pt1 | contig 20277 bp, 23 predicted proteins | sample TDP2_MG_FD_203079 | JGI IMG/M metagenome (GOLD analysis project Ga0315307, IMG submission 203079) | Freshwater sediment microbial communities from Lake Towuti, South Sulawesi, Indonesia - TDP2 | ecosystem: Environmental > Aquatic > Freshwater > Lake > Sediment | place: Indonesia: South Sulawesi...
AGAAGTCGACAAGGAGAAGTCTTTCCTTTCATCTATTACTACTCAAAAGGCTCTAGTTCAAGAGAAGCTGGCGACGCTGGAGAAAGAGAAGACCTCACTGAAGGTGAGAGCGAAACAGTCCCAGTTGACTGATGCCGAAGCGAAGTACGCGATTCTGACAAAGGAGCTGAATGAGCTCAATCAAGAACAGATCGCAGTCGAGAGTCGATTTTCAACCTTGGAGTCAACTTTGTCAACGATCACACCCAGCTACGATCAAGCGAGAATCCAGTCAAAGGGTCTAGAGCGCCAACTGGAAAAGACAAAGGCAGACATAGAATCATCAAAATTACGATTGGACGAATCGAACAAACAGCTGGCTGAACTTAAATCTCAACGGGGGAACCTCTCCTCATCTCTAACTTCGGTGAAAGAGAAGAGAGGAGAATTCGAGGCTGAAATGAAGAAGATAGAGGCTGAATTGAAGGACGTCTTCGATCGATACGAACCGTTGAACGCTGCAATAATGGAACTAAACTCCCAGATCAAGGAGAAAGAACTTCAGGCATCCTATCTCCAAACTGAGCTTCAAACTCTTGGATATACACAGCCATTCGATATCAAGCCTGAGGAAGTTAAGAAAATCGAGTCTACACTCAACATGATCAAGACCGAACTTGAAGGCATAGGGGCGGTGAACCAACTTGCAGCAGTTCAGTATGAAGAGGTCAAGAACAACTACAAGCAGCTGTCAACCCGTATAAATGAGCTGGAGAGAGAGAAGTTCTCAATTCTGAACTTCATGAACGAACTTGAGAAAAAGAAATTCGATACCTTCATGAAGGCCTTTGAATCTGTCAACAAGAATTTCCAGGAGATCTTTAGCAAAATCACGAACGGGGGCTCAGGAAGGCTCCTGCTCGAACGTCCCGAGGATCCATTCAAAGGAGGGGTTGACGTATACCTGAGTTTTCCCGGGAAGGCTGAATTAACCATAGGAAGTGCAAGCGGTGGCGAGAAATCGGTCGCGACTGTCTGCTTTATCCTAGCGCTTCAAGCGATACATCCGATGCCATTCTACATATTCGATGAGATAGACGCGCATCTCGATGCTGTCAACTCACAGAGGCTTGCTGATCTACTTAGAGAGCGATCCCAAGGTTCACAGTTCGTCGTCGTTTCTCTCAAGGATACAACGATATCTCGCGCGAACAAGATATATGGAGTCTACATTCAAGACGGCGTCTCTCAGATGGTTTCTCTCCCCTTGCCGGAGGGACGCTAGATGGCTGAACTGGAAAAACCATTCTGGCTACGTCCCCCATATGTTATACTGTTCGACCTACTTCGTCTACACAGGCTGAAACCATGGGATGTCAATATAACATATCTACTCAACAACTTCCTGGCTGAGATGAAGAAGCAAGGGTACATAGACTTCTCAGCATCCGGAACCGCCCTACTTTCATCAGCTTTCATCCACAGGATGAAGTCCGAACTGGTCCTGAAGATGGAGGAGCCGCCCAAGCCACCTCAACCCAAACCTCAAGAGGTCATCCCGCCGCCTCTCCCTATTCCGATAAGATTCGAATACACATCAACATCTGTTGTAGAAGTCTTGAAGGCGCTTGAAGAAGTGCTCAGAAGTGAGAGGGCTATTCTATCCGCGCAGAAGTCACCTCTGAAGGCGGCTCAAGTTATAGAACAACTTGACGAGTTCCTCACAAATATAGAAGACCACTTAAGCGAATTCTTCTCAATGCTAGTCCAGCTCTCCAAGAAGAGGAGGAACATATCATTTAGAAGGCTGATTAAATCGCTATCTCTCCAAGAGATCGTTAGAGATTTCATTATGATGCTTTTTCTAGTTGGTCAAGGAAAGATACGGATATATCAGGAGGAGGAGTTCGGCGACATAGTCATTAACGTTGTCGAGGCGATCCCTGCTGTCACAACGGACTGAAGAGTCGGTCACTGAAAAAGAGAGGGAGCAAATAGCTCTCATCGAGGCTTCACTGTACGTAACAGGAAGACCTGTTGACGTGAAGGTACTGGGATCGATAGTTCGAATGAGGAGCGAGGAGAGAATCCGTTGCTTGGCCAGAATACTTGCTGAACGATACAAACAGATGAAAAGCGCTATGGAGATCTTAGAGCTTCAAGACGGAAGATTCGTTATGCAACTAAAGCCTGACTACGTTAGAAGCGTCAAGAGACTCGCAACGAGGCAGCTTCTGACGCCTGGTCCCTTAAAGACACTGTCTTTCATCGCCTTCAAGCAACCGGTCACGCAATCTTACACCGTTAGAGTTCGAGGGAACTTGGCATACCAGCATGTCAGGGTCTTAAGAGATATGGGTCTAATATCGGAAGAGAAGCTCGGGAGAACGAAGATACTGCGAACTACACAGACGTTCGCAGACTATTTCAACTTAAGCCACGACATACGATTGATGAAGAAACAGCTCGAGAAACTCTTCGGCGAACTCAGTCTAGTCAAACCTGAGGAGAAGACTCCAGTCATTCGATCTGAAAATATCTAGTTCTCTAGCACGGTAAGGCTTATATTTCCGCAGGGCTTCGAGACTTCTGGCTTTGAGACATCGAGGTGCAAGAGGTCTTGCCAAGAGGACATGGAGATCTCCATAAACGAAAGAAAAGCGGAGGAAGGAGGAGAGCCTACAGAGGGAAGAGAGCCTTCGAGATGGGGGGCGATGCGGCTGAGACTCTGATCGGAGAGAATAAGCTTATAAGGAATAGAGTGAGAGGCGGACGCTCAAAAATTAAGGCTCTAGCTTACAGCTTTGCGAACGTGACAGATCCCTCCACTCAAAAGTCGCAGAAGGTTCAGATAACCAAGGTTGTTAAGAATCCCTCGAATATCGACTATCAAAGGAGAGGCGTAATAACAAAAGGAGCAATAGTCGAGACGCCTTTAGGCCAAGCGAGAGTGACCTCAAGGCCGGGGCATGATGGGGTGGTGAACGCCATTCTCCTTCAGAAATCCTAAGCTTGCAACCTACCGTACATGGCAATTCTTTTCCCAGTTTCATTAATCACTCTCATTACTCTGAACTCTGATTGAAGGGTTGCTCTCACTAAATGATCTTGAATCGAACTCGGAGTATGTCAACTCGGTTTTTATGCTTATCTCATGTAAAAGGGTCTTGTACTGTAACCCTTGCTCCGCGTCGCAAACTGCGCAGGTCAGCTTTTCGTTGAGCGTGCATCTCAGAACATAATAAATAGAAGACTTCGAATCAAACCTATCTCTTAGATGGCGGTGTAAGGGTTGAAGTGATTTTGAAGCAGCGCGGGAAGATGATCGTTTGGCTTGCGAACGTTGACTCTTCCAAGTCTAGGAGAGAAGGTCGGAAGCTACCTAGGGTTTCGTGCGTTGAGATGCCTAAGCTTGCCGAGCTCGAAGATGCTGCAAGAGCGCTTGGTTTAGAGTCAACTTCGGTGAGCAATACGGCTAGGCCGTCGAAACCTTGGGAGAAGACAGGCTACATAATAGTGGATGGAAAAAGCAGGACAAGGAGTTTCATCCTCAAGTCACTGGTTGAGACGATAAATAGATCGAGGCGAACTAAGCCCAAGGAGAAACACAGTTAAGGATGTTTGAATTCTTGCTGGCAGTAAGCACAGAATTCATTGACGGCGGATTGAGTCCTGTTTCAAGTCTAGAAGAAAACTGAGAACTAAACTCTCCACTTGGTTCCTTCAGCTGTGTCCTCCAAAACCACTCCGATCTTTCTCAAACGATCGCGAATCCTGTCAGAGGTTTTCCAGTCGTCCTTCTTTCTCGCTTCATCTCTAATCTCGACTATAAGGTTGATTAGCTCTGTGGAGATGTCTCTGGATGTTTTCTTACCCTCTCTGCCTTCGAAGATGCCTAGGATCGATCCCATTTGCTTCAATGTCTCCAATATCTCTCGAAGAGTTTTCTCGTTGAATCCTGAAAGGATATACTTTTCAACCTCTTTCGTAAGACTGACCAATGCCGCGATAGCAGCAGGCGTATTGAAATCATCATCCATGGCTTTAATGAATCTCTCCTTATGTTCAGAAACAATTGGGCTAGACTGGCCTTCTCGAACCGTAGTAGCATCTTCGCCTCTCTCTAACAGTGTTTGAACCTTATCATAAGTTGCGTAGAGCTTATCTAGTAGCTCCTTGCTGCTTCGCAGATTTTCCTCGCTAAAATCGATAGGGCTTCTGTAGTGACTAGATGCGAAGAATAGTCTCAATACATCCGGATCGTATCTTCGAAGCGCATCTTTTATTGTAATGAAGTTTCCAAGAGATTTAGACATCTTCTGACCCTTGACGTTGAGTATGCCTGTGTGAATCCAGTACTTCACCAAGGGCTTCTGGCCTGTGGCGGCCTCGGCTTGCGCTATCTCAGCCTCATGGTGAGGAAAGACCAGCTCGACAGCCCCGCCGTGAATATCATATCTCGGGCCGAAGTGAGTGTATGTGATCGCAGTGTCCTCAATATGCCAACCGGGTCTCCCTTTACCCCAAGGGCTATCCCATGCAAGTTCTCCAAGCTTCTGGCTCTTCCATAACGAAAAATCATTGGGGTTCCTCTTTCTCGGGTCAGGCTCGATCCGATGCTTCTTCAATTCATCTGGTTTCTGTCTGGAAAGTCGCCCGTATTCTGGGAATTTCGACATATCATAATACACATCTCCGTCGACTACGTAGGCATACCCTTTCTCAAGTAAAGTATTCACTTGAGCGATTATTTCTGCAATGTATTCAGAGGCCTTCGCGAAGAGATTCACGCTATTGATGCGTAAGGATGCCATGTCCTTATAGAACTCAGCCGTGTATTGTTCAGCCAGCTCCACTGGATTCAGATTTCTTTCCTTGGCTCTGTTTATTATCTTGTCGTCGACGTCTGTAATGTTCATGAGGTAGAAGAGGCTGTAGCCTTTGTATCTCAAGTATCGGGCCATAATGTCGTACGCGATGTAGGTTCTAGCGTGACCTATGTGCGTAAGATCGTAAACAGTAGGGCCGCAGACGAACATGTTCACTCGATTTCCATGAATCGGTTTGAACTCCTCTTCCTCGCTCGACATGGTGTTGTAGACTTTCAAAGGCATTCTTCACACCAATCCATAGTATGAGTTACATCTTTCGTAGATGATCTACCAATAAAAATGTTGTAGGAGTCGTCCCTTCTCTTTCCTGAGGAGTACGGCTTCGTGGCCATGCTAAAGCTTGTAACCGATCTTCCTTAGGAATAGTTTTCTATCATCTATATCTTGATCAGTTTCAATTCCTTTCGACTTGAAACCGTCTACTACGCCTAGGACTCCTCTCCCCAACTCCGTCTCCGCGATAATTACCTCCACCGGGTTCGCAGTTGCACAATATATGCCGCAGACCTCCGGAACAGATTTGATTGCATTAAGAACATTTATCGGATAAGCCTCTTTGAGAACTACTATGAAACAGTGTCCGGCCCCGAGTTGAAATGCGCTTCTAGCTGCGACTTGAACCAGTTCAGGGTCGTTCCCTGCTTTTCGAACCAAGCAAGGTCCTGAAGATTCGCAGAAGGCTAGACCGAATCGAATGCCTGGAACACTACTCACAACAGCCTCATAAAGGTCTTCAACTGACTTGATGAAATGGCTTTGACCGATTATCATATTACATTCTTTAGGAACCTCTATTTTGACTGTCGAGGTTTCCATAGATAATCCCTCGCCTATTAGTAGGTATTGGCACAATAGATTAACCTTACCGAAATTATCAAGCCAACGATCGAACCGTAAAGTCCGAGTGTTTAGCGATAGGCGTCAATGCTAGATCTCTGATCCGGTTGGGGAAACACAAACCTCACATTCTTAGCAGTCTTGAAGGCCAACGATTTGGTACCCGTGAAGGTCTATGGGATTAAACAGATCACATACGCCAAGAGAAGTGCATTTTGAGAATTTAAGAACATACACATTTCTGTGAGCGCATGTTTCCGTCTCGCCGACACGTACACGTTGAATCATTGAGGCGGCCCATCATACTCTGCAACCACAACTGACGCTCAATCAAGCTATTCAGAGTACAAACGCTTAAATTCACAGCGATCGGATGACTAAAAAAGGTAAAAGGATATGGCAAAAGCCTACTCTAACGAAGAAATAGAGGAGATGCTAAACCCGAGGCCGAAGGATTGGACCGCCATTGTCGACGAGCTGAAAGATGAGGCGGATTCGACGCCCTTGATCGCCACGATAGCCTTCTTCACTCTCGGGCTAGCGCTGGGATTCACTATGTCCAAGAAGTGAATTCGGCCCAGGTTTTGGATGCGGAGTCTGCAGTCCAACTCTAATAACGGTGTGAAAGGCGTTCGTATTAAATCGAAAAGATTTGTTCTTGAAATTACCGTCTAGATAGGTTGGTGTGCAGATTGGAGCTATACGAGGCGATAAGGTCGAGACGTAGCATTAGAAGATATAGGCCTGATACAGTTCCAGATCGGGTTATTCAAAAGATCATAGAGGCTGCATCTTGGGCACCGTCCTCGAATAATAGCCAGCCTTGGGAATTCGTGGTTGTAAGAGACAGAGACAAGCTCGAGAGACTATCGAGGATCCACGTATACGCTGACCTGCTCAAAGGTGCTCCCTTGTGCATAGTCGCATGCTCAGACCCGAAGAGGTCGCCAAATCACTGGGTAGAGGACTGCTCTATAGCTGTGGAGAATATGCTCCTTGCCGCTACGGCAGAGGGACTTGGCTCTTGTTGGATCTCCGTCTATAGGCCTAACGATGTAGAACGAGAGAATAGCGTCCGAGAATTGCTATCTATCCCAAAGAGCGTTAGGGTCGTAGCTCTTGTAGGCTTGGGTTATCCTGCTGAGACCCCTCAGCCTCCTGCGAGAAGGAAACTTGAGGAGATTATTCACTACGAGAGATACTGAAAATGGATCTTAGGCGGGTTTCGTCTTTCCGGCGATCGTCGGCTATAAAGGGACCTCGATGAGTAGTCTTTCTAGCAGCTCTTTGTAGCGGTTTCTGATAGTTACCTCAGTCACATTGGCTATCTCAGCTATCTCTCTTTGCGTCTTTCTCTCATTAGTCAAGACAGTTGCGATATACGTTGCTGCAGCGGCTATTCCTGTTGGGCCTCTCCCGCTTGTCAGTTTCATCTGCTTCGCCGTTTCCAAGATCCTTATCGCGATCGCTTCAGCCTTCCCCGATATTATAAGCTTGTTCGAGAATCTTGCGGCATAGTGCCGGCTGGTAGAGGGAGGTACGAACGTCTCCAATTCGCGGACCATGAACCTGTAGCTTCTTCCAATATCCTTCTTATTGAGACTTGATGCGGTCGCTATTTCGTCAAGAGTACGCGGCACACCGCACTGCCTGCAAGACATGTAGATTGCGGCTGCCGTCACATTGTGTATAGATCTGCCTCTGATCAAACGTTTTCTTATGGCCTTCCTATAGATTACTGACGCTGTTTCGAGAATATTCTTAGGAAGATTCAAAGACGATGAAAGTTTACTCAATTCAGAGAGCGCTACAGCCAAGTTCCTCTCTGTAGCATCCGACACTCTAACTCTCCGTTGCCACTTCCTGAGCTTGTACAGCTCCATCCTCTGTGTCAGTGTAAGCCTCTTACTAACCGCTTGTTTGTCTCTCCAGTCAATTATCGTCGACAGACCTTTGTCGTGAATCGTATATGTAAGTGGAGCTCCTACTCGCGTCCTTTTCGCTTTCTGCTCATCATCAAAGGCTCTCCATTCGGGCCTAGAGTCGGTTAATCTCTCGACGATGACACATCCACAATTTGTACAGACTATTTCAGCCGCATCATAGTCTCTCATTAGTCTCGATCCGCCGCATTCCGGGCAAACGCGCGTTTTTCTTCGGATCGGTAGACTATCGTCAGTTTCAGCTTCGGATTCTGACAACGAATCACCTAATCTTCTTGAGCTACATACAGGATCTTTCCAACACAGGTTGAAGGTTCTGGAATCGTTGGTTTCACGGCCATGTAGGGCGCTGATGTTGGACCGAAGATATCGTAGATTACACCTATCTCTTTCAACTTACTATCCAAAACTTGAGAGCCCAGTTTAGGGATCACATCTGACTCCAACTTCAAGATGAGGCTGCGGCTTTTCGATAGGTGTATAATCTTGCCCAGCCTCTTCAAGTCCTCACAGTCACTCCTTCGACGAAGAGTGCAATTAAAAAAGACGATATATAAACTTAGCTTGCACTTTACATCGCTTCTGCGGAAAGAGGTTCATAGCTCTCATGCAGTTTTATTTCGAAGACAAGAGACAACATGGCGTTCAGTTGCGAACTGTTTTTTACCAAGCGGATGCAATGCTTATGAGGAATCTGTAGGTCGAAGATACTGAATGATCAAGGGCATAACACTTCAAAACTTCATGTCATACGAGAATGCGTATATCCCGTTGGAGCGCGGCTTGAATCTAATCTGCGGTCCAAACGGCGCCGGAAAATCATCCATACTTTTGGCTATTTCAGTTGTGCTAGGTCAGACATACACAGAACGAGCTAAGAGATTGAGCGACTTGATAAGGCGTGGTACCGACCAGGCAAGAATATCGCTGCTGATCGATAATTCGCCAAGAGATGGGCGTAGACCTTTTTCTCAGTATCATACAGACATGGTGGCTATCTCGAGGATACTGAAGAAGAATGGAGATTACCCATATGAACTTCAAGGTAAGCCGGTATCGAAGACAACCATTACTGAAGTCTTCACTAGATTCGGATTGAACCCAGACAACCTTTTGATAATCATGCATCAATTGATGGTAGGAAAGTTCGGTTCAATCAATCCAATCGAAAAGTTGCAGATGCTGGAGGAAGCAGTTGGATTTCAATCCTATAGAAGAGATGTAGTGGATGCTTTTCAAAGGCTTCAGAAAGCCGTCGGCGAGGAGGAGTCCTTAGCGTCTGTCCTCGAGTCCACGAAAGAGACTTACGACTATTGGAAGAGGGAGTATGAGAAGTATCTTCGGAAGAAGGAGCTCGAGTCAAAACTTAGAGGACTTCAGAGTGAACTATTGTGGGCGAGGATAGAGAAAAGGGAGAACGCTCTTCTGAAACTCAAATCCAAGATCGAATCTAGAAAGAAGGCGATTGAGTCTATTGACAACAAATTTGGGAAAGCACGAGAAAGCGCAGACAAGCGTCAGGCGAAATTCGAAGATGTGCGGAAGAAGATTCTGCAGCTGGACGACTTAAGGCTTGAAGTCGCTAGAAACGAGACCTGCCACAGTATGAACTCCAAATGGGCTCGGCAAATGGTTGAGGAGAACCGGAAGCAGATGAATGAGGTTAAGGAGAAGCTTTCCCAAATCTCTCGTTTGAATCTGAAAGAAGATACTCACTACGAGCACTTGGCAGGCTTCTTTAGGGACCGGGTAAAGCGGCTGGAGGAGAAGAAGAGTGAGAATGAGAAGCTAATGGAGAAGTCCTCGAAGGAGATGAGTAGGGCTCAAGAGGAGCTTCTTTCGCTGAACAGGCAGATTTTAGAGTTGAATTCGCAACTTGAAGTTGAACTGTCTAAGCTGATTGATGCCCGAGTTGAACTTGAGGTCCTCTCTTTCAAGAAGACGCTTTTGACGGAAGAACTTAATGACCTTGAGGTCCAGCGAAGAATAGGTGAGGAGGAAATCGCTCCTCTAATCGCTGAAGCTAAGAAGTTCGGGCCTGGAATGGCGACGGTAAGGAAGATCTTTGACATTATGCTGAACATCAGCGCTATAGAGGAGCAACTGAAGCCCCTAGCGCTCGTCAGTGAAGACGTTGAGAAGATGTACTCTTCATACACAAACATCCTCCATGACTTGAAGGAGAAGGCCGACACCGTTACAAAGAATAGGAAGGAGATACTGCTCGAATTGAACAAACGCCTCGAAACTTGGAGAGAGATCGTCAATAAGTTTCTGGACGAATTGAACACTAGATATAACTCAATTCTAGGGGAAGTCGGTGCGAAAGGAATAGTCAGGTTGGCGGAGGCCAAGGAAATAGAGAAAGCGGGGATCGAGTTACTTGTCGGCTTTAGAGGGAGTAAGCCCACTCCGCTGGACTCTCTGACTCAAAGCGGTGGGGAGAGAAGTGTAGCGCTCATGGCTTTTCTCCTCGCTCTTCAACAATACATGACTTCGCCATTTAGAGCGATAGATGAGTTTGACGTTCATATGGATCCGAAGAACCGCGAGGTAATTTCAAGTCTAATCGTTTCGAGTTCTAAGAAGATGGAGGGCGAACAATATGTCGCAATTACTCCTGGGCAGGTCACTCCCGATGAGAACGTACATGTCATTATCGTTCAAAACATAGACGGGTCCTCTGTTGTAAGTGAGCTGAAGTAGCCTATGGAGAACAAGCATAAACCTGAAAGGGTTCACCTCTCAGCTGGACGGAGAGAGCTGTTAGACATAGTGAAGACATGCCGAGCGGTCGAGAATAGAGAGTTTAACCCTTTTCTTCTCGATGTTCGTCGTGCTATCGAGATCTTGAGGCAGTACTTCCCCTATTGGAAAGATCTCGACGACTACTGTTTAGATGCACAAACGCTGAACGAACTCTCAAAGGTGATTAAACTACAGAATACTCAGTTGAGATTTCAATCCAGTTCTCTGTATGCTGATCCAGAGTTTCTGGAACGTAAATTCGAGCGGCTGTCGGTGAAGAGGCTGGCTGAGATCTTCGTAAAATGTTGGCATCCAACTGTGGAACTTGAACAACTTACATTGACGGCGGTTGAGGAAGCTCTGGAATACTGGAGAAATCTGCTTCCAGTAGAGGAACGATTTAGACGTCTGCAACTCGGGCGCTCCTCTCAGCCTCAAGCATTAGAGATGGCTGAGGCTTTGCGGTTGGGAGTCACTTCGACAGAGGGCTTCATGAAGATGTTGGATAAGGTGTGGAGTGAGATGAAGAAAGAATATTCGAAGAGTGGAGAAGTGGATTACTGGGAATTCACACTTAGAGACAGTTACAGTGAGACTTTACGTAGAGCATATCTCATCAGCTTTCTGCTAACCTATGGGTATGCTCGAATGCTGTTGAAGAAGAATGGTAGAATGTTGCTTGAACCGTATGAAGCTCAAAGGGTTGAAGATCGCCAATTGGTGAGTTTTCCAATTTCTATTGGGATGGAAAGGTGGAAAGAATGGAAACAGAAAGCGTAGGCAAACGTTTCTACGCTGACAAGTTAAAGCAAGCTGCTCATCTGCTTCTATTCAAAAGAGGTAAGATGCCGGGAGCGAAGGATTGGGAGCTGAAGATGAAGCTTGGAAGAAACTATGAAGAGGTTATGAATCAACTGAACGTAGTTCTCGGCGATTTAGACCTTGAAGTCAGAAAGATCATTGAGGAGTCTGTTAGCGGTCCGATGGGTTTTCCGTCAACAGGCCGTGGCGAAACTGAAGCCCGTTTCCTCGTGGGATTGAAGGGGAGCCTGACTCTCAGGGAAGCGAGAATGTGCGGTTGGAGAATAGACAATCTGTCCGCATTATCGGTGGCAATTTCCTACTTGATATCGAAACAAGGCAAAGCTCCTAGAAAGGATGTTGAGAAGCTTCTAGCGTACAAATTCGGAAGATGGAGAGCGATGACTCTAGTTGACGTGTTCATTAGAAGCGGATACTTGAATGAAGATGAGACAGGCCTACTTTCTTTGGGCTGGAGGACAAGAGCTGAGGTTGATTTGAAGAGCCTTATGACGCTTGTGCTGGAAGCTAGACCTTCTTAACGGTATCCAAGAACTTCCTCGCATACTCTTTGGACGTGACGAACTTCAGGTACGTCCTATCCTTGATATGTTTGAAAGATTCGCTTAGCTCGATCTGCTGAGCAAAATGGTCGTGAACCTTACTTCTGCTTAACGCTGCAAGAACTCTACCTTGGAAGAAGCTTTCTAGATTCAAACCCTTGCAGACAGGGCAGTTGCAGCCTAAGCGTTTGCCGCGTATTGCTGATAACTCTTTACGTTTAAAGACTCCCCAGCCAACTCTATCGAAGAGGTTTATCTTGTCCTTGGTTAATGGTTCAGGTGGAGGCGGTACAACCCATCTGGAGAAGCTGTCAACCGCGAAGTATGGAAGCATCATGCCTTCTGAGCAAGTTAACATTCTCCTAGCGAATTTTATCTTGGGAGGAACTTGAAAGGCGTGGATCCAAAGCTTCGGGGTGCTCTTCTTCAAATCCTCAAGGGATCGAAGACTGTGATAATAGAACCCGCCTCGCATATCTACGCCTAGGCAGGATATTCCACGTTTCATAAGAGGTTGGAGGTATCTTTCGAAGTCTTGCCTATTCTCGGTTGCCGATATTACAGGCATGAGAGGCTTTTCTATTCCCCTCTCTTCTCTCCATCTACGAGCAAAATTGAAGAGAGAAGAGAAGTCTTCTGCAGATATACCCTTGGATTGTTGAACAGTGACTAAGTCAAAATCCGAGAAATACTGTAGATCTAGAATTGTTCTCAAATCCTCGGTCCTATCTATCCCAGCTTCACCTCGAAAACAAAGGAACATTATGCGAACGAATTCTTCCGCGCCAGCTGTTTCTCTAGAGAGTCTTCTAGCAAATTCCTTAAGCGACTGGTCCTCAGTCAACAGCTTCTTCAGCGTATTTGGAAACATCAATTTTGCGGAGACGATAACTTCGCTCGGTAGAAGACCTTTGAGGTCGATGAGTCTCGAAGCATTCAACTCGCTTGTGGTAGCAAACTTGTTCGGTAGAGTTGATTTCACTTTGCCGATTTCAAGTCTACCGCAACTAGCTGAAGTCTTCTCATCAAAACTTTGATCCTTAATCGTCAGCTCAACCATTGAAGGTTCCTTTCCTTGCAAGATTCGTCCTATAGGAAACCGGCTGGACCTATCACGGGTAATATCAGATGCGCCCACAAATAGTGTTTGCTCTTAGTTCAAGCGACTACGGCTGGCAAGACCGCTCAATCACGTTCGCTTTTATCAGAATGTAAAATTAAGGCTCAAGCGGCTCAGTTTAGCACGTGGCCTGTCTCCTTTGTCGCGACCAGACCGGGCGCACTACGCTGAAGCTCTTTTCCGAATTCAGCGGATCTGAGTTCAGACACGAACTGTTTGACAGAATTCCTTTCAAGGCGTTTTTTCGGAATGAGGAAATCATACTTCTCATCCGCTACTTTAATGAAGTCCAGCCCGTAGATTTCAGCTGCGGTCCTGATCCCGAAACCGACATCCGCTTTACCGTTTAGAACAGCTAAAGCCACGGCTGAATGTGATTTGGCTTCGATTCGATATCCTCTTATTCTATTTGTCAGCTGTGGAAGACTCAGTCCCCTCGCTTCGGCGATCTTGCGAAGGTTGAGGTCGATCAATAATCTTGTTCCAGATCCTAGATTGCGATTTATAAAAGATATGTCGTCTCGTAGAAGGTCTTGAAACGCCGTGACCCGTTTTGGGTTTCCTTTAGCTACAATGAAACCTTGCTCTCGATTGTAGCCTCTGATCAAAGTAGCTGAGTCAGACATGCTATATTTATCGAGGTATGGAAGGTTGTACTCTCCTCTCGATTCGTCTAACAAGTGAACCCCGGCTACGTCCGCCTCTCCTCTCTTAACCGCTTGTAATCCTCCCATCGATCCGATATTGATTATCTTGAAAGAGAGTCCTGGAATGCGTCTTTTGAGACGGCTTAATAGAATATCGAGACCTATGCAATGGCTTCCTATGAAGACCAGGTCAGCGGATCTGAAGCTAGGGCTGAAGAGTTCCACGCGAACGGTCTCCCCTTCTTCAATAAACTCTTGATTTTGAGGGATATCTATAAAGCCGTCTGCAAGGGCGAGTGAAGTTATAGCTCCTGAACCTGAAACTACTGGGTAAACAAGGTTTCTTCCCAATTCATCCTTAACGATGTGAACTGGAAGAAACTCACGCCTGCCTTTGGCTGAGAAGATCTTTGACGCTACCCTTCCTTCAAGCCAAGTCGCACTTTCGATTGCTCGACCCGCCATCCTTGAAATGATTGGTTTCACTATCACATTGAACATCATAAGCGCGGATGTTGGATAGCCGGGGAGGCCGAAGAGAGGCTTTCCTTCTACCATGGCGATGATCAAAGGTTTCCCTGGTTTCACGGATAGACCGTGAACGATTATTCCGGGTCCGCTAAAGTCCCCTAGGATTCTGTATAGGATGTCCCCTGCTCCTGCGGAGGTGCTGCCTGACGTCAGGATTACGTCAGAGATTGATAAGGCTTGTTGGATCTTAGCTTTCATTTCTTCAGGGTTATCTGAACAGATGCCAAGTGGAATAGGTTCGCATCCGCTTTCAAGGACTGCGCCTGCCAGGGTCTTGGAGTTGATGTCATAGATCTTGCCGTAGTCCAGCTTCTGTCCAGCTGGAATCAATTCATTTCCAGTCGAGATGATAGCTATCTTGGGCTTTCTGTATACGTTGACTGTGCTCTTTCCTAGGGCTGCCAGCAAGCCGATGTCTCTTGAAGTAATCTCTTCTCCAGTGCGCAGAACTACCTCTCCAGCCATTATGTCGGTTCCGGCGCCCATTACATTCTCTCCAGGCGCAACCGACTTGAAGACTGAGACTACGTCGTCTTTCTGGTCGGTTTGTTCAACCATCACGATTGCGTCTGCACCCTTCGGAACAGGTGCGCCTGTTGCGATTTCGAGAGCCTCTCCTCTTCTGATGTCGATCTCTGGTTTCTCGCCGGCCTCTACTTTTCCGACAATTTTTAATTTTACCGGCTTGTCTTCTTGCGCCGAGAACGTGTCTTCAGCTATAACTGCAAACCCATCCATGGTTGCTCTATCGAAGCCCGGTACATCAACCACTGAAACTACATCTTCACTTAACACTCGTGCAAGCGATTTTTCGACGTTAATCTCTTCTCTTCCAACGTGCTTCACGACATAGTTCTCTTCGAGTTTCTTTGAAGCGTCCTCTACGCTTAGCAGCTTTCTGAAGACTTTTCTCTCAGTCATCTCTCTTAGCCCTCCTCTACTGGGCGTAGAAGCGAAACTTCAACCTCTTCGCCAGCTTCATACCCTTCAACATCTTCCGGAATGACGAGCATGCCGTTCGCCTTCGTCATACTTGTAAGGATGCCCGAACCAGTAAGCCTAATCGGCCCAACCAACAGCTGGCCCCTAGATCTTCTAACCTGTACTCGATTGAAAGTTCGGAATCCTTGGACCGACGCGATTCTTCTAGTCAATCTACCCCTAATCTTCGGGGTCAACTCTTCCTGAGCTTGCATCAATCTTGAGATCAGAGGCTTAGCGAAAACTTCAAACGCGATCATAGCTGCGACCGGATTTCCAGGCAGCAATATCACCGGCTTCTGGTTTACGACTCCAAGACCTGTCGGCATTCCAGGCCGCATCGATATACCGTGGACGAGCATCCCTGGTTTTCCGATTGAGTTAACGACCTCTGGAACTAGATCTTTAACTCCTACAGAGGTGCCTCCCGTTAGAACCACGACATCAGTCTCAGCTAAGCTATCTTTCATCTTTCTCCTTATGTCTTCGATTCGATCCTTCACTATTCCTCTATCGATGCCGCGGCCTCCTGCTTCTCTGATCATTGATAGAAGGATGGGCCTGTTGATATCAACCGTTTTCTCCTCTCTTGCCTCTTCCACTGTCTCAACAAGCTCGTCTCCAGTTGAGAGGAGCGCGACTTTTGGCTTCTTCACAGCATTGACTGATGTTTTTCCCAGCATTGTCAAGATGCCTACGTCTTGAGGTCTGATTCTCAACCCTTTCTTTAGTACTATTTCACCTACGTTAACGTCTTCACCTTTCCTTGTCACATTTTCGCCGGGTGTTACCGGGGTCCATATCTCGATACGATGAGAGTCGATTATCTTTGTGTATTCGAGCATTACGACGGCATCGGCGTCTTTCGGTAAAGCTGCTCCTGTGGCTATCTTTGCAGCTTCTCCTCTCTTGACCTCGAAGTCAGGTTTGTTCCCGACATCTATTTCACTGATTAAAGTTAGGACTGAGGGATTTGTACTGGAAGCTCCGAACGTGTCTTCCGCGTGAACAGCGTATCCGTCTACAGCGCTCTTATTGAACGGTGGAACATCGACCTGAGATTTCACATCCTCACCAAGAACCCGACCCAAAGCCTCTAGTGCTGGAACAGGCTCGACTGCAGGTTTTTTGAAAGAAATCGCGCTGAAGAATCTTTGTTTTGCCTCTTCGACTGTTATTGTGCTCTTGAAGCCTCTCATCTTCACTTCCGGCAACGTGAACTCCTCTAATCAGAGGGCTAGAATGAGTTCGATGCTCAGAATCTCCGATATTAACGTTTATTCTTGCTTTGAAGAGTGTGTAGCAGCTTGCTTGCTTGGACCCTAAAACTGCCTCGTCCATACCGCTTGTCGCGTAGAGACCAATCTTTGCGGTGGCGGGTAGTGGAGATACTTCACCGGAGGCGGGTAGTACAGGTACTCGACGAGTGGGGGCTGGTAAAGGTAGCGTTGAGGCGGAGGCCGATACGTACACTCCTGCGGGGGCGGGTAGTAGATGTAGTCAGGGGGCGGTTGGTAGACGTAACGTTGAGGTGGCTGCGGCATATAGTACTCTTGAGGCGGAGGCTGGTAAACGCATCTAACAGGCGGCGGCTGGTAGAAGTGTTCTTGGGGGGGCGGATAGCAAGCGACTAGTCTTCCACCTCGTTGATAGCGGTACATGAACTCGTCCACTGCCATCAAAAACACCAAGAATGGTTAATTAACTGATTATAAAGATAAGAATTTCGTTCCTTGCTGTTTCTTACGTTGAAAAGGTAGTTTTGGGGAGAGTGCGTAGAACTATGAGATATATTGCCTTCAAAGCCTAGCGTAGGTGTTAAAAGGTAGTTGCGGAAAATCTGAGGAAGGAGGATGATGCTTTTGGAGGCTGCTCAAGTAACTTTCGATGAATTCAAGAAGTTGGATATGCGCGTTGGTACGGTTGTTACCGTGGAACATGTCAAGAGGACCGAGAGGCTCTACAAGATCCAAGTCGACCTTGGTGAGCTAGGAATCCGCCAAACCGTATCCAGCCTAGTAGGATACTACACACCGGAGGAGTTGAAAGGAAAGAAGATAGTCTACTTGGTCAATTTGAAGCCGGCTAGGTTCTCGGGTGAGTTGTCTGAAGGTATGCTGCTGGCTGCTGAGAAAGGCGAAAAGTTGGCGTTACTCTGTGTTGATCGGGAGATAGAGAATGGCGCTAGAGTAACTTGAAAGATTGAGGTTGCCTGTATAACCCTTAAGTGGGTAAGTGCCTTCATATTCACTGTTTAGAAGAATCCTCGCGCTTGGTGTATAGATTGCCGAAGAAAGGTCCTACTGAACAAGACGTTCTCAAATTGGTTATGAATAGCGGTGAAGAAGGCATACTCCAGTCTGAACTCTGGAAGAAGATGAAAGCCGACAGTCGGGAAGGTTCTCGAGCTATACTCAGGCTTGAGCGGAAGAGGTTGATAGAGAGGAAGAAGGAGCTTTCAGAGGGAAGATGGACCTACAGAGTGTTCGCTAGGCGAAAGTTCTCAACAGTCGATTCTATCGCGCCTATTCCATGCGCATTCTGCGATATTGAACAGAGGTGCGGGCATACCGCATTGATCAATCCGAGTAGGTGCGACAGGTTAACGGAATGGTTGATAAAGACCGCGGGCGAACAGGCTGGTGCAGCCTAGCGATTGTCAGAGAGATGGAAGAGGGAAAGGCAGCGAGACCAATACTATAGAATGGCGAAAGCGAAAGGTTACAGAAGTAGAGCTGCCTACAAGCTTCTTGAAGCGATCAAGAGGTTCAAGTTCATATCTAATGGCGATATGGTAATAGATTTAGGAGCAGCACCCGGCGGCTGGCTTCAAGTTGCAAGGGAAACGGTCGGTGAAAAAGGCCGGGTTATAGGAATAGATATCGAGCCAATTTCCGCTCTGCCATACAAGAATGTCGTTACGATTCGTTCAGACATATCGAACGACTCTGATATCGTCAACCTCCTCGAAGATGTCAAAGGCAAGGTGAACGCGGTTTTATCGGATGTTTCGCCGAATATCTCAGGCTCTTGGGATATAGATCACGCACGCCAGATATACTTGACGAGAAAAGGTCTTGAAATAGCGAAGAAGATTCTCATTCGCAACGGAAACTTCTTCGTTAAGCTCTTTCATGGACCAGAACTGAAAGACTTTGAGAATGAAGTTAGAACATCTTTCAGGCATGTTAGATTTGTAAAACCTAAAGCCAGCAAGGCAAAGAGCTCTGAGATCTACCTTCTAGCCACCGGCTTCTTAGGCTGAGGTCTATGGTCGGGAAGATACTTCTCACAGGAAGACCAGGCGTCGGAAAGACCACGCTTCTTATCGAGACAATCAGAGAGCTTGAGGGCAGAGGGCTAAAGGTTGGAGGGATGGTCAGCCAAGAGGTTAGAAGCGGAAGCGTAAGAGTAGGCTTCGAGATAATCGATCTGGTATCCCTCCAGAAAGGATGGCTCGCTCACGTAGAGCAACCGGTAGGCCCGCAGATAGGAAAGTATCGAGTCAACCTAAAGGATCTTGTAGAAATAGGAGTAAGCGCGATAAACCGCGCCGCCACCGACTCAACCATTTCAGTGATAGCCATAGACGAGCTAGGTCCGATGGAGCTAAGTAGCCAAGAATTCAAAGCAGCTGTTGAAAAAGCCATTGAAGTGGGAAAACCTCTTATCGGAACGATTCATTACAAAGCGAGATCGACGCTGATAGACCGAATCAGATCGAGACCCGACGTTAGGATCCTGGAGGTCACCCCTGACAAGAGGTCATATGTAAAAACAACAATCCTCAACGAGCTTCTTCAAGCCTAGAAACCATTGACGAGCAGTATAATTCTTGGAGCTTGTCTTCAAACGCGAAGAAGATGCAATTCGATTGATCTATGACAGTCTTGCCTACAAGTTCGATGCTTCGATAGACGCGTCAATAGTCAAGGCTCTTGAAGGGCTAGGAGAGGGACGAGTCAATGCAGCGATAATGCTCCATGTCGAGAACAGAAGTGAAAAAGAGGTAATAGCCTACTTAACAGACGTACTAGTGAAAGATCGCGGCCTAGCAAAACGCACTTTGAACTTCCTAAAGAACCCCATTATTTCGTTCATAGGCCTTCTGTTATCCTGCTGGTAGGAGACTGATTGCAGTGATTCTTAAACACAGAGACCCAATCGAACGGAAGAAGGTCGTACAAAAGCTGTATACAACGCAATTATGCCCCTCGAATCTTGAGCTCGCAACTTCTGTGTGGTCCAGTCTAACTACCTTGGGTGCTAGGCTAAGTGACCTCACAAAGTAGAAAAGGTTAGTCGTCATAGTTATTCCTAGAATGAGTCGATGAGAGCGAGCGAGACATGAAAGTAGCGGGTTTAGACGATGCCGGGCGCGGACCAATAATAGGACCGCTGATAATCGCTGGTGTACTGATCGATGATTCTAGAATTCCAGAACTGGTTTCTCTAGGGGTTAAGGACTCTAAGCTTCTATCTCCCAGTGCTAGAAAACGTTTCGAGGATAAGATAAAGCAAACAGTGGAACGATACGACTATGTTGAGCTCTCGCCTGACCAGATAGATCTAGTTGCCCACAAAGCGAAGAAATTACAGAGGTTGAACTTTCTCGAGGCGAAGGCGATGGCCGAGGTGATATCAAGACTTAAGCCCGATATCGCTTATGTAGACGCCTCCGATGTTATAGCTGAGAGGTTCGCAAAACACATACTTGAAAACCTGTCCTTCCAGGTAAAAATAGTATCTGAGCACCATGCCGATAGTAGATATCCCGTGGTTTCAGCAGCCTCTATTCTAGCGAAGGTTCGTAGAGACGAGGAGGTTGCGCTCCTTCGAGCGAAATATGGAGATTTCGGGTCAGGCTATGTTACAGACCCGAAGACGATAACGTTCTTGGAGAATTGGATCGAACAGCATGGCTCCCCCCCTCCGATTGTTAGGCGGTCTTGGAAAACCCTTAAGAAATTGCACAGGAATAGTAGCCAAATGACTCTCTAGATTTGAGATCCAAGTTCTTCTGGAACGCCGAATCCGATGACTATCAAGGAATGAAATTCCCTCACCAATTGGCTCACATACGGCTTGTAAAGGTACGGAACCTCCTCATCCTTTTCAAACTGTTCGAACGGTAAGGTCGTCAACTCAAGCATTTTCTTGACCGTGAATTCATCGAGTTTGCTTCCCGAGACGACGTAGATAGACTTTCCAAGATCCATCCTCCTAAGTATTAGG
>Ga0315307_1000326_pt1 | contig 20206 bp, 18 predicted proteins | sample TDP2_MG_FD_203079 | JGI IMG/M metagenome (GOLD analysis project Ga0315307, IMG submission 203079) | Freshwater sediment microbial communities from Lake Towuti, South Sulawesi, Indonesia - TDP2 | ecosystem: Environmental > Aquatic > Freshwater > Lake > Sediment | place: Indonesia: South Sulawesi...
ACCGTCTTCTTCGGCCGACTTAAAGAAGAAGGCTGAAAAAAGGGTAATAGTAGCGCTCATGAGAAATATGGATGGGAAGCCGAAAATGTCTGTTAACAAACCACTGAATAGGGTTGCGATGGCCCAGCCTAGGGAAACTGAGATTCTCCACCGACCTAATCCCCTACCAACTTCTGTTGACTCAGTCAAATGTGTAGCATGAACAGCGGAAGTCGAATCCACAGCCATCGTAAATGTGTAAGTCATTATACTTAAGATGATGAAGTGGTAAAGGTTGCTTGCAAGAATAGTAAGAACGTACGTGAAAGCTAGAAATATGGACAGTGAAATAAGTAAAATTCTTCTGGGGAATCGATCTGCTAATCTTCCCCAGAAGGGCTGGGTCAAAGTAGATGTAGATAGACCAATCATGGATATGAGGCCGATCTCTGCTGAGGTGATGTTTTTTGAATACATATATAATGGGATCAAAGGATAGATTAAACCGGTAGTGAAGCCTGAGGAAAAACTGAACAGCCAAAGGATCTTAAACGAGGACAAAATTCTCAATTCTCAATTTCGATCTGTCGAATACGAGTCATTAACCCTCTATCGTAACGTTCTTCATTTATAACATGATCCTTCCTACCAATCCCTAAAAAACTCGCGTACACAAACACCATGTATGTCTCATGTTTATTTCAATGATAATGGTCTTTGATGCAGAAGGGAGAAATGGCGGGTGAACTTGATGAGACAAGGATTGACAACCCTAGGGGAATGGGCCTAGTGGGACTTGCCTCCTTGGCCGGATTATTCTCCTCGGAAGGTACATAAAGTGAAGTCAGATCGACTCATCGATTGAGAGTGTTCTATTAGAGGAATGGGTTGACTAGAAAAGCTTCTGCTCCCTTGGTCAAGGCTACTAATCTAAGCTGAAGCTTCACGAGCATATCAAAAAAGGATACAGCGAGGGCAACGCATCCTGTCGCTTATATGATGAGTTCCTCAAAGTGCATCGATAGTTTCGTCCAGCCAACTGCAAAAACGGGTTAGGAGAATTCCTCCCCAGCTGCAAGGGTTCTGATATAGTCTGAAGTATCCTCACAAAGGTCCGCTGCTTCCTCCAAAAACTCTGCAAGGTCTCTAAGTTCTGCGATCGTTGCACAGCCCACTTCTTTATCATGCTTGAAGAGGAGCGACTTAGTTTTCAGGTATTCTTCGTCAAGCCGGGTTTCGAATTCTTGTACCTTCCCTGCGCAATTCTTTACTTCAGAAGGATCGACACCAAGCATCTCTAGACATTTGCCTAAGGCGACGGAGCACTCGAACAAGATCTTTGTGATATCGACGAAAGCCCTCGTTATCTCTTTTGGAATTCTTTGCCCTAATAGAACTTTTATGCTTCTAGCTGAATCTTTGACGCGGTCCGCCATCATGTCAAGTCGTCTGACAAGAAGCATGAGGTCTTCACGGTACTTCACAGGAAGACTGCCCTTCGACAGATCCTCGAAAACTGATCTTCGAAGTTCATCGATCTCATTCTCTTTCGAAAAGAGTCCATCTAGAGATCGTCCGGCGTCTTCCAATCTGCCCTCATAAAAAGCAATTGTGGCTTTCTTAAGATCCTCAATGGTTTCAATTGACTTCGTTATCTGAAGCCTAGCTGTTTCAAGCGTCTTCGTCTTCCTTCGCTTCTCAAACCACGCGAGGATTGAGCTAGCTGACAACCCCCCACCCCAGGTAAATCCTTGGACGAGTATGATTAACCCCTACGATCTAATAAGCTGATGACTTTTCACTTGTGATCTTATTACTTGAGGGTGCATCAGCTTTTTTTCTTAGACCCGTCCAGGCGCACTCCGTAGTTCTATATAGAATATAGTCAATATATATAGAATGAGAAAAATATTTTAACTTTTAGATGAAATCTTTGCCAAACAAGTCCTCTTAAACACTATCATGAGCTGCTGGGTCGCATGGATAAAAAATACATTGCAATCCTCTCGCTAATCCTTGGCGTCTTTGTTTTTATTTGTTCGCTTGAAGGAGTGAAAGACTCTTTCAAATTAATATCCCATGATTGGATCGGCTCACTCCTCTCGTTAGTTGAGAGTAGAAAGGCGCCCTTGACTGGATTAGCTCTAGGAGTCCTCATTACTTCCACAGTTCACAGCAGTAGTGCAGTTGTAGCGACTACGATGGTTTCTATGGCCGGTCTAGTTGCGAGCGGACTGCCCTTATCGACAGCCGTAAGCTTCGGAATCCCGTTAGTAATGGGCGCGAACATGGGAACAACAGTAACGAGCACCATGGTTGCGCTTGGCGTCAAGAAAGGTATGACTGAGGAGGAGTTTAACGCTGCCATTCCAGGCGCACTAATTGATGACACAGTGAAAAGCCTAAATATCTGCCTCTTCTTTGTACTAGAGGTCACCACAGGCTTTCTATCTAAAACCATCACATGGTTGATGAACTTCTTAACAGGTGTCTTTGAGCTTGAAGCCTTCTTCGCGATGTTCGAAAAAAGTATTGTTGACATCCTCATAAAAGGCCCGATAACAGAACCGATTTCCAAGTTTTTTAGCGATTTGCTTGGGTTTGGGGCAAGCGGTATAATTCTCTTAGTTTTATGGTTTCTCGGAATAATTTTGGCATTGTATGTTCTAGAAAAGAGTATTCAAACTCTGATAAGACTTCCCAAGTTTGAGAAAGTGGTTTTTGCGACCTTCAAAAGCCCAATTAAGAGTTTTGCAGCTGGATTAGGTCTCACCTTCATAGTAGGAAGCAGCGGTGTCACCACATCTCTAATGATACCTCTGTTGGCTACAAGCATGGTTAGCTTAGAGGAAGTATACCCATATGTAATCGGCACCGCCCTTGGCACAACCATCGATTTGTCGCAAATATATGGGTATGTGGCTGGAGGAATGATGGGCATGACATTAGGGTTGGCTCACGTTCTCTTAAACGTTTTCGGCTTAATAATCTGGTTTCTTCTGCCGTTAAAGGCGGTTCCGATTGCTATAGCGAGAAAGATAGGAGCATCCATCGCGTCCCATAAGCGAAGTTACCTTTACCTAATCGGCTTTGTCGTAGTGATTTTCTTCATTATGCCATTGGCTATCATATTCCTCCTATAAGATACGGTTGATTCTGTGAAGACGATGGAGACGCTTTTTCAATTGCTAACCGTACATGTGGCATTGAAGCCCAACCTTTTATTTCCAGCAAAGAAACAATAGTCAACCGTTCATCTACCGATGGAGGCCCTTAGGTTGAGCGTCAAAATTCGTAGAGGAATGGGATCAGACTCAGATATAATCTGTAGACTAGCAGACCAGTTGATTCACTTAGACGATCGGCGTCGAAGAAGCATTATGCTGCGTGAATCTTTCATTGATCAGAGACACGACCTCTTCGTCGCTGAGACCGGAGAAAAAGTAGTGGGATTTGTTGAGACTCTGACCTTTCCAGATTTTGTAGAGGGATTTCCAATAGCTATCATCCAAAACTTGGTGGTTGATAAAGAAAATAGGAGAAAGGGCATAGGAAACGAGCTTTTAGCTCATGCCATTGAAAAGCTAAGGGGGAGGGGTGTGAAGGAGCTTCACGCATGGACCGATCTTGAAAACGAACCTGCCATGAGGTTATACCTCAAACATGGATTCATCAGGAGGGCTCTTCTCCTAGAAAAAGAGATCTAGAGATAAGCCATTTGCGCGCAATGCATGGTGGGGCCGGAGAGATTTGAACTCTCGGCATTCGGGTCTCACCGCTCCAGAACTTCTTCATCCCACCGAAGTGGTCCGCGTACCCGAATCACATAGCCACGTGGGCTCTGGAGCCCGACCTTACGCCCAGAGACGATGAGCCTCTGAGTGTCATACCTAGCTAGAGTCCGCCCGTGAATATGTGTCATCACGGTCCACGGCCCCTATCCGGCCCCAGCAAATTATAGAATGTCTAAAGCCTTCATATATCCTTTTTTCGCTATGGATCAAAGGACAATAAGGGCGCAGAAAACCGTAAGACTCGGAAGACCCACAGGAATACACACGAGATGGAGCCTAATAGGAGACTCAAAGACCGAAACGTTTAAACACCCCGACCCCAATCATTTACCTTGCCTGCCGGCCACAGGAGACCGAAACCAATAACACCCGTTCCCGTTCCGAACACGGAAGTTAAGCCGGTCTCCGCTGGGCTATTAGTGCAGTGCGAGAGCCTGCGCGAGGGTTCAGTGCTGGCAGGCATCTCCCAAAAATCTCCACGAAAAACCACCTAAATACTTATAAATGCAAACTTCTCCCAATTGAGTAAATCCGGAGCTAAAAACGTTGATACAAACACTCTTTGAGCAGGTTCCCTCCATAGGTGGAGACTCTCTGGGCTTCATATTCAACCTCATCTACTTGCTGCTATTCCTCATATTCATGCTGTACGGGCAAAAAATCCAGATGCTGAGCATGCTCAGAGAGGTCGGAGGTGCAGTCGACCGCCTGAAGGTCCTTAGGGATGAGGCACGTGGGGTTTCGATATCCTCCGTAAAGGAAATGGGAAAGCCAGACAACGACCCAACGGAAAGGATAGACCAATTCCTAGAATACTTCACAGTTCTCCCCGTCGGCCTAGACCCGGCGGGGATAGTTCCAAAAATTGAGCACATACTCGATGTAAGACACAAAAGGTTCGAAGATGAAATTAGGAAGATCGCCCCAGGGGCCGCCGATAGTCAGGTGAGCAACATCGAGGGGGTTTTGGAAGTGGCGCTGGGACTGAACTACATCTACCGGATCATAAGGCACTTCTACCTACTAGGAAAGAAAACGATGAGCTACATCATAATTATGCAGATTCAAATGCAGTTGCCACTCATCCTACGCGAAGCTGAAGCCTACTCAGCGGCCTCAAAGGCGTTCGCCCACGGTCAGCCCATAGGAGATGGAGCCGGAGCCCTAGTCGCGGCCAAAATGATGCATGGGAAAAAGGCCAAGATTATCGCAGAGGACATAGTGGCCACAGAGCTATCGATAGATAAGAGACGGGTCTTCGTCCTGAAGGCTGAGGGGCCAGGAGCAAAAGTTGGGAAATACGGAGACGCTATCAAAAAACTTGCTAAGAAATGTGGTAATAAGGTTTCAATGATCGTGATGGTGGACGCTGCTGGAAAATTCGAGGGAGAGGAAACGGGCTCAACAGCAGAAGGCGTAGGCACAGCGATAGGCGGCATCGGCGATATTCAATTTAGGATCGAAGAGGTGGCGTCGAAGTACAAGATCCCGCTAAACGCCGTTGTTGTAAAGGAGTCCGTGATAGAATCCGTGGCCCCCATGAAGAAGGCGATTATTAAAGGCGTGGACGAAGCCATACAAAAAGTCAAACGATTGATAAGTGAAAAAACAAAAAGGGGCGACGCAATAATAGTGGCCGGTATAGGAAACACAGTTGGAATAGGTCAGTGAGACAGAATGGCACTGAGAAGAGGGGGCTCTGTAGTATTTCTCGTATTTTTGGTCAGCGTAATAGTGATGCTACTTCTATCCGCCCAAGCGCTCTATACATCCTACTCCTCATTCAAAAACGGACAGATGGACCAAGCGAGCTACTACTTTCTGTTTGGATCGGCTGGGTTAGCATCATCTCTGTACGCGCTAACGAAACTGGGGATCAGAGTAGACCTAACTCCACCGAGAGAGTTGGATGTGTTAACCGAGATAGAATGTGGTAAGTGCGGTTTTAAGAACATAAGAAGATTCGAGAAGGGAGATTACATACTAAAAACGGCTGAAAACTGCCCCAAGTGCAATAAACCATTAACAATAACGGCAATATACCAGGAAGAAAAGGAGAAGAAAGGGAAGGGGCTACTCAGGTAGTTGTTGGCACGCAGCCGTCCCGCGTTATGATTGCTGTGTGCTCAGCTTGGGCAACTACATTTCCACTAGACTCAACCAAAACTGGGTAAGTGACCACACTCTTGTTGGACAGGAGCTCAGAAAGAGCCCGATCAAGCTCCTCATCCGGCAGGATCCCTCTCAACCATCTTTCGGAAAAAGGCAAAGTCTTGAACCTTGACTTTACCTCCTTGAGTAGCATTCTTACATTCACGTCCTTCACAGTTCTCTCCTTTTGAAATCTAAAAATGTAGGCTTCATCTATTCCCCTGACCTCTCCTTTCGCAGAGGGCGTAGTGACAAAGGGCTCGATGGCATAAACCTCTCCTTCGCTTATTTTGGGCCCGTCGAATCCTGAAACATTAGGAATAGACTTGCCGGCGTGGATCGCATATCTTGCAACCTGATGTCCAGAAAGGTTCCGAATCGGCTTGAAGCCGTAACGTTCAATGGTTTTCTGCACTACCCTCCCAACGTCAGACAACTTAATTCCAGGACGCAACGTATTAATCGCCTGCTCCAGAGCATCGTTCGTCGCATTAATCATATCATCATAATCAGGGCCAAAACCTATTGAGATCGCCGTATCAGCGATGTAACCTTCTACATGAACACCCAAGTCCACCGAAACCAGCGAGCCCACAGGTACCAAACTCTTTTCGCCCGGCGGAGGCGAATAATGGGCGGCAACCTCATTCATACATATGTTGCACGGGAACGCAAGCCTCCCACCCTTATCTCTAATCAACTTCTCGATGGTTTCGCAGACCTGAAGTACGGATGCTCCCTCCCTCACGATTTTCGTCGCTTCTTCTCGAACGTCTTTAGCTATACGACCCGCCTTCTTGTAGCATCGAAATACATCATCAGGCAACAAAGCCTTCGCACCACACCATTGAGGAAGAATATCAATCAAACGAGTTTATATCTTTAGGAAAAACCTTAAAGTTTCATAGCACCTGAACAAAAACAGTTCAAAATCCTAATAGATGTGGGGTAACAAGAGGAGCCTGGTTGATGGGTAAGTTTAAACGTGTGGTAATAGGTGGGACTTTCTACAGACTACACAAGGGGCACAAGGCCCTAATCAGGAAGGCTTTAGAAGTTGGTGGAATGATCCTCATCGGTTTGACAACAGATGAGATGGCTAAAAGAATGATCAAGGGTCATAACATAGGTGATTATGAGGAGAGAAAAAGAGGTCTCGAAGAATTTCTTGTTGAGTTGAACGCGCTTAATAGGGCCAAGATATTTCCGATCAACGATCCATATGGACCCGCGCTGGTTGACAGTGAGATCGACGCGATTGTTGTGAGTCCTGAGACAGTTAAAAAGGCAAGAGAAATCAACTCTCTGAGGGAAAAGAACGGTTTGGAGCCGCTAAAAATCGTGGTCATCAAGATGGTTTTAGCCGAAAACAGCCTCCCAATTTCAACAAAAAGAATTCTGTCAGGAGAAATAACAGAACAGGGAGAAATTCTGCATCACAAGCGGAAATTATCACCATAGACGGACACCTATTCTCGCCAGCCCATATCTATGTTGAGTTTATCGTCAACCAGAAAATCTTCCACCACATCCTTGGCTTTCTCTCTCTTCTCTTGATGTTGTATTAAGAAATCCTTGACCATTTCAGCCAGTGTTTGTTTGCAATCGCCACAAATCACATCGCCAGCTCTGCACCCTTCATAGAGTTCCTCCATCTTCCTGTCGTCTTCTTCAAATATGTAATTCATATACTGAAAAACCGTGCACACGCTCGGGGTTCCGCCCGTCTTTTTCTGCTCCTCCGCAGTCGCGCCCCCTCCTGTAAAGGCATTAATAATCTTCTTTTCTGCCGTTTCAGGCTCGTCCGTCGTAAATATGCATGTCTCCGGAATCGAAGCCGACATCTTCCCACCCTTCCCAAGCCCAGGTAAAAATCTGCAGTGGATCTGTGCCGGTTTATAAAAACCAAGTTTAGGGGCCACATCCCTCGCAATTCTCCAGTATGGATCCTGATCTATGGCTGCCGGAATGAGGCAAGGGACGTTCCTCTTTGAAACTATCGATTCCAAGAAGGCCGGTACCGCCTGTAATGCTGGAAAAAATATTATGCCGATGTTAGAGCTGTCTTGGAAGCCAAATACTGCCCTCGCCGTTGAAAAAGTTATGTGCTTAGCTATCCTGATAGCCACGTTATATAACATCTTCGCCGATCGCGTGTCGGAAATTATCAGCGTCTTCCTTGGGTCAAAACCTACGGCTATTATGTCCAAAGTGTTCTCGTAAGTGAACTTATTGACAGCTTTGGTTGTAAGCTCAGGGTGTATAAGAAACTTTTCATCATCAGTCATTTGAAAATACAATTTTGTGTCAAAGGTGTCTTGGAGGTACTTTGTGAAAAACCACGGAACAAGATGACCTAGGTGGACGGGACCTGAAGGGCCTCTGCCAGTGTATAGGCAAAAACCTTCTCCTTTGTCGTATAGGTCTAGTATCCAATCTAGATCTCTGTGTGAGAAGAAGAGTCCTCGGCGCAATTGCATGTGGAGCTTTCCAGAGTATCTATTTATTCTCTGGAGGATGTCCTTCGTTATGAGCTGAGTGCCGAACTTCTCCACCAACTTCTTGTAATCTATTTTTCCTGAAACTTCCCAAGGGGTGACGATCATTTCTTCGTTCAACACATGTCACCTTCCCATGCACGCGAGCTTGACTTTTTGAGCGTAATTCCTACATTCTTATAGTTAAATAAATTAATGTAGATTTAATTGATTCAGTCTCTCATTATATAGCGAGCACAACGTCCTAGTTAAGAAAAGAAGACGTATATCTCATACACAACTCTTTAAGCGTTTCAACAAGGAGAGGCCCAGAGCTTGGTGGAGCTACACTCCCTCGAGGTTAAGATTCTTCAAGCGCTGAAGAGCGGGAGAAGGCTCAGCATTGATGATCTGGAAGAAAAGACAAAGATTTCTATGGATTCTATTTCACGCGCCTCTCTTTGGCTAGCATCTAAGAACCTTGTCAGCATAGAGGAGAGGGAAGAGAGATATGTGCAACTTGGTTCAGATGGGGAGAAGTTTCTTGAAACCGGGCTACCTGAAAGGGCTCTTGCAGGATCCATTCTCAAAGCCGGAGGGAAAGCATCATATGATCAGCTTTCGAGGCTTTCTGGTCTTAAAAGTGAGGAGATAAATGTCGCGATAGGCTGGGCAAAGAAGAAAGGGTGGCTACGTGTCTTCAAAGAGAGGGGTAAAACGGTTCTTGAGTCCAAAAAAACGTTCGAATTGGGCTCAGACGAGAGGGTTCTTGAGCTTCTTTCGGGAGGCCCCGTTCTTCTAAGCAGTTTAAGCCCAGCCCTCCTTGAAGGATTGAACCTTTTGAAGAGAAGGCCAAACGTTGTTGTCATTTCGAGGAAAATTGAGCGCTTTGTTACGCTTACCGATAAAGGATTTGAAACAGTGGAGAAAATTAGGGCGCCAATCAAAGAGGTCAGCCAACTTACCCCGGAGCTTATTCAATCCGGCGATTGGCGAATGGTAAAACTGAGGAAATATAACCTCACAGCCCCCGTACTAAGAATATGGCCTGGGAAGAAGCAACCATACAGGAGATTTCTAGATGCCCTCAAGGATAGGCTCGTCTCTTTAGGATTTAAAGAGATGGAGGGGCCGCTCGTTGAACTCATGTTCCTCAACTGTGATGCCCTTTTTATGCCTCAAGACCACCCTGCCCGCGAAATTCACGACATATACTTTGTGAAGGCTCCTCTGCACGGAGATCTATCGGCATACAGGCAGATCGTTAAAAAAGTGAAAGCTACTCACGAAAAGGGTTGGAAGACGGGATCTAGTGGCTGGGGATATGAGTTTTCAGTTCTAGAGGCGAGCAGATTAATTTTGAGAAGCCAAGGGACAGCGCTGAGTGTGAGAACCCTGATCAGCGAGGATCTGGATATCCCTGGAAAGTACTTCTCCATAGCCCGCTGTTATAGACCTGATGTGGTGGACAAGAGCCATCTTACCGAATTCAACCAAGTTGAGGGGATCATTCTTGGCAAGGAGCTAACGTTTAGAAGCCTTCTGGGCGTATTGGAGAAATTCGCGGTTGAAATAGCTGAAGCAGACAAGGTAGTCTTTAGACCAGACTACTTTCCATTTACTGAGCCAAGCGTCGAGCTTTCTGCTTACAAAGAAGGCTATGGATGGGTTGAGTTCGGTGGGGCTGGAATTTTCAGGCCAGAGGTGACGCTACCGTTGGGGATATCTGTTCCTGTAATAGCGTGGGGTCTAGGCGTTGACAGGCTTTTCATGATGAAGGCCGAAATCGACGACATTAGAACACTGTTCACTCAGGACCTTGAATGGCTCAGAAAAAAGAGGATGGTTTAAGTGCCCACGATAGAAGCCTCGTTTGGCGATCTGGAGCGGCTGGTCGGAGAGAAGCTGCCCAAGGAAGCTGGCAGGCTCGATGACCTGCTTTACTATGTCAAGGGTCAGGTGGAGTCCTTTGAGGGTGATGTTCTCAAGGTAGAGATAAAGGATGGTAATCGCCCAGACCTCTGGAACGTCGAGGGCATTGCGAGATGTCTGAGGCTGGCGCTTGGCGTTGAAGGGGGGTTGAAGAGTTATGTGATAGATGGCTCCTCAAAAATCAAGGTTCTTGTTGACTCTAGGCTTGAGAAAATTAGACCATATATAGCATGCTCCATACTGAAGAAGGTAAAGCTTGACGACGATATCATACGTGGACTGATGCATTTACAAGACAAGCTGGATCAGACTTATGGGAGAAACAGAAGGAGGGCGTCGATAGGTCTCTACAACTTTGATTTGATTGAACCACCATTACGTTACACGGTGGCTAGACCAACAGAGGTTAGCTTCGTCCCTCTTGATTCTGCCGAGGAAATGACCTTGGAAGAGATCCTTAGAAAACACCCTAAAGGACTGCAGTACGGTGGCATCATTGGAAAACACCGATATTTGCCAATACTCATGGACAAGGAGGATAGAGTCCTTTCTTTTCCGCCAATAATCAATTCAAATGACTTGGGTAAAATAACGGAGGACGTAGAAAATGTGCTTGTGGAGGTCACAGGTACGGTCTTTCAAAACTTGTTAAACACACTGACGATAGTATCGCTTTCCCTCGCTGACAGGGGTGGACGAATATATTCTGTTGAAGTGGATTATCCGTATGGAAAAGAGAAACGGGTCATCACCCCAAAAATTGAAAGTAAATCGATGGTACTGAGGTCGAGCTATGTCAATGAGGTACTCGGCTTGAATCTGAAAACCGAAACGATAGCTGAGCTTCTTAAGAAGGCTGGATACGGTATCGCTGGGTCTAGAAGAGATGATATAACTGTGATTGCTCCGTGTTCACGAATCGACATCATGCACCCCGTCGACATCGTTGAGGATGTTGCGATTATGTTTGGGTACAACAGAATTGAGCCAGAGTGGCCAAGTCTCGCGACGGTCGGCTCTGTGAGTGAGAGAGAGGTTTTCTTGAACCTTGTTCGAGAAGTCATGGTTGGACTTGGCTTCCAAGAGGTTTTATGCTTCTCTATGAGTACGCCACAAATCCTTTTCGACATGATGAATTTGGAAAGGAGTCCTGTTGTTGAAGTCTCTAATCCAAGAACGTTGACCTATACCTGTTTGCGAAACTGGCTCATGCCAAGTTTGATGGAGTTCCTGAGTCACAACACACATGTGGAATACCCTCAAAAAGTTTTTGAAGTAGGAGAATGTGTGGTGTTTGACGAAAAAAATGAAACCAAGAGCCAGGACATTAGAAAACTGGCCTGCATGATCATTCACTCCAACTCAAACTTTAGTGAAATAAAGGCGACCTTAGACTCTCTTTTCCTCAACTTGGGGATAGAGCATGAGTTAGAGAAAACAGATCACAAAAGCTTCATTGATGGAAGAGTGGCAAAAGTTTTGATAGGAAACAGAGAAGCAGGGATTGTAGGTGAAATAGATCCGGCGGTTATTCAAGAATGGAAGTTGGGAAACCCGATCGCTGGATTTGAAATCAAACTTGACATTCTTCTCCAGAAAGCAAAATTTTGATTTGATGCAGGTCAAACCACGTGCACAGTCGATTATGGGGATTTTTAAGCCCCGTCATCATTTTATGAAGAAGGGAGAAGGCAATGCACAAATTTGACAGACTTTCTTTGGTCACAAGAAATACGTGTGAGGTCATTACAGAAGCTGAGTTAAGAAAGCTGCTTGGAATAGGGAAACCATTACGCGGATACATTGGGGTTGAACCCTCGGGTCTCTTTCACGTAGGATGGATCATATGGGCCTCGAAGTTAAAAGATCTCATGGACGCAGATGTGGAGATGACTTTTCTTGAGGCTACATGGCACGCTTTCATAAATGATAAGCTCGGGGGAAAGTTGGAGAACATACACAAGTGTGCCTCCTACTTGGAGCATTGCCTCATGGCTCTTGGCATAGATGTAAAAAGACTTAATGTTGTAAAAGCCGAGGATTTGATTAGCGATCCTGACTACTGGTCTCTGCTTCTTAGGATTGCAAAAAGGGTCACGTTATCCAGGGTGAAAAGGGCTATAACGATTATGGGGAGGAGGGAAAAGGAGGGTCTAGCAGACTTCTCAAAGCTAATCTATCCAGCCATGCAAGTCACAGACATTTTTTACCTTGATTTGGACGTTTGCCTCGGAGGGAGCGATCAGCGTAGGGCACACGTTCTTGCGCGGGAAGTTGCTAGTGGGCTGGGCCACAGGAAGCCGATTGCTTTACACACGCCTCTTCTGATGGGTTTGGGCGGTCTTGAAAGAATGGATGCGGGTATGTTAACAGAAGCGGATCTAATAGAAGCAAAAATGAGCAAATCCAAGTCAGAAACTTGCCTGTTCATACATGATAGCCCCGTTGAGGTCAGAAAGAAGGTTTCAAATGCGTTTTGCCCACCTAGGCAGGTGGATAATAACCCGATAATTGAGCTTAACAAGCACATCCTTTTTTCTGATCTAGGGTTCAAGCTTAGTGTCGAGAGAGCAGGCAAGTATGGAGGGCCAATAACGCTAGGGAGCTTTGAAGAACTCGCAGAGGCATATCAGAGAGGGGAAATTCACCCGTTGGACTTGAAAAAAGCGACTGCTACTGCACTAGACAAAAAGCTTTCTCCTGTGAGGAAGTATTTCGCTGAAAATCCCACGGCAGGCAGTTTACTTAGAGAGGTAGAAGAGTTAACTATCTCCAGATAGGGGGATGGGTCGCTTACGAGCTTGCAGAGAAAATATGATGCTTTAAACCGGGTCCTAGTTAAGTTGGCAAGGAAGGCAGATGAAGGTGTTCCAATACTAGTTGAAGGTACAAAAGACCTATTAGCATTAGAGAGATTGGGTATAGTGGGAAAAACCATTTGTGTTAAAAGCTCAAATGGCGTGCTAGTTGACCTTCTTGACAGTATCAAAGATAAAGAAGCGATCGTTCTGGTTGATTTTGATAGGACTGGAGAAATGCTAGCTGAGCGCATAGTTACATACCTACAGAGAAAGGGTGTAGATGCGAATTCTGTGCTTTGGAGAAGAATAGGTTTGTTGGTTAAACATGATGTGAAGGATTTGGAAGGGTTGCCCTCCTACTTAAAAAAGATCGAAGAAACCCTCAAGAAGCAACTTTAATATGGAGGACTGAAGTATCTTAAAGTGTAGAGAATGGAGATTTGACATTCATTAAGATTCTTAAACTGTTTTCCATCGGAGGTTTTCGAGTTGGATGATTCTCAACCTGTTACTGCCAAGTATAATATTAAGGTTAAATTCGAGGTTGACGGGATCGTCGAAAAGTCGGATGTGATAGGCGCCATTTTTGGTCAGACCGAGGGGCTGTTTGGCTCAGACCTTGATCTTCGTGAACTACAAAAAACGGGAAGGATTGGTAGAATAGAAATTGAGATGAAGTCAAGTAGGAACAAGACTCGGGGTACAATACTCATTCCATCGACCCTGGATAGAGCTTCAACCGCTATCATAGCTGCCGCGGTCGAGAGTGTTGATAGGGTGGGACCTTGTGCTGCGAAAGCTACACTAGAAAAGATTGAGGACGAGAGGGAGAAAAAACGCACAACTATCGTAGCTAGAGCCTCCGACATACTCAAGGGGTGGAACATTGAGTCTTCAACAAGTACAGATAAGATTTTGAAGGAGCTATCCACAGCAGTAAAGCCAGCAGAGATCGGTAGCTTTGGGCCAGATGGTCTACCGGCGGGACCGGCTGTCTCCGCATCAGGGTCTATAATACTTGTGGAAGGTAGGGCTGACGTTGCAAAACTGCTGAAGAGCGGCGTTGACAACGTTATAGCCTCTGAAGGGGCAAAGGTCCCTGAAAGCATTATTGAACTCAGCAAGCAAAAGGAAGTCACAGCATTTCTCGACGGAGATAGAGGAGGGGACATCCTTCTAAAAGAGCTGTTACAGGTTGCGGACATAGACTACGTAGCTAGGGCACCACGCAAAAAGGAAGTTGAAGAGCTCACGTCAGAAGAGATTCTTGAAGCCTTGCGGAACAGACTGCCCGTTGGAGAGCCAAAGAAGTTCGAGTCGAAGCCAGCGAATAGAGTTGAAGGCGCGGTCGCTGTGCCAAGCGCCATCCTTGATACTATGTCCAGCCTAAAGGGCACTCTAGAAGCAGTCATTCTAGATGGGAACATGAAATCCATTGCGAGGACACCAGTCAGCGATCTCTACAAGAAACTTGAGGAAATAGAGGGGGCGGAAACTGTTGTTTTTGACGGTGTCATAACCCAGAGGCTTGTTGACATCGCTATCGACAAGGGCGTTAAACGCATAGTTGGTGATAGGGCTTCAGATGTGGTGAAGCGACCAGTTGGGATACAGTTGCTGACCCCAACAGATCTAGTTAAGGGAGAAGATTAAACTCCCGCGCTCAGTGAAGAATCGCCGTTTGCCTCATTGTTTGCCAATTGTGTCGTTAACCTTTCTTACTAGATCCTCCTCTTTGCCTCTCGGTATCCAACCGCTCGCCGCAACGGCGTGGCCATCAGCGTTTCCACCGACCTGTCTACAGGCTTCCACTAGAACCTTTGATAGGGGAGGTCTTTTTCCGGATACTATGAGCTTTCCAAGTTTTGGCGGAACTCTAGCAGAAACTTTGTCGTATTCCTCCTCTAGCATTCCGAAGCCGGGAATCTCACGATCCATATTCATGAATCCCAAAATGTACTTTTCTCCGTCGACCATAGGTTTATAACTTATGAGAGAGCAGAAGGAGCCCACGACCTTAACGCCCATCCCTTTAAAGATGTCTCTGGCGTGGAACCACTCGACGTTGGGTGATTTCATTAAGCCTCCTTGATAAAGCTGCGCCAGCAATGTTTTATTGGCCTTCTTCCTCTCTTCTTCAAGTTCATCCACAAGCGAATCGGTTTTGCTGGTGAAGCCCTTCAAACAGGCATCAACCCCCATCTCAGGGCCGTCACGATAGTACCCCACCGAGCCAAGGACTGTCAATCTACTGGAGAGAGAGCGGCTTGTCTTCCCCCGAAATGGAATTATTCGATAGCTCTCCTTCCCAGATGAAATTACAACCTTTACAAGTTTCTCCTTAACAGCGTCCTCTAGAACTATTCTATTTATTCCTCGTAGATCGCCTGGAATTTCCGCTGATCCTATAATAGCTAGGTGAGAAGTATCGATGTTTTGAGGATTCAGCCCCCGCGAAAAAATATAAGCGGTTGAGCTTCCGCTGGCCTCTCTTTCTCCGCTTATCCCGTAAAGCTCAGGATCAAGATTGTAGACGAGCGGGTCGGTTGACGGCTCCGCGTCGTGATGATCTAAAATGAGTGTGAGATTTTTTCCCTTGTTCTTTTCGGAAATGAACTTGGCGTGTGCTGCGGCTATGTCTAAGTAGAAGTACACGTTGCCCGATGAGGCGTGTAACTTATGAACAATGTCTGGGTATAGTTTTTCGATACAAATTGATCTAGTTCTTATTTTTTCGCGTTCTAAAGCTCTCTTTGCGATGGCTGCTGAGGTCAAGCCGTCTGCATCGTCATGATGGATTAGACAAACTTGTTTGGGAGACCACCTTTCAAATTCGTCAATGGCCTCTTTTAAGTCTTGATCGAATCTTTGAAACCTCTCTTCCATGAAAGAACCTTTCACCTATCCATTCTTACATCAAAGGTCTTTCGCGGAATTCCTAGGTTTAAGATCTTCCTCGTCTTTGCCGAAGACTGAGAGTATTCTTAGAGCCGCAGGGACTATCTGGTTTTCCTCATAATATTCGAGGTCTAATTGATCATATGTAGCTAGACTTTGTGGTGTAGCTCTTTCGTATAGTTTTCCCTCACCTGCCTTTATCACGTAGCCGACTTTTTCACCAGGCGCTAGCTCCCATCCTAGCTTACTCAGGGTTTTTGCAGCTGTTACGTGAGGAGCATTTACCTTGTATTCCTCCACGGGCTTCGTCAAAGTTTTCCATATGATTAGATCTGTGTACGGAACTTTTTTTGATTTGAGGTTATTTATGTACTCCTGCACAAACTTCACTGCATCGTCTACAGATTTCTCTTTCAGAATTATTTCAATAACTCCCTCCTGGACTTTTTTGGCTGACTCGGCCCAGTCTCCTCTGACCACCTCTAACCCAACAATGTCTAACCTTCCATCAGGGAGAAGACCCGCATACCTCTTCTTGGCTTCGGTGAAAAGGACAGGTTCGTACACCTTGTCTGGTTTGATTTCAAGTCCTACCTCATCCTTCACATCCTTCAAGAACCTCTCAACACCCTCAGCCTCGTACTCAACGAAGACGCTGTCGGTGTCCCCGTATATGACGTTTAAACCGCTTTTCTTTGCCAAATCTATAGTGTGCCTAATTGTGTGTCTGCCCCACGCAGCCGTGGCCTCGGCGACAGGTCGAATATACCAGCGCGCCCCGACCCAACCTGCGTACCCGTAGCACGCATTTGTGACCGTTTTCACCGCCATCTCCCTTGCGTTTAAAACTTTGTATTGGGAAGACTCTGGACTAAGATCTTTTAGCTTTGCTTTTATTTCGTCTCGAGCCTCAATGAGGTTTGACAGTACTCGCTTGTAGAAGCCTGGGGGCTCTTTTCTGAATTTGTGTTTGACTTCAGGAGCTGTGTTCACGCCACACGAGGGCTCAGATTCCTGTGGTTTGACATAAGTGTCTGGAGAGAGGTTGTTGGCGATCATGATGTTGGGGTACATGGAGCTGAAGTCGAGGACCGCTACTTTTTCATGTATTCCTGGCTTGGGCTTGAGTACAATGGCTCCAGCATATGGGAAGTAGGGTTTCTCCGTTCTTTTAGGCACGAGCTCATCAATTTTGTACGCTTGTCGAATGAGGTACCATTCTACTCTGAAACCGACGGCTGCTGCGCCTACGTGGTCCAATGGTAGTCCTATGAGGTTGGATAGCTGCATCGCAAAGTTCAGCATCATATTTGAGATCCCTAGGATGCTTTGCGAGTTTTCCATGGCGTACCTTTGTAAGGCAGGGCGTTTTTTCTCATCGTCCCAGAAGCTTGAAATCTCGACCTCTTCAATTCTTACTCTCTTATCTTTTTTCATGATCCCGAGGTAGTCTGATACGTTCTCCAGCGTCTTCACTTTGACCTCCTGTATCTCGTCAGCAAAGTCGGCGAGGTCGATGTTTGATCGCCCTGTTACTGACACGTGTCCGTAGATGCTGGTGTGGGGCTCTGTCCTAGGCCTGTCAACCAAGAGTTTGATGCCAAGTCTCTTCGCCCGCTCCATTAGGTATGGCCAGTCTTGCTTGTTGCTTCCATATCCGACGATAATGTCTGGATCGAAGTCTTGAACATGCTTGATGAAGGATTCGATGACACGGCTGTCTTCGCGGTCTTCGGCGATAAACTGCTGTTGATTCCCATCGTTTGTTGCCGACGAGATTATGACTATGGGATCTCTTTCAGGTTTTGGTGAACCCTTAGTGCTGTGGCAGACCATTGAGAAGGCGAGGACTCGGAGACGCGGGGACTCGGCTGAGTCCACGGCTTTAGGTGTGTACTTTGCGAGATAGACCTTTTCAACCTCGGCGTCTACCCCGTCCTCAACCTCTTCGACTTCAACCTCATACCATCCGCATGGGTTAATCTCTTTATCTATCAAGTAACGTGAGGGGTAGCGGATGTCGTCTTCAAGATGGTCCTTAACTCCGATGATTGTGCCGAGTGAAGAGGCGTACTTTGTTACCAGCGTTGGGTCCTTGCATGTGACTCTGATTGCCCTAACCGGTTTGCCAAAGTATTTTTTGTCCACAACCTGAAAGGCGGCTATATCGGGGGTTGAGGCTCTCGTTGCATCTATTTCCTTGAGAACTTTCTCTGGGTTTGCGTCCTCCTCGAGGAGTAGGTAGAAGTATGGGAGGAAGCTTCGGTCGATGATGAGTGTTCGACGGCCTTCATCGTCTAGGCCCCACAGCCTGATTTCAGGATTTCCATCTACAACTTCGCCGTTGATGTCGAGCAACCAGAATCTTGTTGCCGGCAACGCGTGGCCTCCAATCTTGATTTAAGTATTGTGGCTAAATAAAGTAATTTATTGGGTTGCGCGCTACTAAAAAAGTGAGTAGCTGGTTTTGATCGCTATAATTCTGGCGGGTGGGTACGGCGTCCGCTTAAGACCGTTGACGAGGGATACCGCTAAACCCTTGCTGCCAGTGGGGGGCAGGCCGATCATAGATCATATCGTCGGGAGGCTGTTGACACTTGAGGAAATCACTCAGATCATCGTGTCTACTAACGAGAGGTTTTTGGGTCAGTTTTCAGAGTGGTTAAACCATAGGAAGTACGGGAGAGTTAGGATAGCTACTGAGCCGGGCCGTAGCGAGGATGACAAGCTGGGAGCGGTGAAGGCCCTCTCAGAACTGACAATGGGGCTCGACAGCACGGAGTACCTCGTCATAGCCGGGGATAACCTGTTCACGTCAGACCTCAAGGACGTGATCGAATACTACAGGGCAAGGCAATCCCCCATCGTCGCTTTGTACGACGTCAAAGATTTGGAGGCTGCAAAGAGGTATGGGTGCGTGGAGGTCGATGCCGATGGAAGAATTATGGGCTTCAAGGAGAAGCCTGAGAGGCCTAAATCCACGCTCATAGCGACATGCATCTATGTTCTTCCCGAGAGGAGTTTGAAACGTGCTCGCGAATACTTGGAGGAAGGGAACAACCCTGACGCTCCTGGGTACTTTTTGCAATGGCTTTGCAGAATGGAAGAAGTCTACGGTTACGTACTCACGGGCTACTGGTCGGATATAGGCAATCTTGAGTCTTATGAGAAGGCGAAGAAGATCTTTGCATAGTGGCGGCTGCTAATCAATCGGTCAATCAATTTATGTTGTTAAGATTACTAGTAAAAGATGAGCAGTGAAACAGGAAGAAAACCCCTTGCACCTGATTGTGGTTGGGACGAGACCAGAGATCATCAAGATGGCACCCGTAGTAAAAGCCTTCCAAAGACTGAGAATTCCCTTCATCCTTGTGCACACTGCTCAACACTACGACTACAATCTGTCCCAACAGTTCATCGAAGAGCTACAGTTGCCCAAACCAGACTACAACCTAAAAATCGGCTCCGCCACACACGCAGAACAGACGGCGAAAGCCATGGTCGCCGTAGAAAAGACGATCATGAAAGAAAGGCCTGAAATAGTACTCGTGGAGGGCGACACAAACACCACACTGGCAGCAGCCCTGGCCGCGATCAAATTACACACGCCGATAGGTCACGTGGAGTCAGGCCTAAGAAGCTACGACCTCAGAATGCCGGAGGAACATAACAGAAGAATAGTGGATCACGTCTCAACCTACCTATTCGCGCCAACAAAAAAAGCGGCGCAAGTCCTACGAGAAGAAAACGTATGGGGAAAAATCTTCATAACTGGAAACACCGTGATCGACGCATGCGTCCAACATGTTCCCATAGCTGAAAGGAGATCAACAATCATGAACAAGATCAAGCATCGAGACTTCGCCCTCATCACAGCTCACAGAACCGAGAACGTGGACGATCCAGAAAGCCTAGAAAAAATGGTCGAGGTCATCCTATCATTGCCTATTCCATCTATTTTCCCGATCCATCCCAGAACCAAGAACAGATTAATAAGAATAAACCTCTGGAGAAAGCTCTCATCATCCGTTAACACACAGATACTTCCACCAGTCGGTTACCTGGACTTCCTCCTCCTAATGAAGAAGTCAGCCATAATCCTTACAGACTCAGGAGGAATACAAGAGGAAGCCACATCCCCAAGCATCAGGAAACAAGTCCTAGTCCTAAGAAA
>Ga0315307_1000327_pt1 | contig 20160 bp, 10 predicted proteins | sample TDP2_MG_FD_203079 | JGI IMG/M metagenome (GOLD analysis project Ga0315307, IMG submission 203079) | Freshwater sediment microbial communities from Lake Towuti, South Sulawesi, Indonesia - TDP2 | ecosystem: Environmental > Aquatic > Freshwater > Lake > Sediment | place: Indonesia: South Sulawesi...
CATGCAGTACGTTTGGAATTATACACAACACTAAATTTATTTTATCTAAACTTTGTGGGAAAATCAAGCAAAAGGAGGATAAGATTTAAAAAGCTCCCCGAGAGGGGGAAGAATCCGAACTCTTGCTCTATCCTTCATTTTCGGCCTTTCAAATACGAGGAAAAACAAGCGATTTCCGCTATTTTACCGGCTTGAAGACAAAATAGTCCCGGTCGGCCCCGAGAAGGACTCGCTTTCTTTCACTTGTCCTTAACTCCCGGTCCATCAGGCTGGACGCTATTTCATGCTATCCTGTCGAGTCGGGAAAAGATTGAGAATTCCTTTAATTTAGATTTTGCGTAACCTTTCCAGCAGGTCTAATATCCGGTCGGTAAGCTGGAAAACACGAAGGACATTCGTTTTTCTATATTGAACGCAGTCTTTTCTTAATTTTCTTTATTTCTCTAGTGACTTTCCCATATCGAAGTTTAAGTCTCTTCTCATTGAATTCCCGCAATTTATCAATATTCCTATTAATCTTTTTGATTTTGTTTTCAAGCCTTCTGGTTTTCGAATCCTCGGTAAAAATATTCTTTAAGGGTCCTGTTAATGATATAAGAATTTTGCCAATACATCTATCGCAAATATACTTGTAGAATCTAATTATATCCTCTTCCGAAAAATAGTGAACCGACCTATATCCAATCCCTGCAAATTGTCTGTTCCAATAACACCCGCAGATAGCACATCTGTAAAAATCCAAGGCCCTCATTAGCCTCAAGATTTTAGTTTCGTCCGGACTCATATCGGGTGAGGGAAGGACTAATTTTAACCTTTTCCTATCCAAATTGATTTCAAACAGTCCAATTCCTACCTTAACTGCCAATTCAATCTCCTCGGGTTCAAACTCCGTGGGTGCCGCGAGAAAGCACTTATGAGCATATGAGGACGCCCTTCTAGCTTGGTCCATATGTCTCTGTCTATAATTTGGTAGGTTGGGCTTGACTTCAACAGCGATGATTTCAATTTTCGGTTGAAAATAATTTCCTATATCTTTGACTCCGATTACATCGGCCTGGATACCACCAATACCCATAGTAATGAATCCTTTTTGCAACTTCTTATTCTTGGAATATGGATTACTGCAAATGTATCTAAACGGTTTCCTTTCAAGTCTTTCTTTTACTATCCTCCACAATTTACTTTCTGGAATTCTTCTTATCATCGTAACTCCTCAGTTATCGGCTTCCTTCAAGAAGTGCAACAAGTCTTGTTCTATTGCTTGCGCTTCTTTGCGGATTCTCCTGCACTTTTCTACAAACTCCTGCAGTTTAGAATCGCGCTTTATCTTTCCCAAGATAGTAGATGCCATTTCTTCAAAATTTTCTCTACCTAAACCTTCTATATTTACTTCATCTACAATAAATTTCTCATCTTCAATATCAGCGTTAGAAATTGTAGGGTCGTTCTTCAATTCGTCAATGTACTCACCAAGCGTTTCGCCTTTAAATATCAATTCATGAAAGGAAATATGTCGCCTTTTACCTCCAACTGTCAGTCGAAAATATGTTCCTCTACTACCAGATCCGAGAGATTCCCTTCCTGTTCTTCTCTTTAATTCTTGAAGGAGCTTAGCCTTTATCTCCCCGGATATTAGTTCATCTAATGGGTACTCTCTCTGATTGTGTAAATGAGTAAATTTTTCCAAATTTATGTGAAAATTTTCCACTTTTTCTTTGACAGCTCTTGGAAGCCTGTAAACAAGAAAAGAATTTGCCTTTTCAATCTCAGGCCATCGCCAAACATCCCCTATGCCTACAATGAAGCCTGAACGAGAAAGAGAAAGGCTCTTAAGGGTCTCAATCATATTTCCTAAATCCCCAATTAATGGTTGGATAATCTTTTCCAGACTTTCTCTAATCGTTCTTTGCTTATCAGTCTTCCCATAATAGGTTAGAAGACGGTATGTTAGAAAAGCCATAATAGAGGTAGCTACCGAACCTAAACCAATCCAGAATGTAGGGGCCTTTAGAAACTTAAGAAAATTAAGGAGGGATGCGACCTTTTCCATTGACCGGGTTGCCTTACCTCAGAACTAGCGTTAATGACCTCAAATTTAGATTACGTTTACTACACTTTCGTCGTCAATTCTATCAATGATTGTTCTTCTATGCCATTTCTTCTGGATAGAGGTCTCTTAAGATAGTACCAATTTTGTTGCACAAGATTTCTTGATTCCTTATGATCGGCTTAATCGATTTAAATAGTGAGATCCAGTCTTTTATCCAAAAGTAATGAACATTCTCATCCAGATTTCTCACTAAATGAAAAAACACTTCAAGAAAATCATTATCACTGCGTTCTTTTAGTACTTGAAATATTTCCCTACCTGGCTCCCAAAGTTGCACAGGTTCTTTTATTCTTTTGTAGTAATTTATTTCTTTATCAAATGCTTTTTCGAGCAAAGCTTTATGAGGTTCATATTTGTTGTCCCAAGTTAGTGTAATTTCAAGGGTTCTATATAAGTCGTCAAACACCCCTTTCTGATAATCTTCAAAAAGTAATTTCCAGTATTCTTCTATCTTTTCAAAATTGGCTGTTTTTTCTTTATGGTCATTTTCGGCTATTCCCCAAAATTCTAGGGAAAAACTCTCTCTGAAAGGATTTATCTTTAAGCACATTTCTTTTAACTTTTCTTTAAAGAAAGTAGAATCAAATGACATATCTTGATTAAACTCGGCAAAATAGATGAAAAGAAAATGGGCCCTTGTTTCCTCATACTCTTCAAAAAACTTGAGAATTCTTTTTGCTTCCTCTATATTTAAGTCTCTAATATTTGAGAAAGCAGAAACCAGGTATTCCATGATAGACTTTGGATTTGCCTCTTTTGACTTAAATTGTTTTTCAGTTATATTTACCACATCGAAGACTAATCGCTTTACAGCATCACCTAAGCCCTTCTTATATTCATTCAATCGTTTCCTTCGCCAAGGATGACATAATTCAATAAGAGGAACTAACGCCTGTGCTCTAACATATAAGTCTGGTTCCGAATATCCAAGCTTCTCAGCCAGAGCCCCATCTAAATCAAGCAGAATCCTAGTTTTCTCAAAAGCGTATTCCATAAGTTCCGGTTCGTTTGTAATTGCAAATTTCTGTATAACCCAACTCACCTTACCCCGAACACTTGTAATTAGACTTTCTTTTTCTCCATTTTTTACCTTGATATGATAATTGAATTCACTTTTCTCGTCAGTCTCCGGGTCTGGGTCATCTATGCATAGATCAACAATATGTTTGGCTTGGTCGAAGTGCCTATTTTTTACAAGTTCCTCAGCCATAGAAACAATGCTTTCTCTCGCGTAAGAGTTATTTTGAAATGTCTGCCAGAAAACTTTCTTGTCTTGTAAATACGGCCTTAATAGTTCGTATGTTTTCATTGCATTATGCTGACTTAAACCCATAATAGGGCCACCTAGAAATTCTAGAACCTTTTTGCTTGGGGTTTTGTCTTTAAGAAGGGCCGTTATCATCTGCTGACCCCTTGTTTTGTTATCCTGCCAATCCTTCTTGATTAATCCAGAAATAACGCCACTTTTATCCCAGACAAAATCTTTTTCAAAATTATCGAGATATTTTTCAAAATCAATATTACTAAATATCTCAACTATAAAATCTGGATCCGTTTCTGGGAGCCCTTGAGCAACCATTTGCTCAAAAGAATCGTAGTGTTGGTCGCGCTTAACAAAATCTGGTTTTCTAATCAGGTCAAGATAAAAATCTTTTGCCGGTTTATGGCCAGCTTTTATTAAATTAATTAGTGCAGAAATTACAAATAGATTTGTCGGATATCCTGCTGGGTAGTCTTTGCGCCTATATTTAAATGAATTGGCGTCTATTAAACTCATAACCTTCTCAAGGCCAATCTTATTCAAATCTCTTCCGCAAATCTTCGCAAATATAATCTCTGAGGTTTCAGGTATGCCTCCTTTCATTTCTAATATATTCTTTAAATACCCAAAGGTTTGGCTCTGTTCTTGAATCGTGAGTTGCTCCTTTTCTAAACGATCAAGGAGAATAGTCACTAAGGCTCTTTTTAAATAGATTGGGGTGTCTTTTGTAGCTTTCACTTTTGCCTTATTAAATATTCTATTTTTAAAAAATCGCCATGTCTTTTTAGGAGTCGATTGATACAATTCAATGAATAATGGTTCAAACAATAGACGAACCACTCCCTTATCTGTAATTGAATAAGTGCTACCTGCTTGAGAAATTCCGCTGCCTATCCATTCATAGCCTTTGTATTTTCCATTGTATTGAATATCAAACTGTTCCGACACTTCTCTAACAACATAATCAAAATTTTTCTCTAAGTTTTCTTTAATAAAATCTTTGACAAAAGAATAGATTAGGGGGTGTGTCTCAATAACATTTTCAAAATCATCGCTTGTGAAATCAAAATAGCCAAAGATGAAATCTACAAAATCTTTCTTATTCTTAGTACGCTCCAAAAATATCTTTAATATCTCAGCTACTTGCTCATCTTCTCTCCAACCCCTCCTACCCCTTTGGAATCTCTTCTTTCGTTCTTTACTAAATGGTCGTAATATATCTTTTTTCAGAAAAGCTATGATTTTCTCCTCAAATTTTCCATCTATATCTTTCTGGGCTATATCTTTTAAAATCTTAAGTGCTTCGTCATAGTCAAAATCATAAGATAGTTTTTTATAATTATTCGTAACGAAATCAAGAAGATACTCTGCAGTAACCTTGTTCTGCACCCACTTCTCCTCCAATATACGAAGGACTAATCTCACATAATGTTGCTTTAACAATATCTTATCAATGAAGAATCTAAAATCATCTACACGAAAATCGCCTTTTTCTAGCTTATCGCAAAGATAAAACACAAATCTTGGGTGGATGGTTAGCTGGCTTAAATAAGTTTTATTGTTTAGTTCTTTTAATTTTTGGCGGCTGCGTAAGAAATCATTAATGTTTAAGATTCTTTTACCTATAGATAATTTTGGTTCAAATTTAGTTGGACAATCTGCAATGTGCTTTTCAAATAAACTCAACTTACCCCTAAAATCTTTCTGCGTTATTACCCCCCCTCTTTTCCCTTTCTCCATAATATCCTTAAAAAATTGAGCAACTATACTTCTTTGGTCTATAGGGTCTAAATAAAAAGGATATTCATAAGCAAAATATTCTGATATCTGGTCATGGATATTTTCGATTTTATTAAATTCAACAATTTCTACTCCTGCCAAAAATAATACTTCATCTCTTAGCCATCCTTTCTCTATGAATTCATTAGCCTTAGAGTCTTTTTCTAGCCCTTCAGCTTCGATCCAATGGATATAATTATGAACATGTTCATAACAATCTTTGAATTTCTTACTTAATTTCCTAACTACAATCTTAAATTTATCATTTTCACCATATTGCTTGTTAAGTTTCTTTGCTACTATTTTTCTTATGTTGTTAAAGGATAACTCTCTTTGATAAGATTTTACTTCATAATCTTCGCAATAGCCGTCATAAACTAAAGTAAAATCCTCATATTCTTTACCCTCTATAATAATTTCTTGAAAATCAGATTTTTTAGTTGCCTGCAATAAATCTAATAAAGCAATATCTGCCTGATCTGAAATACCGGTAAACATAGATTGACCCGCTCTGCTCATAAGCTATGCACCTTTTTAAAGATTAATATAAATGTAGTGACGGTAGTAGCCAATTCATCGTATTTTCGTTTAATCGTATCCGACGTGCTTAAGGGTGGTGCCGCAGTAGAAGAACGTTCACTTGCTTTTAATTGCTCTGCTTCTGTTATTATAGTACAGATATTTTTATGCAGGCTTATCAATTCATCAATATTTTCCGAGTTTTCGCCTTTTTCATTCTTTTCTTCTTTTAAATCATCCAGATATTTACCAAGATATTTTAAATAAAAAAAGTCCACTTCTGTAGATGAATATTCATATTGTTGTATTTTCTTAAGATCGTGCTCGAGTTGATCAATATATTCAGGATTAAACTTCGAAAGAATAAATAGCTCACGCATCCGCGTACCAGATGATATTGGCTTTGTCTCTCCTTGTTCTCTTACGAATACCTTACAATCTGAGACATGAGGTTTTTTGTGTCTTAAACTAGGTCTTATATAATAAATATAGACATAGGCTTGAGGATTGCTATGGGGAAGGGAAATTGTATTCTGATGTTCAAAATGAATGCTGGGATTCAAAGCCGAGTTGAATAAGCAACGATTAATTTTTGTAGTTAATTCATCGTCTCTAGATATCCCTTTGATATTTCTGTTATTATCTATTCCTACAAATATGAAACCGCCATTGCTATTTGCGAAAGCTGAAAAGTCCTTTCTCACTTCTGCTGGATTTGATAAATCTATGCGTTCCTTAAATTCATATATATTGTTTTCGCTATTAGGAACATTATCAATAAAATTCTTTAACTCGCTATAAGACCAACTAGTTGTGTTCATTTGACTTTCTCACAACCTTTTCTTTATTTTTTGAAATCTCCTTTAACTACTCTTCTGCTGATTCGTCATCTGGATATTGTTCTACTAATTCGCCTCAAAAGCTTTGGCAAAGATAACTGTTAGTTTTCTTATGTATTAACCTTACATCTCTCCACTAAACGCAAAAGATAATTAGCAAAAAGTATAAGTTCTGCTACTTCACTGGGCTCATTATAATTAAGTTCTCTATGGCTTGAGGGATTTTTAAATAAACCAATACTTCCCACAAAAAGATCACGCATTGCTTGCCGCTCAGAAATAACCGCCTCCATATCTGCTAATATTCCGTTCTTCTCATTGAAAGCTGTTCTCATCAAATCTACACCATAGCTACTATCTGGCAAACCAGCTTTTGTTCTAACCCTTACCTCAACTTCTTTATAGGCCTGGAAGATAGCTGTGTCATAATCACCTTTTATAAATAACGGATAAACTTTTCTAAGTAAGCTTTCATCTAAATTTTCTCTCGGCAGGAAATGTCCTTTTTTATACGCTTCTAAGCTGGCTCTGTCTCGAAGCCTAAATCCTCTCCTTGTAACAAACATCCAATCACCACCTGTATTTCCTGGTGTAGGAGCCAACATTCCTTCTTTTTCGAGCCAGACCCAAGCCTCGGTTATCACTTTTGCTATTTCTTTTGTCTTGACACCTGCGTATGGCATTATATTGCTATCTAAGGTGAAATTATATCTGTTTAGCTGACCGCTTCTTTGTTCTTCCAACTCACATAAATAATCCAGTAAGAATACAGCAATTTCTTCGGGCTCGAGCTGTAGAAGCTCATCCGGTGGAGGAAAAGCATCTTTTAACTGACGTGCCATATTTTGACTCTTCTCCTGTCAAGATTATGGAATTGAATTAATAATATTACTCAAGTTTCTTCTATGTCTACATCTGCTTCTTCGATGGGTTCTTTGACGGCGTTGCGCAGCCAATTGGGGTCTATGCCTTCGTCTGATTTTGCCTCTACAGTTAAATCAATTTCCTTGCATTTTTCGGCAAGGTTACCTAAAGCATTAAAGCTCTTGAATAGTTTTTGCCTGTTTAATTTCAACTTCCATCTTATACTGGTAATCCTTTGAAGCACTCCGGGCTTTAGTTTCTCTGGTTCTACTATAGGTGGTTGTTTAATTTCAGGTCCTGCTGGAAGCGTTCCTCCGGTGGACACAGAAACTACTTCTTGAGGTAAAACTTCGGGCATAGCAATAAGACCGCTTGATAAATCTATTTCATCTTCAAATATGCCTTCTTTAAATCGTAGCCATTGTTTAGGGATTTGGAGTTTGCCTTCTATAAGATTAACCTTACTTTTATCTCCCACATATCCGAATAGCCCTTCCTGGATTCCCTTGGCTATGGCTTTTCTTATCACATTCTCATCAATTAAGCGGGGGAAACCTATATAGGAAAAGAATCCATCCTTAATTTCTTCCGTAGGGCTACATACCTTTTCTCCTACTCCAATTCTCATTAACTCTATAATCTTACGCGCCGTAATGGACTCAAAGACTTTACCTTGAATTCTTACGAGGAGTTCTAATAATCTTTCATGAATATTTTGGGCTTGAATTGGCCTTCCACCGATTTCAAGCTTTTCAACCGTTGTCTTTCCGTTATCTACTTTCAGCAGCCAGACAGAGCTGTAGACATTTTTCAAACAAGATTCAAAACCAGACCTTTCAGTTTTTTCTCTCTCCCTAAGTTGCTCTAATTGCTCCTCAGTTAAATTAAGTTGTTTCTTCCTAATTTTAACCCGCTCTATAGCAATAAGATACTTGATGGCGCGCTTTAATGGTTCAACCTGGTTCTTATCCGGCACGCCAAGGGCAATAGAGTTTCTATATTTTCGTGGTCTATCGCCATACTGAGTCAAGAATTCCAGAGCTTTGCTTTCTAAATTAGTGCTATAGATAAGTTCCAAAGGTAAATAGGCAATTATAAAGCGTGACTCTCCATCAGGAATATTTTTAGTGTCTCTTGGCCAAATTATGGCATTTTTGCTGGCAAGTTCTCTTTCAAGTTCACTTTTTAGAAAGCTGTCTATCTCAGTGACTGTAACGTTCTGAGCTTCATCTTCAATTGTCTTGTTAAGATTGCGCACCGTCTTAAAGGAGTACCTTGTGCCATCATAGTGAATATAAAAACACTGGTCGCGCAATTCTTTTAAGATTGTTTTTATTGTAATACTATCAAGAAGGGGGCTTGAGACCGCCTGCATTATCTCCATCTCGGTCATTCCTGGAGAATACGTTTCACCCTCTGCTCCAACTCTTTGGATCTGACCGCCAAAGGAATTAAGTAAAACTGTAATGGCGACCTGCATCGCAGGATTGATACCTGAAAGATTGGGATTTTCCTTTATCAGGCCTCTATCTATAGCTTTTACCTTAGCATTAGCACCAATAAAATCTGCCTCAAGGACTGCCTGAAAATGTTCTCTCTGGCCTACTTCGGTAAAGAATGCACTTCGGACATCTGGGTCATCCAAGGGAATTTCTCCCGGAGAAATAATAGGGCTACTTATGTCTTTTTTCTTCAATGTCCTTACGACAACTGCCAAAAATCTTAAGAGCCCTCTTGTTCTTTGAAAATCAGGAATAGATGCCCATTTTTCTTTCATTACATCAATTAATGCAGGATGAAAGGGATAAGCCATCTCAAATCTTTCTCTTAATTTTAGGGTTTCTTCCTCTATCTGCAGACGTTCTCCTTGCTCTTGGGCATATGATAGACGTGTTTTTCTAACTGCTTGTGTATAACTCTCAGCGACCTGATTGGGTGCATCATTATCTATTTTTTCAAAAAATCTCTTTCTTAGAATAAAAAATATCTCATCGCCTACAACAGGTTCTCTTTTTGCATCTACCCTTGCGGTAAGATGGTCAAGCATTGAAAGAAGTTCTACATTTCCATAGGATTCTCTTGCGCTTGCCTGTAACGAATAGACCAAACAGGATTTTTTGGAGTTTGCTACCTCTGATGATAGAGAGTGGATAAATTCAAGACTCTGTCTACCAAGATTTGAGTCTCCAATTCTTTCTCCTAAACCTCTCTCAACATATTTCAAGACCTCATCAAGTAAGATTAAGTTTAGTTTATCTCCTAAAATTTTCTGAATTAATTGTCCACCGGGAGAAATTCTTTTTTCATCATGTTCTTTTATAAGGTCAAAATTACCCAATTGGAGTGCAAGCCATCCCCAGAGAGTCTTAATCTTCTTACCATTTATATCCATTCCATGGACAGCATCAAATTTCTCACCATCAAAAACAGCAATATTTACCTTTCCCGGTTCAGGTAACTCTTTTGCCTCAAGATACACCTTTGTCATTGCCTGTCTTTCCTTTGCTGCGTAATAGAGGCCTGCTAATGTATGGGACTTACCTCCGCCAAAAGGTGAACGAAGCTGTAAAACCCTATCTCCTTCTTTACCAGAAAGTCTTCCTAAGACATCTTCCAGGAGCCTTTTAAATCCGCTTGTAAAATGGGTTACGCGAAAGAAAGAGTAAGCATCACGATAGACAGAGGGTATATTAGGGTCATTTGTGACTAAGGCACCAAGGTCTATGGCAAAGGTGGCTATAGCAGTGGTTTCTGATTCAACATCAGGATTTAATCTTACACACTTTATCCAGGGTTTAAGGCTCATTATTTACCTCCTCTTGAATAGCTCGCGCTCTTTACTCTCAATTATACTCTTCCAATTAGTATGTAATCTTGTCAGAATATCTATCTCTTCTTCAGTTGTAATAATTGGCAGGGGTTTATCGGCAAAAGCCACGCCTTTTAATGCCTGTACTACAAGACGCAACTGCTCTTCACTAAATATAGATTGAATTAGAAATTCATCGATCTTAGAAGGGGTATTTTTATAAAGATAAAGAAGACGGTGTAACACATCAATTAAAGGCGCATCTTGGCCATCGCAAGGCAAACCTAATTTTTTGTCATTACCTCGCTCACTAAAATCACGTAAACGATATTTATCTTTTTTCTTTTCAATTAGTGGATTTCTACCATTAGAAAGACCGTTAGGGCCATCAAGTTCAATGCGTTGAGGATAGGCAAAGACAATTGCCTCACCAGCATCAACTTCAGCTTTACCATAGGTATAACGCCACAAAACATAAAACCGTGTAATAGCGTCTATATTAGAGACTCCTTTTCGAGACATACCAAAAACTTTTTCAGCAATAACTTCTTGCACCAATCCTTCCACATCTTGCAAGAATTTCTCTGATTTTACTTCTTCTCCGTTAGCAAGCTCAACTTTATCAAACTGGGTGTAAGCCTTAAGACCCGCTCCCACAGAGGCAATGAGCAAATCTGCGCCTGTTATACCCCAATTCCATAGCGTATCAACTCGCTCTTTGATTATCTTTTCCAATTCAGGATAAACCTCAGTTTCATAAGAACCAATTCTTTTTTCTTGCCTTTTGCGGGCAACAAGGAAGATTGAAGAGGCTAAAGCGGAAGAACCAATGTCGCGAAGCCTACCAGGTCTTTCTGTCTCTAATGGCCATGCTTCAGTAATTACGAAACCTGCTTTCCTTAAAGCCTCAACTAATGTTGACCATCCAGCAGTCGTCTTATGAGCATAAATAGTCACCATTGAAGCATTATCTTTTAATACTCTATGTGCCTCTCGGAATGCCTGAAACATCATATCTTCGTAGGCCTGTTTAGCTTTTTCTCTATTATTGTCATATCTTTTGGCATCGGCAACTGCTTCATTTTTCTTTGGCGTAAGTTCTGAAGAAAAATGTTCCGGATAAAGATGTCCAATTGAACGCCTGAGCCAAACATAGAAGAAATCGGAAAGATTAGAATAAGGCACATTATCGTAATATGGAGGATCCGTGATGGCTGCATCAAAGAACTTACCCGAATATGGCAATTCTGTCGCTGAACCACGGTCTCCCTGTCCAGGGACGGTAATAACACTAAAAGAACGTATTGCTTCGACTATATCTTCTAAAATTGAACTGGCATTCGCGCCCATATTACCAAAAGGATTAATTTCTACAAAATCCCATAACATTGGAATGGCTTGCCGCGCAAAGAGATCAGCAACAGCCTCTGTTTGTACTATGTATCGACATAAACCATTACCATAATCTGCGATTTTGTCTTGCCATAATCCTAAGTAAGATAACAATATTTTTATGCTGTCTTTTTCATATCTTTTCACTAGTAATTCATTTTGAGCTTTTTGGATACAGCTTGTAATATTGAGAAGGAAAAGGAGTTGTCTAGAAATAAAAAGATCGCAAAACCGATCAAGTCCGTACAAATGTGTCCAGCAACTATTTTTGGCATCCGTAGTAATCACTTCTTCAGGAACCGTTAATCCTGTTTCTTCACATAACTTATTAGTCCTTTCCCAAATTACCTTATCTTCAGGAATAAAATCCTTAGGAATCTCATTAGGTGCCAAATAAATTTTCCCTCTCTGTCCTTCTCTTGTGCATACCACTGCCATAAGCTGCCTATCTATTCTTTTCTCTTTTCCTTCACTTTTTACATAATCACTATCACACACTGCCCCACAGAATACACAAACTGCATTTCCTCCTTTAGAGAAATCTGCTGGGTCAAAGCAAAATTCCTTTATCGCTTCTTTTTCAGTCTTTTTATTTGAACTGATAACGGTAAACTTTGGTCTTTTGGTCTTTTGGTCTGGCTCAACTTTTAAAGCGACATATCTGTTTTCCTTTTTACAAAGCCAGGTCTGACGAAGTAAAGGGACAGCTGCCTTGCAATCCGGATTTTTACATTTTACAGTTCTTGTCCAAAGATAGGCAACTGGGGTTAAGACTTCTTCAAATTTTATAGGCAGTTGTGCATCCTTTCTAGAAAACCCCTCAAGTTCCATTTGCCTTTCTTGTTTTACAATATTACCTCTTTTTATTATCGGATATAAATCTCCGATTTCCTGTTTTACTTTCTCTAATACCCATTTACCCCAATATTCCACTTCTTTAGCCAACCCTGCCCAGGTGCCATCTTCGGCACAGCCTTTTTTGGTTTTGTCTGGCTTGCCATATTTCTGAGGGTAAACGAGAGTGGCTAATTCAATTAGATGAGCTACAGGATTTAATTCTAAGGCATAGGCATCACAACCTAATCTTAATGCTTCAAGGGGAATAGCACCTCCACCAGCAAACATATCTAAAACTTTTGGTTTTGATGCTTTTCCTTCGTAGATATCTTTTGCGGTAATTTCTTTGCCTAATTCTTCAGAGAGCCTTTTGGCGTGGGCTTCATAAATATGCTCAATGGCAGTTTTTACCTCTTGAGGATTTGCGGGATATTTACAGAGCCTTTTAATAAAATCTGACTTCGGACCTCGGCCATTCTTTGTAGACGGTGCAGAAACCAAAGATGCGTATACTGCAGCACGGCAGGCTACCAGAGGACGTCTTGCCCACCAAAGGTGCAATGTAGAAATATGACCTTTCCTTACTGACTTTTCTCTTGAGGCCTCAGCACCAATCTCTTTTATGGGCAAGAAATCTTCAATTAATCTTTTGTCATTCATAAGGAGGTTTTTATCCTTTCTATTGCCTCTGCAGAAATCTCATAATGGCTAATTGACTTTATTTCTTTGGCTGCAAACTCAAGTTTATCTGCTGGGTCCTGAATAGCAACAATCGCATAATCAGAAGTCAATGGCTCCCAAACTACATAAAGCCAATAGGTATTCTTTAAATTCTTTGCCTTGCGCCATTCGTTTTCTGTAAGACGAATAGCCTGGCCTTTCTTTCTTCCTTTAACTTCGATGCGCTTTACTTCTCTATAACCCGTAGATGAGTCGGCCGGACTTAAGCTTCGTATGTCAAAGCCAATTTTTTGAACTGAAACATCTTCTGGTTCCCAGCCTCTTTTTCTTTCTTCCGCCATAACAATATTCATTGCCGCAATCTCACTCTTTTCTTTTTCCTCTTTATCCTCTAAAAATTCAGAAACTGTGGGCAATTCTCCTGGCGGTAGAACTAAAAACGAGCCTATTAAAGTAATGGGGCCAGAACGCACTATGGCTAATTCTCTTGTTTTCTTTACCTTATCTTCCTTATCGCGTTTTAAGTCTTCCAACTCCTTTTCAAGATTCTGCATACTTAACCGAACATCCTCACCGGTCAACTCCCTTGCCCTAAGTTCCATTATTTTGGTTTCAGTAGAATATATTCTTTTGTCAAAGGACTGAGTAAGATAGTCATTAACAATCTGGGTATGTCTATTGCGCTCATCTAAAATTTCATTACGCTTTTGAAACTGATAAGTACTCATTAAAAAATCTTTGGCGTTTTCAATATTTGGTTGTAGCAGGGAATCTAATTCTTTAGGATAGATAGAAAGGTCATATAGAATATCAGAGGGAAGAAGAGAAAATTGGCTATTTTCTTCTTTTATGGCAACAAGTTCTTTGTAAAGCAGGGAATCTTTTGGTTCTCCAATAATACTTAGCTCAAGATAATGAATCCAATAGGGGTTAGTTGCATTTACATCAAGAAATATCGCTTGCTTTCCATAAAGGTTTTTAAGTTTTTCAAGTAGTTTTTCTTCAATAACAGCATAAAGAGGATGTCCCGGACTGACTAAAACTGCATCAAGATGCATATCCTTATCTAAATCTTCTTTATGGAAAGTGATTTTTTTGTATTCTGAATCCGGCTTCCCATATTTCCTCACAGATTCAAGCCGTTCAGAACGCAGGTCACTTGGAACATACGGAATCCTGTATAAACCATCTGCTCTTTTCTCTACCTTAAGACCAATTGCTTCTGATGTCTTTAGGAAGAATTTCTCTATGTATTCTGGCATCAGGCGTTTTTCTTCTGCTAAGAAATTAGCCTTCTGGAACTGGTCAAAATATACGTAACCTCTGGCAAGGGCAATATCAGTCAATTTCTCATATTCTTCGAGTCTCTTGGGATCTATTTTTTCTATCTGGTCAAGGTATTCTTCAAGACGATGAGGGTTATAAGCAGCTTCCCGAAGTATTTCAGCCAGGTCCACTTTGTTTAGAGAAAGAATCTCTCCAATAACATCGTATACTCTATCTGAACCTAAAACCGCACGCATTTTCTCTAATTTCTCAAGAAGCCGCTTAAGGACTTTACCTTCAACTATCGTTTTTCCATTTTCTGCCTCGTCAGCCACGAAATTAAAGGCATAGACATCTCTTTTTTGGCCAATTCTATGAATACGACCGAGTCTTTGTTCAAGCCTTGTAGGATTCCAAGGCAAATCGTAATTTATTACTAAGTGACAAAACTGTAAGTTTATACCTTCACCTGCTGCCTCAGTTGCTACACATACTTGAGCTCGCGTTCTAAACTCCTCTTGAGCGTTCTTTCTCTGGTGTATATCCATACCGCCATGAATCTCACAAGTTGTAAAACCCCATCTTTGCAGATGTTCCCTAAGGTGGTTTAAAGTATCGCGGTGTTCGGTAAAAATAAGGAGTTTCCCGCGCCCATCCTTTAGTTCTTGAAATTCAGCTTGCTCAAGACAGTCCCGCAAAGCTTTTAATTTACTGTCTGGTGCTTGTTTGTAAACTTTCTCTGCTTGTTCAATCAAATCACGTAATGCTGCTATTTCTTCTTTTAGCTGATTGATTTCCTGCGCGGATATAAATTCATTGGTTAAGTGGTCCTTGTCTTCCTCGCTTAAGTCTCCTTCATCGATTTCATCATCTATAAGTTTTCCTCTAATACCTTCCAAGCGTTTTATACGGTCTTCTTCTGAAAGACCCTCGAGTTCTTCCAAGAATTCTTTCTGTTTTGAAAGTCTACGCTTGAGGCTTTCAAATATAGCGCGAGTGGAGCTTGCAAGCCGTCTTTGAAAAACAGTTCTGGTCAAGGCAATGGTTTGCTTATATCTACCCTGTCCTCTAATAATAAGGAACTCGTTCAGATAATTTGTAACCGCTTCATATAAAGCATACTCATCTGGGTTCAGTTTAAATGTAACTGTTACCGAATGTCTATCGGTAAATAAGCGTTTGCCATTTAAATCCTTTAAATCTTCTTTTAGACGTCTCAGGATCCAAAGATTTCTTGCGCTAGGTTGAAATATAGTCTGGCGTATTTCTTTTGCTCTGTCAGGAAATCGATGAGGCGATGGGAAAATGTCTGGGTCTAAAAGTTTAAGGAAGTGGGCAAATCTGTCATCGTCTCCGTGATGCGGAGTAGCGGTAAGAAAGAGCAAATGATGTGTATTTTCTGAAAGCCTTTCTGCCAATTGATAGCGTTTGGTTGCTACTGCTTCTGGGGACCTATTACTTCTTCTCTTTGTATAAGCTGAGCATTTATGTGCCTCGTCAATAACAACGATGTCCCATTTCTGTTGCCAGATTCTATCACGAACATTTTCTTGTTTTGCATAATCAAGGGAAGTTATTATCTGTGATTCTTTTTGCCAGATATTAATTGCCTGCTGACGATCCAGTTCATAATTCACTGTTACAAAATATTCGTTAAAAAACCTTAATAGTTCATCTTGCCATTGAATAGTTAATGCGGCGGGGACTATAATTAATATCTTCTCAACAGCAGTACGAAGTTTCATTTCTTTGATAAGTAATCCTGCCATAATTGTTTTTCCAGCACCAGGATCATCGGCTAAGAGAAAGCGCAGTCTTGACTGGGGAAGCATCTTACCATAAACAGCGTCAATCTGATGGGGAAGGGTCTGAATGCCCGATAGGCTAACAGCAAAATAAGGGTCGTAAGCATATGCATCGCGGATGCGGAAGGTCTCAATAAATAAAGATAGCTTCTCGGCATTTACAGGTTTTGGTTTTTCAATAGTAACAAAAGATTGAAATTGGCCAATTTCTTTTTCTGTTAATACAACTTCCTCAAGATAACCATTTTGTCTTCGCACCCTCACTTTATAATGACTGGGACCAATCTGTCTTAACGCTTCAATTTGAATTGGTTCAGGAAAATGTGTAGGAAGTTTTATTGTTTTACCTATAAGATTTTCGTAATTCATCTTTGGCTTGTTTTACGATTCCTCTCAATCCAAGCATCTATTTCACTTTTTCTAAATCGCCACTTGTTGGTTATTTTGAACGCGGGAATCCTGTCTTGTTGAGCCATCTTGTATAAGGTATGAATGCTGATTTGGAGGTAATCGGATATCTCTTCTAATGTCATAAGTCTTTCGGTCTCAAGGGGTTTATTTTTCATTTCTCATCTTCCCTCTTTTCATAGCATTGAAGCGAATTTGATAATTTAGTATATCATAGTATTTTCTGGAAAGTCAAGATAAAACATCTCGGAGTGCTAATTTCAGCAATTGGGGAAAATGCCCAAAATGATGAAATTTCATCACAATAAAATAGGGACAGCGACCTATTCTCAAAAATGTGCGCTGTCCCCATTTTCCTGGAAGATTTAATAGGGCTTCGGAAAATGAACAAAGAATACTTTTTGAAATGGCAAAATTAGGTCCAGAGATAGGATTCTCTGAATTAAGGGAGAAAACAAAAATAGATAAGAACTATCTCAACCAGATTTTGATAAGCCTCCTAGAGAAGGGATTGATATACAAGGTAGGCAGAGGAAAATACAGATTTACTTTGCCTCTCTTTGAGAAGTTCCTATTAAGGAAAAGATAGCTGTGTATATTCTAATTCTATACATTACTATACTCTATTTCTTAGCAAAAAAGAGAATTTAAGATATGGCGTAGAATTCATACAAGAATATCTACAAGTAATCAAGTAAGAAGGAATGGGGAACCGAAAATCGTTCAAAATGGCTCCTCAATCATATTGTTAACGAATCCTACATAAGTCTCTATTATCACCGTCATACTTCTCACTATTCTTTTCATAAATCGCCTTCTAATTCAAATAACTTTAACTGCCCATCTTCTCCTACAGGCAACTCAAGTTTGCCCTTGCGAAAATCAGCAGACTCTAGATACCTTCTAATTTTATTTGCATTTTCTTCATCTAGACTCTCTATGTGAAAAGCTCCAGAAGCATATTGATAATTTAAAAAATAATTAGACTTTAATATATTAAGAATATTTGTAATATACGTCTTCACCCATCCTCTAATCTTCCTTTTAGAGTTACTGTCTTCCCACAAATCCCAAACTGAAATTACAGAAGCAAGCATTTCATCAATTATAAAGTCAAATTCCCCACCTACCTTTCTACCTAAGTTCGATGCAACAGAAAGTCTGGTCCTTTCTTCCATCACTGTTTTTCCATAGCTATCCATGCCGACACTTGGGTCAATAGGAATTAAATATAAAGGTCTCGGGTCATCGCCTTTTTCTAAATGTAAAACTTTAATTTTGTTACTCCCGTTATCTTTTACTTTCGTGATATTCAACTTATTTTCCTCATCCGAAATACGCAGATAGATACCATCCGTTTCTCTTTTTATTTCCAAAACGGTATGTGGTATCGGAAAAGCACCCATAGATGCAAGTTCTGCCGAAAGTTGTTTCAAAGTACCTATCATGCCTTCCCGATGATTTTCCCCTACTAAATATAATAGAACAGATCCCCAATTGTCCCGAACACTTTTCCCAAGAGAGTCTCTTATCAGATTACCAGAGAGCAGTAAATAAGTACGGGCTTGCTCAGAGTTTGATGAAGCAATTGAAAAACTTGTTTTTTTACATTCGACAATTATAAATAATTTTTTGCTATTGTTTGAGAATACAATTTCCGGAGAAACTGCCGGTTTGATTTTTATATTATTTTCTTTAGCCTTTTGAATAAGGGGCAATGGCAGAGTTAATGTCGGAGAAATAGATTCAATTTGATAACCTGATTCCCAAAAGATTGGACTAAATTTTCCATCTGTTGCTGGTAATGTCAAAAAGATAAGTAAATTAAGCTGAAATAAGTGGGCTCCTGTAAAATCTTCATTCCCCATGCTTAACAACCTCTTGGAGTAGGTTTTTCATTATGTCTCCATATCTTTCATCTCCGATGGTCACTGAGATATTAGGATCCAGAAACCTTTGGATATTTGTTATCAGCCTGTGTATAGTATTACCACATGTTCCCTTGGGCAAAATCAGAGTAATTCTCCTAGGCGTTAATTCAATAAATATCTGCTGCCATAAATGAAGGTCCAAACCATAAACGTGAACTGTTTTATCGCTTACTCTAATTGGATTACCCCAAAGTCGAAAAGGACCTTGTCCTCTTTCAAAAGTTTTCACAATAAAATTTTCATATATTCTCCTGTCTAATTCCTTGCTGAAAGATATATTAATTGGCGTCCCCTTTAATACAAGCCTACTTCCAGCACTACCTATTAATATTTTTTCAGAACAAAACCATGCTTTCGCCTCGATATATTCAGTAATTAACCCATATAGTCTGGTGGTGAACAATATCTGATTCCTATGATCTTTAAAGCTGTCACTTCTATTTGTAACCTTTCCAAAATGATAGAATTCATGACCGCCTCTACCAACTAAAGAAGGATATCTTAATAAGCTAAGTGCATAGAACGTAGGAACTAACTTCTGCAGTTCTGGCAAAATATTCGAAGTTTCCTCGATCCTATCGGTGAAAGCAAAGGAGGAAGTTTTTCTTTCTATAATCAATTCTTCCTCATCAATTTTTCTATATTCCACATCCTCTTCAGCTTCTTCCGATTCTGGCTTTTCTGACTTTTCAAATGTCTCAGGTTCTTCAAAAAAACTTTCATGTTCGAATTTTAACCTTATATATCGTTCTATATTCACGGTATCGAAAATAACTCGTAACAATTGTAAAAAGAAATTCCCAGAAAACCACATGTTATCGAGAAATACTGAGTCCTTTATTATTTTCATTATATTTCGTTCGATTTCGTCGATCTTCAATAAAGTATATAAAACATAATACCTCCTAAATAACTGTTCCAGAAAGCCAACCGTAGTGCCTTTAATGGTGTCAAAAACTTGGTACATATCTTCGTCTATCTTTTCTATATTCCACGTAGAAATTTTAAACAAATCTTGAATTGACTTTTGCTTTTCTTGGTCAGAAAACGTCTCTATCAAATAGGATTTAACTAATTCTTTCTTAAGAAATTTTTGATCCAGTTCTGATTTCCTTTCTTTAGAATAGCTCTCCAAATAATTAATTATTTCTTTCCTGCTTTTGAAAATCTTATCCATTCAAGTTCACCTTAGAAAACAAAATTTCTAATTCCTTGTCTTCCCCTCATATAATAAAGCATCTTTTCTATAAAGGTCTCGGTTATTTATATTAAGTTGGTGTTTTGAATTGGACTAACAGTTTATAAAGTGTATGTATATGCCGGCTTATTAGCAAGAATGTCCTCTTGCTTCTTCTATTCTATACATCTAATTCGCAGCTTGTAACTAGATGAAAAGCGTCTTTAGTTATTTTTGGATCATCTGAGGAAGAAAAATAAAAGGTCCTAAATCTTTGACCCTTAGTTTTTGCACTGTACGTTTTACACTCTAAGTGGATAGTGCCAGCTGGCTCCCCGGGTAGGACTCGAACCTACAACCCTCCGGTTACAAGTAGCCCCTATGTTTCCATAAGGCTTGGACTATCTCTTTACCCCGTAAAAACCCCCTCTCCCCTACCCTCTCCCCTCAAGGGAGAGGGAATTATTTCTACAGGGTAGTGG
>Ga0315307_1000328_pt1 | contig 20159 bp, 19 predicted proteins | sample TDP2_MG_FD_203079 | JGI IMG/M metagenome (GOLD analysis project Ga0315307, IMG submission 203079) | Freshwater sediment microbial communities from Lake Towuti, South Sulawesi, Indonesia - TDP2 | ecosystem: Environmental > Aquatic > Freshwater > Lake > Sediment | place: Indonesia: South Sulawesi...
GCGAGTTCCCAGCTCAAGAAATACGCACACGTATACTAATAAGGCTTTCGAAATTCGCTTACAAAACAGTCTACATAAACTCCTCTCTCTTTGAGTATTCCAGCTTTGGATTTTTTGGGTTTATCGTTTTCTCAAGGTCTATAAATTCTATCGCTCTTGTCGATTCGACTCAGTGGAAGACTAGATGGATAGTAAGAATAGAACGTTTACGGATCGAGCTGGATAGTTGTAGAACTTCCTCTCAAACTGCTTCCAACCTCCAGGAAGACATGAGCCGCAATACGACTATTGAGGCGGCTAGCTCAAATCTTTGAGGCGTATCAGAGCAAAGCTTTGAAGATTAAGGTGTTAAAGACAGGTTTACGCATAGGCCTCAGTATCTCGCTATCTGAGACCTTTCCGATTGAGCGCTTAATGCTATTACGGTTGTTGGAACCCTGTCATCGTTTCACAGCCGATGGCCTAGGAAATTGGACCGCACACCTCTATCTGAGACAACGTTACCATGGACATGAGAGAGTGTACGACGCCGCCGTCGAAGGCATTTCGTTATGGAATGTGAATAGAGGATTGTTGGCTTGATAGCTGAGAGATAAAGATTGTTTCGGCCTAAAAGCTATAAGCTGATCTTGAGAGACAACACTTTCACAAGCATGCAGCTTGTCGTCGATGGGCGGCGATTTTGGTAAGAAATTACTCAAGAGCTTTAATAACCGGAGGAGCGGGATTCATCGGAAGTCGTTTGGTAGATAGACTGATTAAGGATGGTCTAGAGGTTACTGTTCTCGACAACCTGTCTTCTGGACAAGAAGAAAACCTTTCTCTTCATTTAAAAGACGATAGTTTTCACTTTGTTCGGGGCGATATTCGAGATACCGGTTTGGTTAGGGGTTTAGTGAAAGGTATAGACATAATCTTTCATGAGGCGGCTATTGTAAGTGTTCCTCTCACGATTAAAGACCCAGTGCTTGCGCATGATGTGAATGTGAACGGCACATTGAATGTTCTTACGGCTTGTCTGAATTCGAATGTGAAGAGATTCGTTTACGCCTCTTCCTGCGCTGTATACGGCAACGCTGAGGTTTCGCCTCAAGATGAAGGTTTACCGCCTTCACCGATTTCTCCTTATGCTGCTACTAAGGTTTCAGCTGAAGGCTATTGTAAAGCCTTCCATCAAGTTTACGGGCTTGAAACCGTGTCGTTGCGTCTATTCAATGCGTATGGGCCTAGGCAGAAACTAGGGGACTATAGCGGCGTGTTGGTCAAATTCATTGATCGGCTTTCGAGAAAAGAGCCGCCGGTCATTTACGGCGATGGTGAACAAACGCGAGACTTCACATATGTTGAAGATGTTGTGGAGGCTCACATGCTTGCCTCGAATTCCAAGAGCGCTGTAGGGGAAGTGTTTAACATCGCAACTGGATATGCAACAAGAATAAATGAGCTTGTGAAGATACTAGCGGATGTGATGCAGGAACCACCTCTCAGGCCAATCTATGCTGAAAGTAGAGTGGGGGAAATTAGACATAGTTGCGGAGACATAACCAAGGCTAGAAGAGTACTAGGCTACAAACCTAAATTTTCCTTAGAGCAAGGGTTGAGAAAACTCTTCGAATGGCATAAACGTCTAGCCTAGCTAGGTGTCCCCACATATCCGCCCTGGATCAGCGTGCGCATCTTCCTCTCGAGCTCATCTATCCGGGCTCGATCATCCTCCGCGAGGAGGTTCTGGGCTTCGAGCAAGCGTTTAGTCAACTGGAGCAGTTCGAGGTAGAGGGGAGCGTACGCTTCACGCGAGTACCCAGGTGGGAGCTTGTAGTAGTATGGGTTTGCTTCAACGCTGATATCGACCTCGCTAGTGTATGCAGGGCTCTTCTTCATGTGAATCCATCCGAACCCAACGGCCACCGGAATAGCGACCAATGCTGCTATTAGAAGAAATATGACGAAGCTTGAGAAGACGAGTCGCAGCTCTGCTATATTGGGAACCAATAGGTAGTAGACTATGACTATTGTGTTGAAGACGCCTATTGGGAACGAGAGGTAGAGCGAATAGCCTGTTCTGAAGTAGTACCATACTCTAGCAAGAAACCTGATATTCAGCATGGATTAGACCAGTCCAACATTCCTTTACCATCTATCAAGAAAGGCCCAATGAATATAAGTTTCTCCTACAGTGGCTTGCAACTTGAAGGAGTCTTCAGTCATCGGTTTAAGTAGGTCCTCCTTCAATATCGCGGTTCTTAAGCCAACACTGGCTCCGGCTAGGATTATCGCTGTCGTACTGTCACTACGTCGATAGAATCGATCTGGTTGCCAATCTAACCGACTCTTCGCTGCTGTATCTTGGTTTCCACCCTCCTGATTTGAGCCTGGTTGTATCTAGCAGCATGTTCTTGACGTCGCCGACCCAGCCTCTTCCTCCGTCGACTCCACCCGTGAAACTGAATTGAACATCGTTTAGGTTCATCTCCTCAGCCACCATCCCCGCGATGCGTGAGACCTCAATCTGGTCGTCTGATCCAACATTGAAGATTTCAATTGTCTCTTTCGCAGTTTCGCACGCTTTGAGGATGGCGTTGATGCAGTCGTCTACGTGAAGGTAGGATTTTGTTTGATGACCGTCGCCTAGGATCTCGAGTTGCTTCGGGTTTCTTCTGAGTTTGGCGATGAAGTCGTTTATCACGCCGTGCCTGCTTCTGGGTCCAACTATGTTGGCCAGTCGGAGAATGACGGCTTTCTTTTTGTAGGTGTGGCAATACGATGTGATGAGGGCCTCTGACGCGAGTTTAGATGCTCCGTAGATCGATATCGGCTCCAAAGGGCTATAGTTCTCTGGGGTTGGAATGATCTTGGCGTCACCGTACACCGTCGATGTGGATGCAAAGACTATTGTATTCACATCGGCCAGCTTGATCGCTTCAAGCAGGATATGGGTGGCGTATAGGTTCTCTCGGAAGCATGTGACTGGATCGGCGAGCTCCAGACGAAGCTCGGGGTTTGCAGCGAAGTGGTAGACGACATCGGCCTCAGGTATAGCATCTCGGATGTCTGTTGGGTTCTTGCAGTCGCCTACGACTAGCTTGACGCTCGGCAGCTTCAGGGCTTCTTGGAGATTGTCCATAGTTCCCGACGAAAGATTATCCAGTATTGTGACATCATGACCGTGCTCCGCTAAAGCTTCGCATAGGTGGCTCCCTATGAAGCCTGCTCCACCGGTAATGGCTACCTTAGAGCTCGAGACCATATTTCAGGCCAGCTTAATATAAGAAAACTAGTGCGCGTATTTTTCCAGGAAAGTATCGGTGGATCAATGAAGTCTTCAGAAAGGGAATGAGCCTGATGAGCAGTCGGTGAGACAAGACTCGTGAATCCAGTGTAATTGCCCGGAAAAAAGTAGCTAAGGACTCCTGAGGCCACCTGGCAAAATTTCTTAGAAACAAGTTCAACATTTTTTCAGCTGCATCCAAGGAGACTTGCCTTCTCTCTGACGCACTTGAAGTGAACTGCGCATTATAGGATTGATATAATTGCTGTATCAACAGAGCAACGCTTCGAATCTGATTGCTGGCATGCAGAGGCAACCCACGTATAGCCCGACGTAGGCATACCACTGTGTCCGTTGAGACATCGCCACCTAGAACCTTCGAGATCGCTGACCGCGCAACTTGTACAACCGTCTGCTCTTGCCTTTCAGAATAGCGCGACGAGATTGAGCCTGTGTGAACACGCAGGCGAACTAGAACTTCAGGTAAGTTGGCAATCTGAGTCTCGAAGCTCATTCGAGACCAAAGGTCATAATCTTCAGCATGTAATGCTTCAGGATTGTAGGAGCCCACACGCTGAATCACAGAACGGCGCATAATAACTGACGGATGGGCTAAGCAGGTGCCGAAAAGAAGGGACCACCTAATTAATGCAGGCGTTGTTGGCGCACGCCAGACTCCTATGGGTTTTCCATTCTCATCAATATCCTCGATCCATGTCCCCAGCAATCCGATGTCGGGATATGCTTCCATACAATGTACCTGTCGCTCCAATCTGCGTGGCAAGCTGATATCGTCAGCGTCCATGCGCGCAATGTATTTCCCACGTGCGGCAACAATCCCTCGGTTCAGGGAATGAGTGAGCCCGCGATATTCTAGGTTATGCAAGCGTATGATCCGCGGATCCGTATAGCCATCTAGAATCGCCGCTGTCTCTTTAGTAGAGCCAAGGTCAATTACTATGATGAACTCGAAATCGGAGAACGTCTGATTAAGAATGCTCTCCACTGCTTGCTCTAGATACGCCTCGCTGTTATACACTGGCATCACGACGCTAACGAGAGGTGCAGTAGTCATTCAGCATACCTCCTCGGTTCGCCCTCTACGTACTTTTCCTTCCAGAACGGCGCTGAGAGGCTCGCACGGTAGGCCTAACTTCTGAAAGAGTTCGGTGAACCGGTGCGCATATGTGTGCTCACTTAGGGTCCGTTCATAGCCAGCTTGCGCTATCGCCCCTCGTTCGTCCTCGTGGCATAGATAGTAGCGCAATTTCTTTATGAGGTCGTTCACGTCTTCGAAGCAAACAGTCTCTTTGTCAATTTTGTAGTAGTTTTCCAAGTCCTCCGCACGACCTGTTAATAGGAAACCGCCACAACCAGGTATCTCAAAGTTCCGCGCTTTGATCTGATCGGCGTACTGCCCCCTACCTGCATTAGAGTGATCTGTCGTCTCCGCGATAGGCGTAGAACGCTTTATCGTGGACGTCCACCGTTTACCCATTGTTTTGAGCTGTGATCCGAATGGAACGACATCTAGAGAGCGAGAGAGCAATCTCTGAGCCACGTTCATGACTCGCACTTTCGGGGTTGGGATGGGCGTCGAGGCTTTGGACAAATTAAGGTTAATACGGCTCTGATTGAAAACACGAATCATCTGTTCTTGTGAGAGCCGCCCTGACTCCCAGCCACTTCCCCACACTTGAATGTCGATTCCAGCGTCTCGGAGCATCTGGATGACCTCGCGGCGATTGCCATGTGGCTGGCCGACAAACGTGACATCAAACTCTAGCGGCAAATCCATTTTGCGATACAAGAAGTGATTGCACGCCCACTGACTCTTGATGACATTGCGATAGCCCAATTTTTCATACTTGGGCAAGGCGCTCTTGGCCGTTGTAACTACCCAGTTGAAACAGGGAGCCCAGTATCGGGAAAAGTTTTCAAAACGCCAATGGTCGTCGGTAAACCAGTTGATCGTAATAGTGTCCGTATTCTCAGAGATCTCGCGCATGACCGCCCGGTCCAACTCGTTCGTGAACAGCACGCAGAAGAGCAAATCAGGCTTCTTAATCCGAACAATTTCCAGCAGGCGCCTGTTCATCCATTCTCTCCCGCGCTTCTGCATCATTGTCATAAAGTCAAAGTAGACGATCTCGTGGCCCATATGGAGCAGGGAATGGTAAAAGTTATAGTGCTCGAAGCTGTAGCCTTGCCCAGGCTTGCCATAGTCATATTTCATAGCGACGTATAAGATGCGCATAGAACCTCAGCTACTCCAACATGTGTATGCCTATATGATGTCCTCCAACGATGATAGGGTACCTCTTTTCTAACAGGTATCTGAGAAAGCTGTTATCTCAACGTTTCGCATGGACATGAAAGCTCTATGTCTCTTTGGTACTCGTATTCAAACCTTCAACCAGCGCTTCGTAAAGTCGCTCATATCGAATCGCGATCTTCTCCCAAGTAAACTGCTCTTGCCATGCCAGATGTCCTGCTTCTGCCAAGCGGTGCCGATCGCAGGGGTTCATGATGAGATCCTCGATGGCGCGCGCCATGACAGCCGAATCGGCTTCTACTGTACCATTAGGGCGCTTAACTGTCGGAATAACGGCCCCCCCATGCGCCCAACCTACAATCTCTTCAGCGTTACCACAAGCAACCGTTACAAAAGGGGTTTTTGAAGCCATAGCCTCGAAAAGCACCAGAGGGGAACACTCAATTTTTGAACCGAAGAGAAATAAGTCAGCAGCGCGATAGGCCGCAACCACATCTGGGCGTGGGGGATTGAGTAAGACCACGTGCTTACGCCCTAAGGAAATCAGCTGGACCCGCCGTGCACGTAGCTCGCAGTCGAACAGACAGCCCTTACCCCGGGGGGTATTCCCAATGATTAATAGTACTGACCGCCCTATGCGGGCACGGCGGAAAGCTTCGATAACTAGGCTGTGCCCTTTCAGGCCAGTATGGCTGCCGACTGTCAGTAAGAGGGGAACATCTTCTGGGATTCTGTACCGTTGCCGAAAGGTAGAATCAGCGTGCTCAAACTCCTCTTCGGACGCACCGTTTGGAATGACTGTATAGTGACTTATGTCATGCTGCCTTGCGAACTCTATGTCACGATAAGTATACGAGTGAAAGATCAAGTGATCATAGAGTCTCATAAGGTCGGGCATTTGAATAAAGTATGAGACATACTGTGGGTTGAACAGGTTTGAAAACCCACAAGGCGCCAGTATTTTATGGTAAGGAAGGCGGTCTAAGATCGACAAAGCGAGATCTGTTGCCCATTGCTGGGCAGCATAGTTTAGCATTATGTCAAAATTGCCATTGAGTAGAAACTCTTGATAGCGACTTACCTCTCCGCGAAAGCCGCGCACGATATTGCCTGAAATGTAAAATTCCTTCAGGCGTACGCCATTAATAATGGATTGGGCTCGTTCGGCCAACTTGGTTGTTGCCACAGTGACTTCATGACCGCGCTTCACCAGCTGTTCAGAAACCTGTTTAACAACTTCTTGTGCGCCGCCAACACTAGGGCTGTAAAACTCGACGGTGTGAAGGATTTTCATTAACTCCTCACTTCTTGAGCATCCAAAGGGACGGCGATCGTTCATAACCCCAAGGATCTTTGGTCTCGGTGAGTATACCCCCTCCGTAAGGTACGGCAGCTTCTCGATAAGATGGATCTTCTATTAAGGCCATGATTGATAACCATTCAAAGGCATTAGGGTAGTGATCTAAATAGTCCTTGACTGCCAATGCTTCCCCTGGTCCATGAGAGGCAGTGAGATCGGCTACAGAAAGTCCAGGATAGTAGTAGGGCTTAGTCAATGCTAACATAACATTCGACGGCATGATGATGTCTCTGAGAATATTTGGCAGTCGTTGAGCTATGCCCTGTCTCAGGATCAGCTTTTGAAAAGAGGTTGGGCGGAGAAAGCAACGACATGGAGGCCCGTAGTTTCCTTTGCCATAATGGGTTAACATTAGCGCTCCCCAACCATGCTTGTAGGAAAATTCTACGTCGTGAACTTGGACTAGGCCCCCAATCCTTACTTTAGGCATGACCTCTCGCAGCCACCATTGCCCAAATTCGTAGCTGTGGTCACTGTCGACGAACAGAAGGTCAATAGGCTGCTTCAATTGTCGCAGAATTCGCGGAAGCGTCTGTCGTACATCACCAACAAAAAATCTTACACGGTGCAGTAGCCCCCAGTCGTGAAGCACGCGTTTTGCTACTTTCACGTTTTCTTTCTCGAGCTCAAAGGAGTAGATAGTGCCAACATCGTTGTCCTCCAGAGCTTTAGCGATATGTAGCGTTGACCACCCTTTGTAGGGGCTAAGCTCTAGAACAATTTCAGGGCGAAAATGCCGAGCTAATAAATAGAGAATTCTGCGTTCTTCCCCCTGGTACATCATCCCGATCTTAGGAAGATCTCTTTCAAACACCTTGATCTGTTCAAGGTCTTTGGTAAAAGACGCGTAAAGCCGGATTACAAGATCACGATCTAAGCGGCTTGCCCTGTCATGCCCTGTTCCTTTCTGGACGCTGAGTTCCATTATTTAGTCTACCGTATCTCGGACAACCATACCTCAAGTATGTGACGTTCATACTCTGACTCGTCAACTAGACTAAGTCTTAGGATGTTCTCAGCCGCTTGAAGGAGTTCGTCGCGGGTCTTGAAAGGACGCCGCTTTGTAGCTATCACCGTGATATTAAAGGTGTCCTTCCATTTAGAGTAACGGAACTTCAAGTCTGTGAAGCCGAGCGACTGTAAGTAGAATGAGAACTTTGAACGATACCATGCATCTCTGTGGTAAGCCCAATGTACTTCTTGAGATCCGAATATGTGTCGTGAAGCTAGCATTTGCTGCTTCAGGGGAAAGCGTCGCTCAAGCATATGCTGCGCACATCGCTCAAAGTCCGGCGTCTCAATGATCAGTTGACCTCCATCTTTCAGGCAGAGGTACCAGTCAATCAAGAGCCGCAGCGCTGTGGGGCGATCGAAATGCTCAAAGACATGATGAAGCCTAATTTCTGCAACAGACTCCTCAGGATATTTCAGATACCTTACATCAGCATAAAGATCAGGCGTTATACCTTGTTTGACATCTCGCTGATCGACTGGCAGATCAATGTTGACGTAACCCGGTAGATAAATCTCTCCACAGCCGAGGTGCAATTTTAGACCTTGCTTCTCCTCTTCAGTTGCCTCTCCCGCTTTATGCTCTTCTCCTTGTTCACCTCGCAACGAGTCTTTACGCAGTCGCTCCCTCATTATCGCCGTCATAAATCGCGACTCCTGTGCGAGTTTATAGCCAAACTTAATAAAGCCAATTGGTCGGTGGCTCATTAATTGCAAGGCGCACTTCGCAGCATTGAGATACTGAGCTTCATGCCAATAAGCCTCCAGAAATCGACAACGATGCATGTAAGCCAAATCACGTATTAGCCGGTCAGTGACTGCATCTTGACATCCCCATTCCGTTAAGCTTTGCCTGAGACGCTGAAGAATAAGCAGCATGCCTTGCCAATAAGAGACACGCGACTCTTGGGCGCGTATGCTATTAGGATGATCCCGATAAATCGCAAGGGCTTCATCGATGTAATAGATTTCGGATAGTGCGGAGATGCGTAGCCAAAGGTCATAATCCTCACCCACACGGAGCAATGGGTCTTCTGAAAATATGCCTACACGATTCAATAGAGAGCGGCGGATTACAGCGGTTGAAGTAATCACGAAGTTATCCTTTAGAAGTTCTTTTAAGACCCAGCCACTTCTCCCCTGATCTTCTCGCAAATACAGCCGGACAAGTTTGTCCTGACCATTCTTTAAAACGAGCGCGTTTGAGCACACAAGGCCTACGCTGGGATATTTATCCAAAATTTCAATCTGCCGCTCCAATTTCTGCGGCAGCCACTGGTCATCTGAATCCAAGAAACCAATATACTCTCCCTGAGCCATCTGTAACCCAACATTGCGAGCTACAGCGGGTAGTCGTGTGGGCCTAATGCGGACGTAAAGAACCCTCTGGGAATAAGCGGATACAATATTAGCCGTATCATCGAAGCCGTCGTCAATCACGATAACTTCGAAACCTTGAAATGTTTGAGCTAGCACGCTGTGCAAAGCGTTCTTCAATAAAGGAGCACGATTGTGAGTTGGGATAATGATGCTAACGCGTGGCGTATGCTTCGCTGCCATTTGATTCGCTGTAGAATCTGCCATGCGCTGGGCCTCCCGATTAAGCCAGTATTGTGATGAATATATTCATCTCTATTTTACGATATACCCAACGCTTGAAATTGGATAGCTTCAGGAATATGGAAAATTGGAATCTTTGCCAGTTCCTCGTGCGCATGTAGGACAAACCTATACCGTGTCACGGGTCTATCGTTAACTAGAACGAGTTGAAAATTTCAGCAGGCTTAGGCTAGGAGGCTATCGAACGGCCGACAATGTACATCACAGGGTCAAAGGTTAGAATTATGGTGCTCGTAGGGGTTCATAATCTTGACGGCTCACCTAATCGAAGGTGCGGTCTCTCTAAGGCTACACTCCGGACCACATGCCTAACCTTGCGGAGATACTCCAGAAATGGAATTTTTCAGTTCCCTCCTTCTGTGTTCCCTCAACCAAGCCCTGCTCGAAAGTCAGTCCCCCTCGTTCTCACAGTGCGACAAACGCGCGTGCTTACTCCTCAAGGGATAGGTTACGCATCACATAATCGGCGACTATGGCTTCGAAATGTTGGAAAGTCTGTGCTAAGACGCTTTCCAAGGCGAGCTTTAGAAGCTCTGCTCGGTTATAACTAGGAATGATAATACTCAATTTCGGCATTGAACCTGGGTCTGACAGATCAACTCACCGCTTTGCACTGGAAAACATACGTGTCGCGAATCTGTTGAGGAGATCTGTTCCACAACGCATAGTTTTTCTTATAGCACTTCTGAAAAGGAAATGAATAACATCTGCCTTAGGAAATCGAGAAACGGTTTTGAAAGAATCGTGATGAGAGCGACAGATCCATGAGCCTATATTCCCCTTAGCGGGATCATAGAAGATGCCGGTCCAACGGTCAAGGTATGCTGTCCAATCAGCCTTTTGCTGATCTAGATTGCTGCTTCTAACCTTAAGATTAGTGTGGCTAAAATGCTCAACAAAGGCATCAGGACAATCGATAATCTCATAACCTCGCTCCCAAAGCTTCAGGCATAGATCTCCATCTGCATGATAGAACCGATACCTCTCCTCCTCAATCCATCCGACCTCTTCGACAGCCTTACGCAAGTACAGCCCATGGTTGACGAACATTTTGTCACCCAAGGTTAGTCCCACCCAGTAGTCCTTCCGGTCCGGCCAGTCGCGCCAATAAAACGCAACTGCTCCAACATTCTTGCCTTCTTTGAGCTTACGCTCGAAAAGTCCGATGCCATTCTTGATTGCACGAGGCACCACTAGGCAGTCATCGCTCAGCATACAGATATACTTCCCTTTACTGCACTTAAAACCAAGGTTCATAAAGTAACCCCAGGTTTTACGCTCAATCGGCTTCCCTTTCCACTTTCCACGGTTGTGCTGAACGATTGTGATAATGTCTTTCTGCTGAACAGCCCACTCCAAGGCTCCATCAGTTGAGCCACCATCGACAACGATAATCTCATGTTCAACATTCCTGAGTTCTTCACGAATACTTTCAATCGCCGCTTTCAAATACTTCAAGCGTTCGTAGCTTCCAAGCACCACTGAAACCACTGCGTCTTTACTCATTGACATGGCCTCTGACCAGAGCTTGAGCCCTCGAGCAAAGCCACCATTCTACGCGCATAAGATTCCCAAGAAACAATGTTCCTAATGCTGTTAAAAGCCTCTCTTGTAATTGCGCTGGTTCGCTCTCTATCTCTTACTATCTCTTTGATTGCTCTCGCGATTCTTTCAGGACTGCGCGGAGGTACCACCCAAGCGTGTTTCCCATCTTCAAGGAGATCTGCTACGCCGATGTTGTTGGTGATAACAACGGGTAACCCTGCAGCGACCGCCTCACACACCGCAATCCCCCAACTAAATCCATCGTTGACGAATACAAAAACATCCGAACCATCATACAAAGGTCGTAGTTCTTGCTCAGATACGTATTCCTCGAAGATGATATGCCTGTCTAACCCAAGCTTTCTCACACGTGCAATTAAACTTTCATAGTAATCCTGACAGAACGTATGCAAGCCCACTATTATCGTGTTAACTCTAATCTCGTCGTTCAGGAGCATGTAAGTGGCATCTACTAGATCTTCGTATCTTCGATGCGGGAATAGTACGCCTATAGAGAGGATCCTGTAACATGCATTTGCGGAAAAAGCGCGATTAGTGCGAGTACTCGGAAACTCGTCTAGATCTGCTCCTGCGTAAACCACGACAGCATCTCTTTTCAGAATTCTTCTAACTAATTCTTTGTTAGAACGGTCGTAAACTGCGATAGTGTCAACATATCTCAAGGCCCGCATCAGGGAGGCATTTTCTTGCACCAAAGACACGAGAGCTGGCAGGCCAGTCAGTAAAGACCTTAGCCCGGCAAAGCTCTTAAGCCGTTCAATGAAGTGAACCCTCAAGTTACCGAAGTTCTTAGGAACTTCGTTATTGACCATCCACACAGCTTTGAAATTGTCCTTTTCCGACCGATAGAAGTTTAACATATGCAAGCTTGATTCATCGTGCAAAATAATTGCATCAAGGCCGCTATCGACTAAACGCGCCAGTTTGCGGAACTCTTTCAGGGCTGAAAATTGACGATTTATAACTGGGTCTCCCTCGTAAAGAGCAACAATTCTTAGTTTGTTAATAGTTTCAGGGTAACACGTGTTCCTGTCAACGCTCAAGGTGTAAATAATGACTTCGTGGCCCATTTGCGAAAGCTGTTCAGACAGTCGCAGTACCAATTTCTGGTAGCCACCGCTAACGTCCAAATTCCAGACCACCATTCCTATCTTCATAAACCTCTCATCTCAGCTGCGTGACTTACATCCTCCAACCAAGTATTCAGCAATGAAAGTTCCTGAGGGCTGACGATATTGTTATTGTATAGACCCTGGTAAACTGCTCTCATTTTTTCCTCGATCGCGGAACCTCTTGAAACTGACTTTTGGGCAATTTCGACGACTTTCTCGGCACATAAATAAAGAGGAATTTCAGATTCAAAATCAATCAGGTAGTCGTGTGGGTTTCGTTCATGTAATGTTGTTGCAGGGCCAAATCCTAGCCTATAACCGAGACTCCACAGAATGGGCTGAGCCACGTAACCTCCCAATATATCCGTAAATCTGAACGTAACGGTAGCCGGAAGATAAAGTAGCGGAAAAGTCTCCTTTCGGAAAAATGTATTCTGCGAATTGAAAGGACAAACAAGACCTTCCCCCAGAACGACCGATTTCCCTTCCTGAAAGTGAACAGATTTGCTTTTAAATAGCAAGCGGTAGATCGCGTCAACATCGGGCTCTCCTTTGGCCAGAAACTGCCACACCCCAACCTTGCATTCGGTAAATTCTCGCCTAAGCGAGTGCTCTTCTTCAGTGATATGGCGTAATGGATAACCTCGAGGCCAAATGAACTCTTCAGTGAAGTAATTGTAGATGTTGATGAACCCCGACCCAAACAAAGTCTCGAACTCTCCATGAAATGGGTAATATCCCCAGGTTTTCAAAGGAATGTTATCATCATCCGTGGTTGCAATTACTGTGGCTCCTTGACTTATTGCGTAGAGGTAGCCAACCATTTTGCGACAATAGTGGTTCCAAGGCAGACGCCTGATTAAACGAAACTCAAGTTTTTCCTGATCTGATGGAGAGAGGTACGTCACTCCAGCGCATTTCCAATTATCAGGCGTCTTCTTGTCACCGACTACCACGACTTGCCATTCGGGCAACTTGGCATATGCACGAACTGCAGCTGTAGGAGGCAGGATCGACGTAATGATGACAAACCTATTTACACCATCTGTTTCAGGTTCTGTCATTTTCATATCACTTTCTCAAAACACAGAGGTGCATGTGGTTATGAGGAAAAGGCACAACCTTGAAAACGCGATTCAAAAAGCTGCCTAGAACGCTGGGATGAAACTGCCACCTTTCAAACTTGACCAAACGTGGTCTAAACAAATGATACATTCCATCGAAGTGCGCGATTGGATAGCTAGCAATAACCTCAAACCCTGCATACCTGCAGGCTCTAACAAACTCGCGAGGCGTCAATCGGTATTCAAAGAATTCACCAAATTGACAATGCAGGTGGTAAAGAAAACCCTTAGAATTCCTTTTGGGAAGAAGCTTCTTACCTACAAGCGTACGCAAACAGTCATTCCGCATCGGCATAACAAACTCAAGAATGCGGTCAATGCAGCACCCTATTCTTCTTAAGTAATTGAGACGACTGATATCTGCGTAAATGTCTGCTTTTATCTTTCGCATTACTGTTTGGTGCTGAGGAGGGAGATCGATATTAACATAGCCCGGTAAATAAACTTCACCGCAACCTAGGTGTATCCTCCGCCCAGCACTCCTATTTTCCATCCACCCACCTGGAGTATCGTCAGGATGCTTGTTGCTTTCTATACCAGTCTATTGTTTCCTTAAGTCCTTCCTCAAGGGGGATTTGAGCAGCGAATCCTATTTTCTCCATCGCCTTCTCAGTACTCACTCTTCTTTCAACTTGCCCTATGGGCTTGCTCACATTGAATACTACCCGCGCATTCTCGTATCCTGCAAGCTTGAGAATCAGTGTTGCCAAATCTCTTATCTGAATGCTCCTTCCAGTTGCTAGATTTATTGGGTCAGGAATAGGATAACGCTCTAAGGCGAGCAACATTCCACGCGCTATGTCCCTCGCATGAATGAAGTCCCTGCTGGACTCCCCGCTACCCCAAATTGTGAATGGATCATGTCGCTCAACCGCTTTCCTAACAAGAGCCGGTATAACATGCGACGTGTCGAGGTCGAAATTATCTCTAGGGCCGTACGCATTTGTGGGACGTACTATGGCTATTTTCATGCCATATTCTTCTGCATAAGCTTGGGCTTGAAGTTCGCCCATCCGTTTTACCCATCCGTAGGAGGCATTGGTCTTCTCAGGCGGCCCATCCCATCCCTTCTCCTCGACGAAATAGCTGATGTTTCCCGGGTAGATGCAGGCGCTACTAGTAAACAGGTATCTGTCCACATTCTCCAACCTAGCCGCCTCCATCAGATTGGTATTCATCAATACATTGGGTGTGAACATGGCAGCTGGGTGAGCGACGTTTCTCCCCACACCCCCCACGAATCCTGCCAAATGGAAGATGTAGTCAACTCCGTCAACTGCACGAAGACAATCATCTAATCGAGTAAGGTCCCCCCTAACCGCCTCAACTTGATCCCGAAGGTTCTCAGGAAGAGACCGTGAATGTATTACGGTTCGTACGTTGGCTTCTCTCAGAAGTAGTAACTCTACTAGGTGAGACCCAACCAGCCCTGCCCCTCCAGTGACGAGAACTCTTCTACTTTCGTACATGATTCCTAACCCTCCGGTAGTACCTCGGCCATCCTCCGAATGGGGTCTTAAAGGTCACGGGATTCCGGGAAAGCCAGTCTATCGTCCTCCTTAAGCCCTCTTCAAGCGGGACCTGAGGCGCCCATCCCAAGATCCTCCGCGCCTTCGAGTAATTGCAGATAAGCCTCTCCACATCGTAAGGCCTTAACCTTGACTCGTCTGATTCGACGTTCACCTTTCGACCGATTAGATTGCCCATTAGTAGTGCTAAGTCGCGTATCTTGATATCACTTCCTGATCCTAGGTTAATGGTTTCACCTATGGCTTCTTTGACCAGCGAAGCGAGTATTATTCCCCTTGCAGTGTCTTCAACGTAAGTGAAATCCCTTGATGAGTCAATGTTCCCTAAACGGACTGTACTATTACCTGAGAGTATTTGAACGGTGATCTCGGGAACAATGTACGGCTGTGTGACATTAGGTCCGTAAGAGTTGAATGGCCTCACAATAACCGCCGGATAATCATGTTCCTTGCTCATGCTAAAGACAGCCCTATCGGCTGCCAGCTTGCTGGCTGCATAGCTAGAATGGGGAAAGGTTGGATGGTTTTCATCCATGGGAGTGTAGATTGCGGTACCATAAACCTCGCTCGAAGAAACATGAACGAACTTTTCGACAGTCTCCGAATTCATCGTTGACCAGATAAGATTGACGGTTCCCATGGTGTTCACACGGAAGAAATCCTCAGGAGCATAGTAAGAGTCCGGTATGAATGGTAAAGCTGCTAGATGTATCACTATCTCGTGATCTCTGAGGCTTCTGGACACAATTCTTTCATCACAAACGTCTCCTTCAATCTTGGTGACATGGCTGAGCCCAGAAACATAATCTAATTTTCCCGAAGAGAAATTATCTAAAACTGTGATGGAAGCGCCGCCTCTACTGAGCTGTCGTACTATCTCCGATCCTATGAAGCCAGCCCCACCGGTGACTAGGACCCTTCGATCCTTAACGTCCTTCATAATTCTCATCGTCGCGGCATACGCTACCTAGTCTGTCGCCCTTCTTATGATTTAGGGCTATTCAAAATTGTTTTCTCCGCTAGAAGATTGATTCGTTGCACCCAATTATGTCATCCGTGCCATTTCCGTTAGCGGCTATCGCTACGCTTAGCACAGCCGTGTAGAAAAAGTGGATGCTTACTGAGGTAAAGCAGGAAGAAGGAACTTCGAGCAATCACTTAGCATACTCATGATCTGCTACGTCGCCCTGCAATCGCCATAGTTTTGGCCCAATCCTTTCGGGCCTTAAGGATCGCTAGGGTTTGTACCGGCACAGTTAATGGGAATAGCGGAAGGCGGGCTAAGCCTTCACTCCTGAAACGGCTCACGTACTTCCGGAGCCAAGTCAAGGCCATCGAGGCCGTGATGGTGCCTTCCCGCTCCGGGGCGACAGCGTTCTTAAGCTTCGCAAAGTGTCCATAGTAGGTCGCATTATAGACTAGGCCCAGTATCGATGAGACGTTATCGGATCTATTGTGGTAGAACTTTATCCGCGGGTCGTATGTTAGCCTCAAACCCAGCTTCATCAAGCGTAGACTCATGTCTAGATCCTCGCCGTATCTGAACATTGTGTCGTATAGCCCTACCTTCAATAGTACGCTCCTTCTGAAGGAGCTGCACCCTCCAATGAACTCAGGGTTAACGACTTTTCCTACACCCCAAGCTAACCTGCGTGCAGCTCTAAACCTGTTTGCTATACCCCTTGTGTTTGCCGGTATTTCTTGCCCGGACACACCCACGCAACTTGTATCATCTTCGAAGTCTTCCATAGTATATTCAAGGTAACGGCGTTCAGCCTCACAGTCGGCATCCAAGAAAGACACTATCTCATATCGAGCCGCTCTGACACCGGTATTCACGGCTTGGGCGCGACCCATGTTTCGCCCATGCCTCACTATCCTCACAGGGTACCGCCTCGTCACATCAACGGTTCGGTCGGTGGATCCGTCATCGACGATCAATATCTCTTCTGCGGGCAGAGTCTGATTAGAAAGTGACTCTAAGCATCTTGCTACGAATCTTTCCTCGTTGTAGCAGGGTATTACCATTGAAATTGGCATCAATACGTCACTTGCGTGTAAGCATGTTTAGTTAAGAGACTTCAAGCTGGTATGAAGATCATGTAAAGATGGAAAGCTCCTTAAACCAACTCCTAATTGGCAGGCGATCCGTCTCAATGAAAAACAGGATTTCTCCATCGACTTTTTCGATGCCTGAATTCCAACTGCCCGATATCATTTCATGAAACGATTTCACAGCATACACGTATCCGTCTCGAACTTGCACCATAAATCCCATGCTACTTAGGAATTTCGAAATTTCATGAGCCTCTGAAGGGGTATGGTATGCGGCTATAGACAGCTTAGGGGAATGTCTCTTCAGAATCAGTTGCGCACCTTTAAGGACCTCGAGCTCAGAGCCTTCGGCGTCTATCTTAATCACGCTAACGTAGGGAAGCTTGAGCTCATTGACCACTTCGTCCAGGGTCCTAACGGTCACTTCAATGACGCCGGAGCTATCCGTCTTCGTAGTGAGCGCGTGGGTGGCGGACCAGGGACCTATCGAGAGCCCCGCTTTACCAGAGACCGATCCGCAACCTGCTTTAATGGGAATAACATTGGTTAATTTATTCAACTTAATATTTCTCAATAGCAATTGAAAATTTCCTGGATGAGGCTCAAAAGCGACAACCCTTCCCTTGCTGGCCTTCTTTGCAGCTCCCAGGGTAAATGCTCCGACATGCGCACCGACATCGGTAACAATGTCTTCGCTCCTAATCCTGAAAAATCTCTCATAGATCCGCGAGATGAGATTCTCGTAGAGCGTCTCGGAGGCTTCCTTCTCCCACCATGAAATAAGTCGAAGTCCAAATGGAATATGAAGGTAGGCTAGGGATCCGCGCAAGGGGCACCCATATGCGGGCTTAGGCAGCCTCTCATCGAAGAACTCACGCGACCTTCCCAAACCAAGTGCGATAAGTAGAAGGCCGACTATGGATCGGAAGAATACGGTCGGCAGGTATTTCGGGCTGACTAATAAGAATGCCAAAATATGGCGCCATGTGATATGGTACTTCTCGATGATGCTGACTCTAACCAAGACCCGCCCACTTTAATTTCAAGATCACATGCCGCGTCTGAAGGCACTCATCAGCATACCCGTAATGAACCAGATCGCTGCGAGCGTCTCCCTAGCTAGTAGGTATACTATTCTGCTAGGCTTCCGCGTCTTCGATTTGAGGTACGAATACAGTAACCTTCCTAGGAAGACTCCTAGGAGCGTCGCTGAAAACCAATAGGATAGAAGGGCTAAGGCAGCTGCTAATGCCAGAGAGATGAAAGCTCCAATGCGGTAGCCCACGACCAATATGCCTTCGGCTTTGTGCTTAAGTAGATACCTAACGTAGGTTCTACCGTACCACAGCGACTGGCGATACCATTCCTTGAAAGTGTGTACGAAGTGCCTAGCACAATAAGCATCAATAACAATAGGCTCAAGAGCCAACCTCTTATGAAGATCTCTATCCTCGCCAAAGCCTAAAGCTGGATCAAACGTAGCCTTCTCGAAGACCCCGCGCCGATACCCGCAATACTTATGCACGTTAATTCCACTCAAACCATGCGACGCTGCATCGTCGATCGCGCAGTTAAGTTCTAGCCAAGTATCAATCTTAGGAAGAACCTTCACACCTACGCAAGGGGTGACATCCAACGTTTTCACAACCTTCGATATTAACGCCCTATCCGACAATTCATAATCAGCATCGAAGAATAGAATAAACTTCGACATAGACTTCGCTATCCCGATATTCCGCGCATTGGCTGGAGACCTCAAAGTCCCATAATTCTCTTCCACAAAGACCTTTACCTGAAAATTCGGGGAGCCCAGTTGTTCCGCCAAATCCTCTAAGACATCGCGGGTGCCATCCGTCGACCCCCCGTCGACCACTATGACCACTATCGGTCGATAGTCCTGATCGTAGATGCTCTTTATCAGGTCTGAAATGCTCTTCTCCGAATTCAGGGTGGGAATAATTACCGCGACGCTTTCAGGCTTTTGCATCAAGGGACGACCAGCTGGGCATAATCCCCCACTGGAACTATGATTGACACAATGGGATGGCTGTCAGCCAAACCCTATGATCTTGGGACTTGCCGATATCGTTTAGGGTTGAGGTAGCCTCGTAGATAGCCGTACCATCTCCTCACGTTATATGTTAGCACCTTGACATCTCTCGTGAACAAGGCTGTGATTGTAGCCAATATCGGGTATATTACTACATTCCTTAGTATGAAGGGTAGAGCGGCCTTTCCCACAAGTTTCTGGAGGATTCGCAAGTTAGCTCCCATCCAGTAGCCCTTCTTCTCGCTATGAGCGAAGTGGTGAATACCTCTCACCCTCATCGTGAAAGTAGTGTAGCCTCTTCCTCGAACATGCAGCCATATGTAGATGTCTTCGGTGGCTCCAAGCTCTTCGGGAATTCTTATCCCTTCAACAGAGTCCTTCAAGAAAAGCGTGGAGTTCGTGAGAAAGAAGTTTTGCTCCAAAGCCGGGATCAGCCTCCACCAGAACTCCGTATACTTCTGTAATGGAGGAGGAGGTCTCGACATAGGTAACAAGACCACGGCGCCAACAGGTCTTCCCTCACCGTTTCTATTGCGTAGAAGTTTCAAGGCGTTTGGATACCAATCGGCTTCTGATATCAAAACGTCAGAGTCTAGCATCATGAATACATCCGTCCCCGCCTTCTCTATCAGCAACTGCCTAGCATATCCAAGGGACTTGTTCTCGAAATACACTTCGGCTTCATGATTTTTCAGTATCTCGAAGGTCCTGTCGCTGCTGTAGCGATCGACCGCAATAATTCTGTTTATCGGAACCGATCTCTTGATGGCTGTAAGAGCTTGATCTAAATAGCTGGCGCTGTTGTAAGTCGGAACCAAGACGTCTATAGGCTTGGTTGGATCTATGGACGTCAACTTTGCCTCCGATTTGATATAGGTCTGTCCTGAATAGGTTTGAATTCCCTTGCCTCACAATATTTCGTCTATGAGCTTCCCTTCAAAACGGGAGCAGATGTGGCAAACGCATCTTCGAAGATCTTCTCAGCGCTGCATTCATCTATGAAGTCTTCAATTCTGTCTTGCATTTGATAAAGTAGACTTCTGTTTTTGAGTAGCGTCGTTATGGTTTTTGCTAGCACGTCTATGTCGTAGGGTATGCAGACCACGACTCCCTTCTTCTCTAGCTGGTTTGCCGCGACCGCTGAGACTTGACTTACTACGACAGGGATATGGTGCTCAAGATATGTCTT
>Ga0315307_1000329_pt1 | contig 20117 bp, 18 predicted proteins | sample TDP2_MG_FD_203079 | JGI IMG/M metagenome (GOLD analysis project Ga0315307, IMG submission 203079) | Freshwater sediment microbial communities from Lake Towuti, South Sulawesi, Indonesia - TDP2 | ecosystem: Environmental > Aquatic > Freshwater > Lake > Sediment | place: Indonesia: South Sulawesi...
GCAAATAACGTTATTTTCTTTGGACCTTAATCATCCGTCTGTAGTGTCGTTCCAGTTGCTTATTCTCCTCACGCAGCTTCTCGCAGTCGACGCCGAAGGCTTCCCAAATCGCTTTTCCAAGACTGTTAGCGTCATGCTTTTAGGAAACTAGTGGAATAAAGCCACAATCGAGGTATCCTAATTGAATTCGAGAGAAAGAGTTGTAGCGGCTCTCGAACATAAAGAGCCAGATGTGGTCCCAGTAGATTTCGGAGGGATGTATTGCTCTGGAGGGATACACGCATTAGCCTACGAAGAATTAGTCAAATACTTCGGATTGCGCGAGGAGATAAGAATATACGATCCTATCCAAATGTTGGCTGAACCATGTGAATTTTTCCTGAAAAGATTTGGTGTGGATGTCGTAAGCGTACTTAGGTCAACTCCGCCTACAGGCTTAGATGAAAAGGACAAGAAATTCAAAGATTACTATATGCTGGGAAGCAAACTAAGAATTCCAGAGGAAGTCGACATCATACGAGAAGATAATGGTTATGAGCATATGCGTGCTTGGTTTACCGGAGATCCCTCAAGACGCAGCACCATAGTGGCTAGGAGGACTCCTTCTGCATGTTACTTCGACCATCTTCCGGTGTATATACCGTTCAAAGATGTGGATGAAGCTTCTGATATCAAAGAATTACCCCCTCATCATTGGATACCAGAACATGGTGATGCCGACCTCAGAACTTTAACAAAGAACGCCAAATGGCTTTATGAAAAAACGGGCTATGCTATTTTCGGTATGAGTGGTGCTGGCATTTTTGAGATGACAATATATCTTCTCGGTTTTGAGAATTTTTCCCGAAGCTTAAAGAAGAACAGAAAAATAGTTGAAAGAGTGGTTGAGTTACTCTTAGAACATAATAAGATAGAATTAAAGAAATATCTGGATGCGGTTGGCGATTACATACAAATCGTAGGTATCGGAGGAGAAGATCTAGGCGGTCAGACAGGTCCTTTCATCAATCCGAAGGAATGGAGAGAACTTTTCAAGCCAGCGATCAAAGAATTGGTGGAATTAATAAAAAATAAAACGAATTGTTATGTGATGATCCATTCGTGCGGATCGATTAGACCCTTCATCTCAGATTTTATTGAAATGGGTATTGATGTTTTGAACCCGGTGCAGATCTCTGCAAAGGACATGGACCCGTACGAGTTGAAGAAAGAGTTTGGCAACGATATGACATTTTGGGGTGGTGGCTGTGATACGCAACGTGTGCTACCTTTCGCGTCTCCTAAAGAGGTTAAAGATCACGTGAAAAAGCTCACTGAAGTATTCAAGCCAAGCGGAGGATTTGTTTTTAATCAAGTTCATAATATCCAACCCAAGACCCCGCCAGAAAACATCGTTGCGATGTTTGAAGCTGTTAACGAAGTGCGAAGGTATTAACGTGGAAGCGCACTAAGGCCTTCATAGCCATTCTAAACGCAGTACTAGCAGCCTGCTGGAACCGCCTTAAGAGCCGTATAAGGTGCATAGATTCAACTATTCAGAAACGCTTAACTCTGCATCAGCCTATGTTTTTCACTATCACCACTTCTTTCTAATCATTTTCATTTCTGTAAAACTGGTTAAGAGCGCGAAAATAACTATCGCCATGCCCACAAATGCGGTTGTTCCAGCTACAGGTATTGGCAGAAAAACAATCCCACTTTGTATCATTGGAATAATGATCGATCCCAAAAAACAGCCAAGCACACTCCCTCTACCTCCAAAAAGAGAAACCGCTCCTATTACGCATGCTGCGATGGCTTGGAGCTCATATAGATTTCCTAGCACGACATGAAATGCCTCGACTCGGACAATTTGCATTATTGCGGAGAAGGCGCATAGGAAGCCCACAAGCATGAAGCAGATGATCTTCACTAAGTCTATATTTATGCCCATAGCTCTTGCAGCCTCTTTGTTATCCCCAGTGATGTATATCCAGCAACCGAATTTATGGAAATGAAGCAAGACCCCGGCTATCAAAGTAAAGAGTATGAACCATAAGAACTGGACCGGTAGCCCCCAAACCTCACCGATGAAAGATTGAACTAAAAATGGTTCCTTCACTAGATATCTTTTCATAGCTATTGTAAACATACCAGAATGGGTATACAGTATTCCTCTCAAGAGCATCATTGTTGCTAAAGTTGTTATGAAAGAGGGTATGCGACCCTTCGTGGTGATTAAGCCATTTACAAGACCGATGAGTAACCCGACACCAAATACGATGGGCACGATTAAGAAAACGTTCATTTCATACATGAACAGTAGTGAAAAGACGTATGCACAAACCGGTATAGTCGAAGAAATGGATAAGTCTATTTCCCCTGAGATCATGAGCAAACCAACACCTAGAACAACGATACCGAATTCTGGTATCAACTTGAGTAGTGTCAAGATGTTTCCTGGACTAAGAAAAAGATAACCTGGACTGGCTAGAGTAAAGAAGACGATAAGGCCGACGAATAGTATGATGCTAAGCCTACTTAATATGAAGCTCAAAAAAAATTTGGGTGGGAGTTTGGCATGCCCTGTTGATTCCTCTGGTCTGTTTCTCTATCTTATTTTCTTCGGCGAAAGCTCCTCGAATATACCCACATTGGTCTTGTCAATAACGGCTTTTCCCGTGTCTATGTCCGCCACGAAATAGTATTTTTTCATAAGGTAGAGCAAGTAAACCGCGAAATACCCTTGCAAATACTGTTGTTGATCGACTGACGCTAAGATGTATCCACCTACGATTCCATCAACGGTACCTGGAGTGAGATCGAATCCTCCAAAGAATACTTCTCCCGATTTTATACCTGCAGCTTTTGCGCTGGTAGTATATCTGTCGGTTGTTATTCCATCGGTAGCAAACGTCAGTTTGATATCTCGGTTTTTCGTAAGGTATCCCGTCTGTACTCTTTCGACAGTTGCTATTTCTTCACTGATACAATCGACATCTTCTATCTTGTCGGGAGCAACACCGAAATAGATTAGCCCATCTCTAATGCCTCTACCTCTCTCGGCATGCCATGGTGATGTGGGGAAAGACGTGAAGATGGCTGCGCGCTGTGCCTTCATATCTAGCCCAGTTTCGACTGCCTTCTTTGCCACGTATTCACCTAAAGAGTATCCCGCAGTATAGAATGTTTGGCCTATGAAAGACTTTCTCGGATTGCCTGCAGACCCTTCCGGATCATCAGAATTCGCAGAGATTACGTTTACTCCTGCCTCGAGCGCCTCCCGAATAGGGTCATCAAACGCTGTATCACTTATTATTGTAGTGACGATGCCATCAACCTTCTTTACAACTGCTTCTCTAATGTAGTTTATCTGTCTACTGATATCTCCTTCAGCCATGTAGAACTCTCCCTTTGCTCCCAATTCCTCGCAAGCATCTGAAAATCCCTTTTGAACAACAGCTCCAAAGGGACCAGCTGTCCAATGTCCAACAAAGACGAATGTCATGCCTTCACCAGGTCTTTTGACAGGCGTAGTTACCGGTGTTGACGTTACTGTCTTTGTCTCCGTTACTGTTACCGGTGCTCCAAGTGGAGGTGCAGGTGGCTTGGATAATTCGTAAGCGCCCCATGCAGCACTAGCTACAGCGGCCCCAGCAACGAAACCGCCAGCGGTCTTCATATAGTCTCGTCTAGACTCTTTTTTCTCTTCGCTCATAGATGAAACCTCATAACTTTTTCGAACGATTTGTCTCGAGCCGTTCTATATTTGAAGCTTTCGGTGAGACGAGGCGGCCAGCTCAAGGCCTCGTATCGTAGACTAGCATAAAACTCCGAGAGAGATCGATTCGAAAGAGCGGAAATAGACTCGTGTTAAGGACCATCGCTGAGTACAAAGAACTCGTGCATGAGTGTTGACCGATCAAAATGCTATTATTAGAGGAAGGCCTAATGAGAAGCGCGTATTTATATGGCGAGAAAGTCGATCAAATGAGATTGGCCTTGCACAATTCGTCCGTCACGTTCTATCCCCGCCACCTTCCCATGACGGCTAGCTTTTTTCCTAAGTACATATAAAACAATACGTATGAAAGGATGAGTGATCCATAGATTGCCCATGCCAAAAAATAACTGATCCCTAACATAGTCAGCCCATTTTCAATAATACCTATGGTCAGCCCTCCTAGAATAATTCCAGGCACGCTTCCCACACCTCCGGAGAGAAAAGTTCCTCCGATCACACTTCCTGCGATAGCCATGAGGTTCCAACCTGAGCCTATCCCGACAAAAAAAGTATGTGCTCGAATAGACTGCATTATTGCGGAGAAGGCGCATAGGAAGCCCACAAGCATGAAGCAGATGATCTTTACCAAGTCCGTGTTTATGCCCATAGCTCTTGCAGCCTCTCTGTTATCCCCAGTGATGTATATCCAGCAACCGAATCTATGGAAATGAAGCAGGATCCCCGATATCAAGGTAAACACTATGAACCATAAGAACTGAATCGGAACCCCCCAAACCTCACCGATGAAAATGTCTCTAAAAAGCGGCAGAACCGAGGCATCGATAGCTCTCTCAGCGCCAGGAGGCGCAAAGATACTTGTAATCCCTGCCCAGAGCATCATTGTTCCCAAAGTCGTTATGAAAGAGGGTATGCGACCCTTCGTGGTGATTAGACCATTCACGAGACCGATGAGTAACCCAACGCCAAATACTATGAAAGCGCTCAAGAATAGATTCAACCCTATGTTATGCAGCTTGAGGAAGATAAATGAACAAAATAGAAGCGATGAAGGTATAGAAAGGTCAAATTCTCCCGAGATCATAAGCAAACCTACACCCAAAAGAACGATGCAGAATTCAGAAATCATTACTAAGAGAATCTCGATGTTCCCCAACGCTATGAAGTGATGCCCAGGAGACAGTGAAGCAAACAATACAAATACAGCAACGAACGCGACAAGAGTGCTCAAAGATCTGTAGTAAGCAATCGGTCTCATTTTTTCTCAGGACACTATAAGTTTAGAAAGCTCATCTATCGATGTTTCCTCTTTGCCAACGTCTGCCACTTTTTCACCATGAGACAAAACGACGAACCTATCTGCGACAGGGAATACGTGATATAGGTTATGGGTGATGAATACAGCTGATATTCCCTCGTCTCTCAGTAATTCTACAAATTCTAAGACTTTCTGCGCTTCCTTAATGGAGAGAGCAGCCGTGGGTTCATCCAATATGATTAACTTAGCGCTAAAATACGTAGCCCTAGCTATCGCCACTCCCTGCCTTTCCCCTCCAGATAATGACTCAACAGGAATATCGGGCGATCTCAAATGTAGCCCGATCCTCCTTAAAGCTTTCATACTTTCCTCATTCATCTTTTTCCCATCGATTAATCCCAGCATTTTGGTCATTTCTCTTCCAATAAAGATGTTTTTTGCTATACTCTGATGAGGCGCCAACGCCTGTTCCTGGTAAACAGTTTCGATTCCCAACGTTCTAGCTTCTGCAGGAGAATTGAAAACTACTTTTTTACCCTCAAACAATATCTCACCTTTGTCTGGCTTATGGTAGCCTGACAAGATCTTTATTAACGTCGATTTACCCGCCCCGTTATCACCAACCAAACCCACAACCTCATTGTATCCCACTGTAAAGTTTACATCCTTCAAAGCACAAATTCTTCCATACCACTTATGGATATTCACCATGTCGGCCAATTTTTCCTTTTTCGCACACAGTCCTTGATTTTCAATCAACGCATTTTCCCTTTAGTAATCCATTTTGGCGTTTTTCACGTTGATGCGTATAAAAGCTTTGTTTCCGAAAGAATGGCTCTGTGAGGTTAAGGTTTAATTTACAGCTAGCACGCCAGCGTCTATGACACCCGCGATTGGGATGCCATCAGAAGCTGGACCAAAGAACCGGCCCAAATGGTTCGCGCCTATGACGAGACCTAGCTTAATATGACGTTGACCATCAGGGCGAATATTATCCCGAGTAGGAGACTGACAGAGTAGTGCCATAGTAGGCCTAATCGATGAACCGGAAGCTCAATTCCACCAATTGGACAAATGTTTGACAACGGGCAATCTATATTCGCAAGTTTTCGATTACGTCTAAACCTTGAACGCCAGTTATGCCGCGGTTATCATCTCTTCAATATGCTCTATTGATGTCTCTTCCTTCTTGAATAGGCCCATATTCTTACCGTGGCTCAGAACAACTATCTTGTCCGCTACTGGGTATACGTGATGGAGATTATGAGTGATGAACACGCTTGATATGCCCTGCTCCCTCAGCTCTCTTATGAACTGTAATACCCTTGCAGATTCCTTTACCGAGAGGTTGTTCGTCGGCTCATCCAGTATCAGTAGCTTTGTCTTGAAGTACATGGCTCTTGCTATCGCTACGCCTTGTCTTTCGCCGCCTGAAAGGTTTTCAACGATTGTATCCGGATCGGTTACTAGTAGACCTATGTCGCTTAACGCCTTGAGGGATTCTTCTCTCATTCTTTCTAGATCTAGTAGCTTTGCGACGCCTACCTGTTTCTCGAGCTCTCTGCCCATAAATATGTTCCTAGCTATACTCATCAATGACACAAGCGCTATGTCTTGATGTATCGTTTCTATTCCAAGCTTCATAGCGTCCTTTGGAGATGAAAATCTTACTTCTCTCCCTTCAAAGAATATCTTCCCTTCGTCAGGAGGATAGATTCCCGCTAGAATCTTCATAAGCGTCGATTTACCCGCCCCGTTATCCCCGACAAGCCCGACCACTTCACTGGAATTCACAGTGAAGTCTACTCCTCTAAGAGCGTAGACTTTGCCAAACCACTTGTGTATGTTCAGCATTCTGACAATAGGAGTATTCTCAGGCATCTCTAGCCTCTAACCCTCATAGCTTTCCTTTGAATGTACAAGTTTGCGATCACAGCCAATATTATTACCACTCCTATGTAAAGCCTAAAGTAGTAAGAGGGAGCTCTAATTATTATCAGACCGTTCTCTATTATTCTGCTTAAGTACTCCCCTATGACTGTTCCAATGACCGTCCCTGATCCTCCGAAGAGCGAGCTCCCCCCTATCACAGCCGCTGCTATGGCATCGAACTCCAGTCCATCACCTTGATTCGGCATAGCTTGGGACAACCTTGTAGACTGTATAATACCTCCGAAACCAGCTGTCAGAGAGCTTAACATAAAACATACTATCTTAACCATGCTAGTGTTTATGCCCATAGCTCTCGCCGCCTCTTTCTTACCTCCTGTAGAGCACATCCAGTTGCCAAATTTATGTCTCTCAAGAATTATGAAGAAGATGATAGTTATGGCGAAGAACCATAACTCTTGCATATATACAAACGTGGTTACGCGATGTACCACGACACCCATGAATTCCGGGGGCATATAGAAGTATTTCGGTAGACCGCCTGTTACCGCGAGTGATACTCCCCTCCAAATCAGCATGCCTCCTAGTGTGGTTATGAATGAAGGTATAGAGGCCTTAACAGTTATTACACCATGGGCAATACCGATTAGACAACATACCATAAGAGTGAGGAGGATGCTAAGCCATGGATTGATACCCATCTCCATCATAACGGCTGCGAACATTGGGGCCAAGCCAAATACTGAACCGACAGACAGGTCGAATTCTCCAGCTATCATGAGCATAGTCACTCCTAAAGCAGGGATGCCTAGCTCAGGCGATATCTTGAGCAAAACGTCTACATTGGCACTGCTGAGGAATTTTTGCTGAATCGAAAAAAAGAAGAGGATTGTAGTTGCAAGTATTACTGATACGCTAACCTCTTTCTTCTGAAGTAGATTGCTGACTAAGGTGCGCGCGTTCATGAACTGAGCGCCTAGTCCAAGAGTGGCTCAAACCGCTACCTATACCCTTTCTTCGATAGCTCTGCTACCGTCGCTACATTGCTCTTATCGACTATTGCGTTCCCAGTATTTACGTCCCAAGCGCCAAGTGCATATTTCTTCATCAGCGTAAGCTGTACCATCGGCAGGAAGCCTTGTAGATATGGTTGCTGATCGATAGCTATAGTTGTGTAACCTGACTTTATTCCATCAACCACCAATGGCACGACATCGAAGGTCCCAATAGCCACTTCTCCAGGAGGCTTGCCCATCGCCTCAAGCACTTTCCCTGCAATAGGTGCCGTGTAGCCGACGCTGAACGCAGCCTTGGTTTCCGGATGCGCTTGAAGGTATGCTGAAGTACTCGATTCCACAACTGCAAGATCGAAGCTGACATCAAGCCTATCGTAAGTACATTTGTACTCCTTCAAGAATTGCACAATTCCTTTAGCCCGCTCCTCAGCCCACACCATGCCGGGTCCTTCCATCAATATCAAAGCATGACTTCCTGATGGGAAGTACTTGCTCAGGCTCTTCGCCAGGAAATATCCTGCATAATCGAGGTCTTGTCCTATAAAGCAGAGTCCACCTGCCTTTATCCTGTCCTCAGCATTCGGAGCGTCTATGTTGTGAACTAGCACAGGTATTCCTGCATCGGTCGCTTTCTTGACTAAAGGTAGAAGTTCAGTGTAACATATCGGCACGACAATTCCATCAGGCTTTTCCGCTATCGTTGCTTCAAAGTTGCTCGACTCCATAGCGAGATCTCCTTCTTTCTTGGGCCTTATCATGACCGAGTCGCAGCCTAAGACTGCAGCCGCCTCCTTCATTCCAAGCATGACAGAGTTCCAGAATACGTTTTCTTCGCCGCCGTGAGTAACGTAGGTGAAACGCAAACCCTTACCGAACTCTGCAAGCGGTGTAGGAGTTGCAGTTGGCGTCGCAGTTACTGTAACGGTCTTCGCAGCCTCAGTAACGGTTGTCGTCACAGTTCTGCCTGCAGGTGCTGTCGTCGTACCAGCGTAGTAACCAGCAGCAGCCACGACAGCTGCCGCTACGACAGCTCCTCCATACTTCAGATAACTCCGCCTTTCAACTTTCTCTTTTTCTGACATCGGGATTATCCCCGCAAGACTCTCATACCTACAAGTTTAAGAGCTTTTCTCCAAGTGTTATGAACAGCATCTAAGGTCCACAATTCGATATTTTGACTGCATCCGCCGGCTCATTCAGTATCGTAAGTTCAAAGATCTATACTTGTCCACAACTGATTCTCCTAGACCTCCAAGCAACTGCTCGAAAATATAAGTTCTTCACAGCTCTATAGTCCCTAAGCTTACTAGGTTTGAGCTTATTAGGAACAGCCAGCGAAGCGCTTGGAGAGAATAGGGACAGGAGCTGTTGCCGTAGCTCTCTTAAGATCCGATAGCGTCATACTTTTTATCAGACAAGGAGATTAGAAACCCATCGAGGTTTATAGTTGAACCCTAGGGAAAGAGTTGTAGCAGCTTTAGAACATAAAGAGCCTGATAAGGTTCCGGTAGATCTTGGCGGAAGTGTTTCAGGTATCCATTCAGGTGCTTATGAAAAACTGATTCGACTTTTAGGGCTGAAGGTTGAGGTGAAGATCGGCGACAAGATTCAGCAGCTCGCTAAGCCTGATGAGCCTGTTCTTGAGAGGCTTGGCGTAGACTTTCGGCACGTCTCCTTGAAGAAGGGTTTCTTCATGGGTGGGACGGATCGATTCGACGATCCATCAGGGAGGCCATACTTCATAGATGATTGGGGGATCAAGTGGGGTAAGAACCCGTACTACTATGATATGGTTGACCGCCCGTTGAAGGATGCGACTATTGAAGATCTGGAGAACTTTCCTTGGCCGGATCCAAATGACCCTGCGAGATACGATGGGTTGAGGGAGGATGCGAAGAATCTATTCCAAGGTACAGACTATGCGATTGTTGCAGACGCTATCTTCGGAGGCCTCTTCGAGTGCGCTTGGTGGCTTCGAGGCTTTGAGAAGTTCAATGTGGACATGTATAAGAGGCAAGATTTCACTGAACTTCTTCTAGACAAGATCTTAGAGCTATACTTAGGGTTCTACGGCCGATACTTGGATGCGGTGGGAGACTATGTCCAGATGGTTGAGTTAGGCGATGATCTAGGTGCGCAGACAGGTCCAATAATGTCCCCGGCAATACTCAGGAAGTACTTCAAGCCTAGATACAAGAGACTTTATGACATGATTCATAGCAAAACTCGCGCCAAGGTTTTCCATCACACTTGTGGATCAGTATATCCTTTCATAAAGGAATTGATAGAGGTCGGTGTCGATGTACTGAATCCTATTCAGCCCTTAGCCGCGATGATGGATATTGGAAGGATAAAGCGGGAGTTCGGCCATATATTGAGCCTCCATGGAGGCATCGATATCCAGAGAACCTTGCCGTATGGAGCGAGGGAAGATGTGGTCGCAGAGGTGAAGAGGGTAATAAGGTTGGCTGCACCAAATGGAGGCTACATCCTCGCAGGCGCACATAACATTCAAGCAGACACACCCGTCGAGAATATCTACGCTATGTTTGAAACAGCGAAAACCTACGGAGTATACCCGATAAAAGCTTAAGACGGGGCCCATTCTATTCTCGAAAAGGCTTGCTTAACTCTCTTATATGCAAATCAAAACAGAAAGGAGCTTAGTGATCGATTTGGAGAGAAAAGAGACCCTAAACAAGTTGAAGGATGCGGTCGTCAACTTTGACATAGAGAGTATTCAAAAGCTGTGCAAGACCGCTCTAGAGAAAGGGATCCCAGCCTACGAGATAGTGATAGAGGGCATGGCGAAGGGCATGGACACCGTCGGCCAGAAATATGAGTGCGGAGAGTTCTTCCTCTCCGAGTTGATTATGGCCGGCGAGACGATGAAGGAAGGCATGAAGGTCATTGAGCCCTATCTGAAATCTGAAGGTGTGAAGGCTAGAGGGACTATAGTGATCGGAACGGTCCAAGGAGACCTTCATGATATTGGAAAGAATATTGTCGCGACATTGCTGAGAGCGTCTGGCTTCGAGGTGATTGACTTAGGATTCGATGTCTCTCCTCAAAAGTTCGTTGAGGAAGTGGAAAGATCGGAGGCAAACATCTTGGGAATGTCAGCTCTCTTAACGACGACTATGGTCAACATGGATGCTGCGATAAAGGAACTGAAGAATAAAGGCTTGAGAGATCAGGTTAAGGTTGTTATAGGCGGAGCACCGATAGATCAAGAGTTTGCAAGGAAGATCGGTGCAGATGCAGCTGCCAAGGATGCTGTAGAAGGCGTAGGCATCTGTAAGAGTTGGACATAAACCTCAACCCGCACCTGAGGCTTCATCCTATCTTTTCCTAGAGCCGTGGTTTGCACAAGATCTCTTTGACTTTAAGGTCGAATAGAGCATGAACGTTCGCAGGCCTAATGACTATGGCTGTGTCGCATCCTCTGCTGGTTCCTCCGATCGCGATGGCGTCTTCATCGGTCCTTATAAGCCCTGCGTCCGCAGCCATTAACGATATCTCGCATGCGACTTTCATCCCTTCACCGAAAATCCTTAGAACATTCGCCATAATCTCGTCGACTTGCATTGCACCGAATTTCTTTCTCACAGCGCGGCCTGCGCCTCCGAAAGCATGAGTAGTTGTAAGTATCTTCCCACCGTACTTCATGATCTTCCGCCGATACTCTTCAGTGAGTTCTTGCCTATTCGGGCTCTTCAAGCCGGCCACATGGGTGACAACGACTAGATTATATCCTTTAAAGAGCTTGGCTGCTTTAACCCCTGTCTCACCTCGTGTAGATGCGACAACTATACTCTTGATCTTCGCTTCCTCAGCCCTCTCCTTCGCTATCTTCAAAACGTCATCCGTATTCTTCTCCCCAACCTCAGAGAAGTATACTATCTTCGAAGTTCCAAGCGGCAATCGATATCCCCCTAACAGTTAAAGGCGATAACTATGTTTCAACGCGATTTTAAGCTTGACTTCTGGGATCTATCCTCGGTTGGAATTGGGAAAGTAGATGGGAGAGAGTTGTAGATCTTTATGTCCAAGAGACAGGCAACTGCGACAGTTGACCATAGTAATTCAAGAAAAGACGATTGTTTAACTTCTACGTCAGTTTATTGAACGAACAAGTTATATCGAGCTGCGCAGGACTAGAGGTGTCAACATAGTTCTTGGGTTTAATGCTTTTTCCGCTTGATGGCGCGGCGAGCCGCGTTGACTACATCTTCTACTCGCATTCCATAATGGTCTAACAGTTGCTCGTAGTTCAATGAAGTCTCAGTGAATGTGTCAGCGATGCCCACGCGTTCAATTGGTACTGGGTATCTTTCAGCCAAAGATTCCCCTATCGCGCTACCCAAGCCGCCGGTAACGGAATGCTCTTCCGCGGCGACTAGAGCTCCTGTTTCTAATGCCGCTTTCTCCAGCATAGAACTATCAAGTGGCTTGATTGTGTGCATGTTGATCACACGCGCGTTTATTCCTTCGGCAGCCAAGCTTTTTGCTGCTTCTATGCAACGAGACACCATCACTCCGCAACCGACAAGGGTTACGTCACTGCCATCACGGACAATCACGCCTTTCCCAATCTCTACTTTATGCGTTTCGTCGAACAAGACTGGCGTTTCAGCACGGCTGATCCGAAGATATACCGGCCCTTCGAATTCAGCTACGGCTGGCACCATCTCCTTGGCTTCGATAGCGTCAGCCGCTTCCAAAACTGTCATATTAGGTAGAGACCGCATGATAGCGATATCTGCCTCGGCGTGATGCGACGGGCCATCCTTAAAATCTGATAGCCCTGAATATGATCCCACAATTTTCACGTTTGTCTTGGCATAGGCTACACAGGTTCGTATCTGTTCCAATGTCCGCAAAAAGAGAGCGGCAAAAGTATTTGCAAAAGGGATCATCCCACCTAATGTGAAACCTACTGCAACATCGATCATAGCTTGCTCCGTTATCCCTACGTTGAAGAATCTCTCAGGGAATCGCTCGGCGAAGAATGAAGTGTAGACTGATGAGGAAACGTCGGCGACTATCACAACAACGTCAGGATTTACAGCGCCATAACTGGCAAGCGCTTCTCCATAAGCCTTCCGAACAGATACGTTTCCCACTTCCTATGACCTCCCCTTCAACTCAGCTACTGCGCGCGCGTATTCTTCATGGTTCGGTGCAATACCATGCCATTTCGATTGGTTTTCCATGAAAGAGACGCCTTTTCCTTTTGTTGTATGAGCGACAATGACTGTGGGTTTGTCATGAATCTCTTTAGCTGCATCCAACGCCTCCAAAACCTGCCGCATATTATGCCCATTGATCTCTAATGTCGCGAAGTTGAACGCCTCCCACTTATCCACTAGAGGATCCAACGGCAGAATCTCATGTACAGGCCCATCTAACTGTACACCATTATAATCCACGATCACGGTTAATTCAGACAGCTTATATTTGCCCGCTATCAATGCTCCTTCCCAGAGAACACCGGACCCGCATTCACCGTCACCTACAAGAACATAAACGCGGTAACGAAGACCCTTCCGACGACCAGCTAAGCATAATCCAATACCTATGGGGATTCCGTGTCCTTCCAAACCTGTAGTCATATCGACGCCAGGCGTCTTCAATCGGTCGGGATGGCCTTGGAGGCGACCGCCAAGATGCCCCCAGGTGTGAAGTTCCTCTCTGGGGAAGTATCCGCGCCGCGCCAATGCTGCGTAAAGCATGGCGCAAGCATGCCCTTTGCTCAGAATGAATCGATCACGCTCTGGCCAGTTGGGACGATTTGGATCAATTTTCAGATGGTGGAAATAAAGAGCAGCAACGATCTCTGACGCTGATAACGATCCGCCCGGATGACCCTGTCCTCTTTCATGGATAATTTCTAGAGCATCCAATCTAAGTTCTCGCGCTATTTCATTTAGCTCTTTGACCAACTGTTCCGAATGATACATGTTTTCCTCAACTACGAATCGACGCTAGATTAATCCGTCAAATACAGTATATTCTGGTCAGTTATATTTTTGCATCATATCAAAATTCGCTCTACTATCACTAAGATTCCGTGGAAGCCGTTGTGCTTCACTTCAGCTGTGAAAAGGCCGCTCCCGCTAGATTCCCCATATGTTTGTTGAAGGAGATTTGAAGCAGATAGTCCATTTCGTTCCTCCCGGAAAGGGGGCGCCTACCATCGAGCAGGCTATGATGAACAGCACATTGTCAGGTCCAAAAGGGTCGGTTCCCGAATCGATTAGGTTGTAAAGCGTTCGCGTAACCGGCGCCGCCGATATACTTAGCTGCATAATCTTCTTCAAGCTCTTGTGAATCAAACTTGCCTTTCTTGAGGTTGACTTTCAAAATCTTTTTCATATATCCTCCTTTGATACTAACGCTAATCAGCTCCACATCTTCTCCCTATAGAGACTTTTGATAAAAAATCTACGCAGATCGTGCTTCCAAGGTAAATGTTTTAGGATAAACGCAATCATCAATCTGGTATGTCTACCGGGTTGAGAAGCCGTAAATGGTTAATTCTTGGGGTAGCCTCGTACTCCTTTATAACCCTGATGATCAATTTCTCAGCTTTCCCAGTGGTATCAGACGACATGGCTAAGGAGATCGGCTTAAGCTACGCTCAAATAGGTTTACTCATGTCGGTCTTCTCGATCTTCTATGCTGCAGCCCAGATTCCAACGGGAATCGCGAGCGACCGATTGGGCGGGAGCAGAATAGCTTCCCTGTCGGTGTTGATACTCGGCCTGTCGGGGCTGCTCCTAGCTTTCGCGCCGACATACAATTTGGCCCTCGCTGCTAGAATACTGATGGGTTTGAGCGGAGGTCTTCTCCTTCCTTCGACCATCAGGCTCTTACCCGGATGGTTTGAAGCCGCAGAGTACAACAAGGCTATGGGAATCTATGGGTCCGGGCAAGGAGCAGCTCTCTTCATTACGCTCGTCTCCATACCCACAGTATTGTCATTGTATGGCTGGCGTACAGGTTTAGCTTTGGTTTCCGCTTTAACCCTAGTAGCGGCGGGCTTAAGCTTGGCCTTGTTGCGGGATAAGGGGAGGACTGTTCCGAACGCATTACCCTCGATGAGTCTAAGCGATTTGAAGAGGGTTGTTACTGGAAGACTCCTACTGCTGACTTCTTTCAACGTCACTTCAATGTCAATGTTTACGGGAGTCTTCACGTGGATGCCTTTATTCCTGGTTAAAAGTCTGGATTTCACATTGATCGAAGTCGGTTACGTCACAGCCGTCATGGGTGTCGTGATGATAGCGGCCTCGTACGCGAGTGGGCCTCTTTCCACTAGAATAGGGGGTGCAAAGGTGATATTGGTTTCGATGGTGTTATGCGTTGTCGCGCCCCTCCTACTTGCATACTCTTCCTCGCCGTTAGAGGTTTTCATCATAAGCGCGCTCTTGGGTGTGGCCTTCATGTTGTATTTTGGCCCGACTTTCGGCGCGATCCCGAAAGCTGTGAAGACTGATTACGTTGGTATGGGCTTCGGAATATTCAACACATTGACGTTTGTCGTGTCTTCGATAACGCCTGCGGTAACGGGTTTCATCCTAGAATCCGCGGGCAGCTTCTGCCTCGCCTTCTTAACGATATCGTTGATTTCTCTTTTAGGCTTCTTCGGCTCGCTGATATATGTTTTCAGCAAGAAAGATTGACTATTTCGAACACTCTTGAAGAAATTTACAGTGGGTTTTCTAGTTGATAAGGAGAGACCTAGGGCTAGAGTAATTGGTCTTCAACAGCTGGCGCCTCCATCTATTGAGATTATTTAAGACTCATACTTCTCTAACTATAAGCTTGTTCGCACGATTCAGGTGTTTGAATGTGGAAACGATCGCGGCCGCCGTGTTAGCTCTGCTCGCGGTCTTGGTTGGAATGATTGCAGCTATGACTGGTGTGGGAGGCGGCTTTCTTATAGTTCCAGTCTTGAACCTGGTCTTCGGTCTGCCTGTTCACCAAGCTGTAGGAACAAGCTTAGTAACCATTATTTTCACAGCATTGTTCTCAACATTTGCTTACGCAAGGCAGAAGAGAGTTGACTACAAGCTAGGCTTAATCTTCACCATCGGAACTGTTCCAGGCGCAGTCCTCGGCGCCTACACAACAATATTCCTAACTGAAAGATTGCTCTCAGCCGTATTCGGCGTCTCATTGATGCTTGTCGCTTCAAGAATGATGGGGATCTGGAAGATCTCTTCAACCAGAAGCGCGACGGCGAGCACTGGATGGCGTAGAAGACTCATAGACTCGAAAGGCGTAGTATTCGAATACTCAGCCAATATGAAGCCGGGGATAGCCCTAAGCTTTCTAGGGGGCTTCACGTCAGGCTTACTTGGCGTAGGTGGAGGAGTAGTGATGGTGCCGGTATTGAGTCTAGCTGTCGGCTTTCCAATGCACCTAGCTGTCGCTGCCTCAATGTTCATAATGATCTTCACCTCCATCTCAGGCGCTTTTACCCACCTAACATTCGGGAATGTTCAGCCCGAATATGCCGCTTATCTCGTCCTTGGAACGATAGCGGGAACCCAGCTCGGCGCAGCCATCGCAAACAGGCTGAGAGAGAAGATACTAGCGAGACTCTTCGGGTTCATCATGATCCTAATAGGCTTAAGAATGGTCGCAAGCTACTTTCTGTCATAGGCTCAATTTCAAGAGCAATCTCCTACGGTGAATGTCCAGAGAAGAAGAACAAGCATCTCCCTCGACTTCTTCAGCTTCAATGATCACGCTGTTCCTCGAGATCGTCTTAGTGGTGGGGCTGGCCGGATTTGAACCGGCGATCACGTGGGTTCTCGAAAGTTCTATTTCCCAAGCCACGTAGCTTGTCTCGGTTTAGCAATTGTCCGCGTAGACCAGGTTAGCTGCATACCTCTGTTAGCTTCCAGCTTGCTAACTCTGTATGCTCTAGCCCACAGCCCCTCCACTAGGCAGAGTGGATAAGCCTATAGAAATTTAAGTCTTCTCTGCCTACCGTTGGGGGAAAAGCCTACCGCTAAGAAGGCTCTCCTTCTACTGCGCTACTCTAGATTCCTAGTATCTTAAGGGGTTGATTATTCTCTGCTTTCTAAGAGCTTTTCCGAAGGCGAACACCGCGAAGACCGATGTGATTAGTAGCAGTTGTACCGCCATATCTGAGAATTCTGGAATCGGAGTCCCTTGATAAGGTCCTTCCTGTGTAGCCAGATAGCTCGGGTGCGCTGGATCACCCCATTGAATCTGCGTCAGACCTAAGCCTTCACCCGTAGTCACTTTAAGCCACAAGCTCGCGCCTTTATCAACCTCCACAACTGCAGAGAAAGATTTCTCGACACTCGTCTCGGTTGGCTTGGCATAGATAAGCTCCGTGTATATCGTCTGCTTCCCCTTGATTCGGTCATACCAACCCACGAAGAACCTAATCTGGGTATCTTTCGTTGCTGCGTAGTAAAGTTTCAAGGTAAAGTCTGTGTAAGTGAAGTCTGAACTCAAAGGTCTGGTTATGAACTCTGCCGTCGACATCTCGATTGGGCTGAGGCCTGAGGGTTTGACTGTATCCATGATGTAGCGGTCGCCTTCCATATCCCTATGGAAGTAGTGCGGCGTCAAGTCTGCTTGCGCTTTAGCGGGTGCGCTCAGTCCCGCCAAACACACGAGTAACGCTAAGATTCCAAGAATCACTCTAGTTCTCAACTTTCCAACTCAACTCCATCTGTTATAATTGAAGATTCAATTGATAAGTTCATCGTTTGGGTCAAAGGGTCAATGCCTGAAATGTCTTAAACCTGTGAAGATCATCGCCATGCCATGCTCATCAGCAGCTCTTACAACTTCATCGTCTCTTATGGACCCCCCAGGCTGTATGACCGAACTGACGCACGCGCTCGCGGCTAGGTCGACCGAATCTCTGAAGGGCAGAAAAGCATCAGACGCCATTGAGACTCCTTTGACCTCAAGCCCAGCCTCCTTAGCCTTTTGTAGAGCTATCTTACAGGAGCCAACTCGACTCATTTGGCCTGCTCCCACGCCTATCAGTTGAGTAGAGGTTGAAAGCACTATCGCATTCGATTTCACATGCTTCACGAACTTCCAACCGAAGATCAACGCACGCTTCTCTTCTTCAGAAGGCTTCCTCCTCGTCGGCACAGAAAGCTTGACATCTTCGATCAGAATCTCATCCAAATCTTGGTACAGCATCCCGCCGAGAACGCTTCTGAAAGACTTCATCGCGGCCATGTTTCCACCTTCAGCTTTCATTAGCGCTGTAATATCCAGTATTCTACGATTCTCCTTCGTAGAGAGAATTTTGAGAGCTTCTGCACTGTATCCCGGTGCTAAGATCACTTCTATGAATTGCTGCGACATGGCTTCAGCTGTCTCCTCATCAACCTCTCGGCTGAATGCGCAGATCCCTCCAAACGCAGACACAGGGTCTGTCGCCAGAGCTTTCCTATAGGATTCGGCGAGAGTCTTGCCGATCGCTCCGCCGCAAGGATTAGTATGCTTAATGATGACTGTCGCACAATCATCTTTCAATTCTCGGATCAATGCGAACGCGGCATCGGCATCCAAGACGTTGGTGTAACTCAGACTCTTCTTACCAGCGAGCTGCTTCGCATCAGCTATGCATATCCGTGATGTCGGATCCTTGTAGACGGCAGCCCGCTGATGAGGATTCTCACCGTAACGCAAGTCCTGAACCTTGACGAAGTCTAAGCTGATTTCTCGGGGGAAATCGGAGAGCTCTTCGACATCCGAGACTTTTCCAAATCTATCGAAGAAAGCAGCGATAGCCAGATCGTAATGAGCGGTTCTCTCGAAAGCTTTCTTCATCAACTTGAATCTCGTCTGATTCGACAACGAGCCTCTCGTAGCTTTCAACTCATCAATGATCTTGGCGTAGTCAGAAGGATCAACTATAACGGCGACATCATTGTAGTTCTTGGCTGCAGACCGAATCAGAGCTGAGCCTCCGATATCGATCATCTCAATAATTTCATCCAGTTGCACGCCACGTCTCGTTATAGTTTCCTCAAATTGATATAGATTAACAGCGACAAGATCTATCGGCTTGATTCCATATTTTGAAATCGAATCTTCATCCTCTCTCCTGCCCCTCCTGAAGAGGATGCCACCGTGAATCTTAGGGTGAAGAGTCTTGACTCTACCCTCCAAGATTTCAGGGAAGCCTGTATACTCTGCAACCTCTTCAACCTCTATGCCTTCTTGCAAGAGTAGTCTCGCAGTTCCTCCTGTAGAAAGCAGTTCTACCCCAAGCAACTTAAGCTCCCTAGCAAATTCAACTATGCCTGTCTTGTCAAAGACGCTTAGAAGTCCTACCTGTATAGATCTCCCAGACATCGCTCAGAAACACCTCCAAATGTTCAACCTAATCTAGAATCCACCGCCGTTTTATTTTTTCCGTATTAATTGACCGGACCAAAGATGATCTTTTTACACATTCGTGTCAAAGCTCCGCATCGAATTTTGTCTCTTCTTGTCAACAATCCCTTTTAGCAGAAATCTCCGATACACGAACTTATGAGAGGAGGAAAGCTCTCGGAAGGAAAAACGAAGATAGTTATCGCTACAGATCACCCTGATGAAGTTGCACTATTCTTTAAGGACGATATAACAGCTGGAGACGGGAAGAAGCATCATATTCTCGCTGGGAAGGGGAGAATCAACGCCACCGTCTCAGCCAAACTCTTTCAAGTGCTCGAAAGTGGTGGAGTGAGAACGCATTTCGTAAGGCAACTCTCACCGACTGAGCTCTTGACAAGAAAATTGAAGATGATCCCTCTCGAGGTCGTTTGCAGAATTCTCGCAGCAGGCCATATGGTCGGACTTGGAAAATATTTCCAGTATCGACAGAGGCTGAGCCCTCCAGTGGTCGAGTTCTACCTGAAGGATGATGCTCTGCATGACCCTTTCCTCAACAGCTATCACGTCCGGGCGTTGGGTCTAACGGGAAGCGAGGAGATCGCTCAGATGGAGACCTCGACGCTCAGAGCCGCAGAAGTTCTAGAGAAGTTCTTCGACCAGCGGAAGATGCTCCTCGCAGACTTCAAACTGGAGTTTGGCCGAGATGCTGCCGGCGAACTCCTTGTAGGAGATGAATTGAGCGTAGATTCTATGCGCCTCTGGGATAAAGAGACCTACGAGATACTCGACAAGGACAGGTTCAGAAAGGACCTGCCGAACGTCTTCGAACTCGCTTATC
>Ga0315307_1000331_pt1 | contig 20067 bp, 17 predicted proteins | sample TDP2_MG_FD_203079 | JGI IMG/M metagenome (GOLD analysis project Ga0315307, IMG submission 203079) | Freshwater sediment microbial communities from Lake Towuti, South Sulawesi, Indonesia - TDP2 | ecosystem: Environmental > Aquatic > Freshwater > Lake > Sediment | place: Indonesia: South Sulawesi...
CCGATAAAATGAACAGAATCCGCGTATCGAATTGGTTTGCTGGCTGAATTAGGTTAGCATTGGACGGTGTCGGTCGAGTTCGCGGTCAGCTTCAGAATGCTGCTGGCGCTTCCCTGCTAAGATTTCCGCGGCCGGCAACCGAGGAGAACCCGCAACAAGGAAGACCAGCAAGAGACAATTTGTTTCTCGATTCAAAAAAGCTTCTGATCCTATGTCAAAAATCTGTTTATATTGAAGCTTTAGTACGTTCGGGAATTACAAAGACAATAACAAGACCACAGTTCTTTCTTTCGAAAACGGTTAACAGAAGATATGCGTCGTTTCCATTTGGGCTTTCATGAGCTGTTTGACGGTCACTGATTTGGCCGAATCTCAAATGGGCTTTGCTTGAGTTCTATTTACCTTACTTACTCTATCTACTTTATCCGCTTTGTAGAAGTGTTTTCTAGATTGGCGGCCTAGAAACAGGTTCTGTGGGCTTTATTCACAAGTATTAATGCGGATAGATGCGATTAACGTAGCTGAAAACAGAACCCTAGGCGGCCTCATCTTGAAGTTCATAGCTCGGGTAGTAAGTGACGGGAGAGTTACGATCCCGGAGCAGATTAGGAAGCTGCTCGGACTTAAGGAAGGTGACTTTGTATCCTGTGACATCGAGACTGTTAATAGTCCTTCAGGTCAGCCGCCTTCTAACCAGGATGCTCAAGCCGCAGGAGAGCGGACTAACTCAGGGAAGTGAGATGGAGAGTGCATCAGAATGATTGCGGTCACCTCGTTAGCCTCTTTCAGAGCCGCAGCGCTCAGGAGGACCGTTTGATGTGAGGTATGTGAGCTTACACTTTGATTGCGCATCCGCTCCAATCAGGAGGGATTGAATAGTGGGGACTCTGGAATGGAGAGAATTGGTTGATGAGTTGAAGAGGCAATGGGGAACATTGTGGCGTGAGAGGATCGATGACAAAGTGAGGGCTGAGGGAGTCGCCAATAAGGATTATGAGAAGTTGTTTGTTGAGCGCGGCTTGGTCATTGTTGCAACGAGGAAGTTCAAGCCTTTAAGCTTCTCTGAGGTTTTGGAGAGGCACAAGCCGTCCGGCATGGGCGATGCGGTTCCTCCTAATCCTTCTGTCGGCGGTTGGGGCAAGTTCATTAGGAATGCGTTGAGAGGGCAGAAACGGTTCACAAAGAAGGCGAGACCTGTTCCTTTCGAGCGTAAAGAGAAGCAGCAGCTGAAGAAGAATGGGAGAGGCTGGCTACATCTCTAAGACGGTTTTTTGAAGCGTGTTAAGCCTTGAGTATGTCTAGGAAGCAAGCCTTAACCCTAGCGTGTTTGGCTATATCCGGCTTCGCCGGTTGGCTCTACCTGTCAACGCTTGCAGGGATCCTCTACCTAATTCATCTCAAAGGTTTCATAGTTGTTAAAGCTGATGTTATGATGCTGGCTGAGAGCATACTTCTTCTCGGCGCTTCCTGCATCCTGTTTTTCCTATTCGCACACAGCCTACACGCATTGGCCTCACAATTGAGATACAAACGAAAGGAAGAGAGCATCCGATGAGTCAAGCTCTTCAAGGCGTTGTTCAAGGCGTCAAGAGTGAACTTAAGAGCTTCTCTAATGGAGTTAAGGGTCTTGTTCTTTGTGGCGGTGAAGGCGCTAGGCTCAGGCCTCTGACATACTATTTTCAGAAGAGTATGATACCGATCGGTTCTAAACAGAGACCTCTATTGGAATTCATAGTCAGGTCTTTGAAGCGGAATGAGATTAAGGACATCTGCTTTCTTGTCGGGTACAGGTCGGAGCAGGTGTGCAATTACTTCGACGACGGCAGCCGTTTTGGCGTCAAGATCACATATGTTCATGATAGACCGGAATACAAAGGGACTGGCGGGGCTGTTCTGAATGCCTACAAGCAGGGTTTCATAGACCGTGAGGAAATCTTGCTTGTCTACTATGGTGATATTCTGTCTAACGTGGATCTCACAGAGATGCTGAAGGAGCATCTGAAGTGTGGAGCTGAGGCTACAGTCGCTTTGAGCAGGGGTTATCAGATTCCTGTTGGAGTAGCTGAGTTGAACGGAAGCAGGGTAGTGAAGTTTGCGGAAAAACCTTCATTTGACGTTCTTGTTGGAATCGGCATCCTAGCTCTTGAGAGTAATGTAGTGGCCGATTTGGAAGCACTGCATAAGGAAGGGAAGGAAGTGGATTTGATGAGGGACTTGCTTCCAGAATTGATGAAGAATGGTAGGCAGGTTAGAGGATACTTGACCGACGCTTTTTGGTATGATGTGGGCTCAACTGAAAGATATGAAAAACTGGATAATGATTCCATAGAGGATCATCTTAAAGGTTTAGCGTAAGATATGGGGCTTCGTCTTTTCGTGTTTGATGGTTTGTCTGTTGAGTAACATTTTGCTTGTTTGAAGTTTGTAGGAGGTGTTTTGCGTGTACGTGAGTAAGGATGATGTTACAGTTGTGGTTCCTACTTTGAATGAGGAAGAGGCAATTGGATCGGTTATTCAAGAGGTAAAAGAGGCGGGCTATCGTAATATTCTTGTTGTGGATGGGTATTCAACTGATGGAACTGCGAAGATTGCTGAGTTGAATGGTTGCTCTGTTATCTTTCAGCACAGTAAGGGTAAGTGCGGAGCCGTCGAGACGGCTATTGAGAATGTGACGACGCCCTACATGCTTGTCATGGATGGTGATTGCACATACGATCCGAAAGACATTGAGAACTTTTTGGCTCATGCTGAGAAGTATGATCAGATAATTGGTGCTCGCGTTAATGGTAGAAAAAATATTCCACGCTTAAATCGTTTTGGTAATTGGTTGATTACGAATGCGTTTAATTTGCTTATGGGCACGAAGCTGAGTGATGTTTGTTCTGGGATGTACTTGATTAATATTGATGTTGCCCGTCAGCTCGAGTTGAATACGAAAGGTTTTGATGTGGAGGTAGAGATCGCTGCGCAGACTGCTACGAGCGGCATTGTTACCGATGTCCCGATAGCTTATAGGCGGCGTATTGGTCGTCAGAAGCTCAGCAGTCTGAAGCATGGATTCCGGATTATTCGCACTGTTTTTAGTCTAGCTCGTAATTATAATCCGGCTTTGGTTTTCTCGGGTCTTGTGGCCTTGGCCGTTATTCCCGCATCTATTATTCTTGGATGGGTGGCTTTTGAAGTGCTTTTGAATGGAGTTTGGCACAGCGGGTATGCTCTTACTGGCCTTATGTTGCTGGTTTTAGCGTCTCAAGGTCTGGCTGTTGCAACTATAGCGCTTCTGTTAAGAAGGATGGAAAAACGCATGATGAGACAAACAAGAGGAGAGGGTGTCGGATCAAGGAAATACATGCTCACTACGGTCATAGATCAACAGAAAAGACGTCAAAGTTAAGGCACGGAGTTACAAGTTCCAAAGGAATTCTTGTGGAAAATTTTTCTTTTTCTAGGCCTACTGAACTAAAAGAAAAACGAAAGGTCGCGACATTGCTCAGGCTTGGAGTGATTGGTCTAGGAAGAATGGGAAAGCTTCACTTCCTAAATGCCTTACATATGAAAGATGTGAAAGTTGTTGGTGCTGCAGATAAGAGCAAGGAAAGCAGGAGAGTCGCTGAAAAATATCATGTCAAGACCTATGACGATTACATCAAATTACTTGATTCTGAAGAGCTGGACGCTGTCATAATTTCATTGCCGAACTTTCTGAAGAGAGACAGCATCTTTTACGCGTCTGAGAAGGACTTGGACATTTTTGTTGATAAACCACTTGCAAGAAATTTGGCTGAGACAGAGGAGATCATTCGGAAGGTTAGAGCTGAAAGTGTAAGGCTGATGGTCGGGGTCAACTATCGGTATTTTGATAGTGTGCAAAAATTGAAGACCATATTGGATCAGGACAGAGTTGGTGACGTCGTCATTGCCACATCGGAATTGATTATGGATGGTCCTTTCTCGCACCCGCTTGTTCCAAAGCCCATCCCTGAATGGTGGTTTGATAAAGAAAAGGCAGGCGGAGGCGCATTACTGGATTTAGGATATCACTTGATAGACATTTTCAATTGGATGTTCGGAAACCTAGACATAGAATTCTCCACTTTGGGTTATAGATTTGGCTTGCCGATAGAGGATAGTGCGACTGCTGTTTTGAGGTCTCCAGAAACGGGAGTTAGATGTATTGTGAATACCGGTTGGTTTTCCAAAATGATTTTTCCAAGTTTCAACTTTAGAATTAATTTGCATGGTACTGTCGGATATGCTTCTACAGATCGATTTGCTCCTAAAAATCTCTATTTGCATGCGGTGAAGGAAGGGACGCTGAATTTATTCAGAAGGGCTATTGGTACAAAAGTACAGTATATGTCGTATACTTACTATTATGCTTCTTTCGCTGAAGTTTTGAGTCAATTTCTTGAGAGCATTACAAGGGGCATGCAACTTCCCGTTTTGCTAGATGAGCAGCTAGCAGTCATGAAAACTATAGAGAGCGTCTATAAGCAGAACGGAGTTTCTTAAGTGGCTACCGTGGTGTTGACGAAAGCTGAGGGGTATACGCAAGTCGAGCTACGTGAAGCTGTGTGTAGGGCTTTAGATACATTAAACTATGACTTCGATGACAACACTGAGTTCATTGTTATCAAGCCTAACCTGTGTTACTATTGGGACTACTCCACTGGTGAAACAACAGACCCGAACGTTGTTTCTGCAGTAATAGACTGGGTTAGGGAGAGAATCGGCGAGAACGTTTGTATTCTCGTCGGAGAGGCTGACGCGTCCGCGATGAGAACAAAGTACGCTTACAAAATGTTGGGATACGAAAAACTGAGTCATGAAAAGAACGTCAAGCTGGTTAACCTGAGTGAGGGAGAAATCGTTGATAGAGAGGTTGTTGTGGCGGGAGAAAAACTCGTTTTACCAGTGAACAAGGTTCTACTAGATGCGCATTTGATAATCAATGTACCGAAGATGAAATTTCATAGAGTAGCATGGGGGCTTACTTGTGCTATGAAAAACATGTTCGGAGCTATTGCAAAACCTCGAAAATATGTTTATCACCCTAGGCTTGCTTACGCCATAGTTGGAATTAACAAGATAATAAAGACAAACATCATCTTAGTCGATGGCATTACTGTAATCGGAAAGAAGCTAAAGAAAATGGGGATAATTATGGCAGGTGATGATGTCCTTGCCGTCGATGTTGTTGCAGCGAATGCTATGAGTTATGAGCCTTCCAAAGTTGCATACCTGAAACTTGCAATGGAGGAAAAAATTGGGGATATAGATAGCATTGATCTGATCGAGAGCGGGGTTAGACTTCGAGATATTAAGAAGGAATTTCCTAGGCAAAATTATTGGCTGCAAAAAGTATCATGGCATTTGCAATTGAAGATTCTGGGAACGTACGCGAGGCTAGCGGACGATGTGGTCCCGCCGACATTGGAAGAATAAGCGCTGGGCCACACCCATTAGTCGTGAAAACAAGAAGCTCATTAATCGTTCTTATAGCGCCTCTTGATTCTATTTTGTGAGAGTGCAAGGCGTATGTTAGCAATATACGAAAAGTATTGCTGTCAGACCTTTGATACTAAGTACTAATAATTTAGACACTCTTTCCACTATACCGACGTATTTCTATTGGTAACCATGACTGGGCAGTTTCTATGCAATCTTTTACATGACAATTGCTGGCGCAATGCCATCGCTTTAGGGAACCTCCAATGAGAGTTCTTTTTGTAACAAGGGAATATCCTCCTTTCGAAGTTGGAGGAGTGGCCAAGCACACCTTCCACTTGGTCAAGCATCTTAACAAGATAGGCGTTCTGTGCAAGGTTCTCTCGCTCGGCGATTCGAGATTCTCTAGCCAAGATACAGTATTTGTTGATCCATTAAGTTCTATCATTCGTAGGTCGAACAGTGCCATAGTATTGGATGCAAAGATACCGCTCGATATAGTCCGCTTCGGAAGAATCGCGAACGAGCTAATCAAGAAAGAGGGCTTTGATATTGTTCATGTTGAGGAGCCCTACGTGGGAGGACTTGTTAGACATGAGCGAAAGGTTACAACTGTCCACGACACTAGCTATGGAGAGATAAAGTCCATATTTCGTCATCCTACAGGCTTTCCTGACCTTAAGCGAGCTATTTTCTACGCTTCTATAGGCCCTTACTTGGAGTGGAAATGCGTTACTTCAAGTAAGATTGTGATTGTACCCGCGATGCATATCAAGGATGAGCTAGTTAGGGTCTATGGAGTTAAAGAGAGAGACATCAGAGTTATCAGCAATGGCATAAACCTTCCAAGTCCGGTGAACAAAGCTAAAGTCAAACAAGAGTTGAACTTAACGCAATCAAAGCTCTTGGTCTTTACAGCCGCTCAACACATAGCTAGGAAGCGTCTCGATACTTTAGTTCAAGCTGTCAAACTACTCTGCGACGAGGGAGTAGGAGGTTTCGAAGTGGCTGTTTCAGGAGACGGACCGATCAGGCCCTTCATACAGAACATGATCAGGAAATATGCTCTTGACCATGTTATTCATCTTCTTGGATGGATCAGTGAAATGCAGCTCAATCAGTACTATCAAGCGGCCGACATCTTTGTGTTAACCTCTGAGTATGAAAGTGGACCTATTTCCCTCCTAGAGGCGATGTCTTGCGGGGCTTCGGTTGTCAGCTCAAAGATTGGTGGATTCCCCAGGCTAATGTGCGATGGTGTTGAGGGCTTGCTTTTCCCAGTTGGCGACACTCGTGCTCTTAGCAAATGCCTTCGAACACTTCTCGAGGATGCTGAGCTGCGTGCGGTGATGTCAAATTCAGCTAGATTGTTCGCTGAGAAATTCAGCTGGAAGAGGGCGGCGGAAGAGACCAAGCGTGTTTATGAGCACCTTCTCTAGCGAGGGCGATTTGATGCAAGTTATACAATTAAGATTCCAAAGAATCTGTAGAAAAAATTGTCATGCGAGATCGGCCTCAAAATAGGCGGCGTTTGCTTTCTATTGTTGAGAAACGCTGAAAAGCTCGAATTATTAAAACCGAGGATTAATATGTTCAATAATGCAGAATCCTAGGGATTGGCAAAAGCATTCCGTGGAACGAGAGGCGCTTAAGACACAAGTAGTGCATAAGGGACTTCTCGTAAAGGTTGAAACTGAGCTGCACTAATTTCTGCATAACCTCTCGGATTACCCTCGATATGACACTAAGATTTGCGCTCAGGCGAATTTAGAGGCATGTCATGTGACTACGGCAAATGCATCAAAATCTCTCCATTCATTACCATGAACGAGGACTATTGGGATATTAAAGCTGTAGACCGAGAACTCTTGGGTAGCGTCATATCCTCATCCGCTACCATCTGTGACGTGGGGGGAGGAGCCGGAGTCGATGCGATTCCGATGGCAACCGTAGCTGATTTTCTTGTGTTGGTAGAGCTCGACAAAGAACTGCTAAGAATAGCCAAACTTCACAAGCTACACAATCTTGAGTGTATTCGATGTGACGCATGCCACTTGCCGTTTAGAGAAGAGTCGTTCAACATAATAACTTGCTTCTCTGTCTTGGACCACTTGCCAGACATGCAAAGAGTGAGCAGGTCCCTCGCAGAATTCGCTTTCAGTTGCAAGAGGGGCGGCAACGTCGTAGTGACTGTACCGAATAAATTGTTCATCATAGGAACAGTCTGTTCATACATTCAAAAGTTGGGCAAAAAGAATGCATATTTTGAGCAGCGCTTCACGCCAAAGAAGTTGCAAAAGATGCTACAGGCCTACGGACTGTTACCTGTGTCGTTTGATTCAAGAAGTCCGGAAGTAATCGGCTCTAGCATCATACGTAATAACATTCCGGAAATTTTTGCTAAATTGCCTATCTTCCGAGGTTTTGCAACACTGCTTTGTAAAGTCTTTGCTATTCTTAATCGAAGTGGGAAATACTGCGTTAAGTTCACGGGCGCCAGGTTCGGCTACCTGACTGTTAAAACCTGGCCTCGACATCAATTGTTCAGGAACTCTGGATCACTTTTTGTACCATGAGGTAGCTGTTTCCGTCCTCAAGGTGCTTCCATGAAAATCGGCGACTTTTCGCTTTATTCCACGTACCCGCCCAGAAGCGGAGGACAAAGCAGGATTTACAATCTAAATCGCGAATTGTCGAATTTTTTTGAAGTCTATCAATTTTCGTTCATTCCTTCAACTCTGTGGTTATACAATAAAGCTAGGGTTTTGAGGCTCTTATTTTCGCGCCCGGAATCCGATGACTTCATAATGTTACTAAGACCTAAAGAATATAGACTAGGGCCACGATACGTAGAATACGTTCACTCCAATCTCTTCTTCATAGCTTCTTCATTTGCGATTACAATGCAGTGGGTCAATAGGTTAGGTTCATTCGTACTTGATCGGAATGCTATGGAAAAGGCGTCCAGAGCACTACAAAGCGATATAATCCAAGTAGAAGATGTCAGAGCATTCAGATGGGTTGAGAGGCATAGAGCTAGGAGATCTCTACTCGTTCTCATAGAACATAATGTAGAGTACCTATTACGGAGTGGTTATTCAAAGTCAAGGCAATACTTGAGAAGACTTAGAGAAACTGAGAAACACGCCCTAGATAACGCGGATATGGTTTTTGTCACATCACAGAACGATCTGGAATGTTTGAAACGTGTGTACGACGTCGAGGATAAGAAACTCCTTGTAGTTCCAAACGGAGTTAATTGTTCTGGAATCAGCATACCAACAGAAGAGCAGAAAGAAACTATAAAGCGGCTTCTGGGATTCTCATCAAAAAAAGTAATCCTATTCGCCGGAAGCTTGCATCCTCCCAACATCGACGCATGCCGTTTCATATTGAAAATGAGCAGGAAAATTAAGAACCGTGACACAATATTTGTTATTGCAGGAGGCGTTGGATGTAAATTTAGAAAGGGTTGGCTTGACAACGTTTACATTACAGGTCAAGTTGACAACATTTCTCATTATTTTTCTATGGCTGATGTGGCTGTGAACCCTATGCGTTTCGGAAGCGGCACAAACTTGAAAGTGCTCGAATACCTGGCACATGGCTTACCAGTTTTAAGTACATATTTTGGAATAAGGGGGCTGACCGTCGAAAATGGTCGCCATGTCGTTGTTTCATCCCTAAACGATTTCCACAGTAGCATAGATCTGCTACTGAACAACAAAGAACTCTGCGATAGACTTTCAGAGAATGGAAGGAAATTGGTAGAAGCGCAGTACGACTGGAAGATCATATCAACAAAGGTTGCGGACATCTACAGAGGCTTCTTCTGATGGCTCGGGCGGACCTTCAAACCAGTAAGTCAGTTGCATTGTCAATTTTTCCTTTAGCAGCTATTATCGCCCTCTGTCCTGTAGCATTGCGTCTTAACTACGTATCTTTTAGGTTTGGGTCTCCAGACATTGCTGATATGCTACCTTCTTTCTTTTGGATATTTCTCCTCGCACTCGTATGCGTCCTTATAGTTTCGTACTTATGGGAAGGAACTCTTCGGTTAACAGTTATAGCGATTACATTTCTTTGGATTGTTTTTCCGATCATACAATATCCAACTGTCTTGGGTTGGGACTATTACTATCATTGTAGCACCGCAAATCTGCTGGATGCCGGGACGTCGATAGCAAGTGGAGGGTACACTGACTACCCAAGCACGTTCATCTTATTAAACACAATTAGAAAAATAACGGCCCTTGGAATCATTGAATCTGCGGTGTTGCTAAGTACGATTGTTCGAGTAGCTACGATTGTGACGCTTTACGCGGTCGCAAAGAGCATGCTCGGTAAGGAAGGGGGATATTTCGCTACATGTCTTTTCATTTTAGGGAACTTCAGGTTTTCGCAATACACCCAATATTCACCTCAGACTCTGGGATTGCTTGTTCTGCTTGTGGCATCATTGATTATTGAGAAGGAGCACATGGATAGAGAGAGAGTAATTGCGTTGGTGCCAATATCCCTGGCAATAATTACAATTCATCCTTTCTCGTCGCTGTTGCTTTTGACGGTGACTGTCGCTATGTTTTTGCTAAAGCTTGCGCATACCCGAGATGCAAAGAAAACATGGCCTTCAGGTGCGGCCTTGATCTACATTCTTGCTCTGTGGAGTGCCTGGCAAGTCTTTGCCGCGACAAACACAACTATTGTTTATGGTGAGCCATTGTCTGGGGTCTTTGTCCAGAAAATCAATTTCCTTAGACTAATTGAGACTGTAAGTACTTTTGCCACGGGGAACTACAATGAACTTTTGCTTGAATTTCGAAGATATTTTTCCGCATTCATAGGTGTAGCAGGAATCGCTGGCTTGTTTTTGGGAAGAAATGATAAAAAGTTGAGACTTGCCGTAGGGCTGTTCCTCGGAGTGATTCTCTTCTCTTTTATTCTTCTATTTCTACAGACGCCCAGGGAGACATGGCTTGATAGAATTCTGCTTTTCGGGTACGTCCCTCTGTCAGTACTCGCTGCGCACTTATATGAAAGAGCATCGTTCCGGCAAGTAGTACAGCCAAGAAAATGTCTTGCTTTGCTAGCAATTATAGTCATAGGAGTGTCGTTCTTCGCATCGAATGAATGGACGTATTCTAGGTCGATTCACTCATGGGAAACTACCTCAGCAAATTCGCTTCTGCCGGCTATTCGGTGCTCTGGAAGTGTAGTCGTTAGTGATGATATCACTATTATCATATTTAGGTTTCTAAATGGCACTCCAAATTCTCTGACAATTAACCGGCACACAAACTCTCCAACTGCACTAGTGATGCACGGACCTGACCAATCACAGAATATCCAACAAGTCTACGTAGTTCGTTCGTTCAGGCAAATGGTCGATTGGTACTATGCGCAAAGCATTCCTCCTTACCTCTGGTCGGAAATAGACCAAGAAATGATCTTATCCAGTATTCGCATGACAAGGTTCTACGATAGCTGGTTTGTTCAAGCATACCAAGAAAGATATTAACAGTCACAAATTCCTATCAGTCTAGCGATCCATTATCTGCGATAGTTGCAATTATACTGCACCAACCACGGTCGCGGAACTGGCGCGAAGCGGACTATGCAAATGTCGAACTTGCCCGGTTGAACGTTCATCCGGAAAATTCGCGATTGCCCTTTGTTAGTAAGGTGGAAAGGGCTGCGGCATCCTCCGAAAGATAGGTTCGAAACAGCCAAACACTAGTGCTGCAACTCGGCCAACGTAGCTTCGATGCGCACTGTTCACAAACTTCACTTTCAGTGGGGATTCGTTCAAAGAATGTCAAGAAAGATAGGGAGGTTCACGGCGTACAATAATGCGTTTGTGGACGCCACGATCGATTCACATATCAACATAATATCCAAAATGGTGCTGCAGGAAATTCCGAACGTCATTTCCATAATACTCGTGGGCGGATTTGGGAGAGGAGAGGGAAGCGCGGAAGTTACGTCAGACAGACACGTTATGCCATTAAAAGACTATGACTTTGCAATAGTAGTGAAGCAAATGCCTAAAAGGAAAACCGTGGAAAAAGTTTTGGAAAAGGTGTATCAAGCAATCAAAGTTAGTAGCACAGAAAATGAACTCTTCCGCTTTTCGAGCTTCGCAGTAGACCTTGAGTTCAGAACTACAAATATGCTTGTGTCTTGCGATATTTGGGACTACGACTTCAGGGCTGCTAGCCAACTTCTGTACGGAGAAGATGTCAGAAAAATGTTCAGATTTCAGGCACAAGATATTCCATTGTCTAGTGGACTGAAATTGCTTTTCGAAAAGATAACGGGCCTCATTGGCCATTTCCGATGCGAATACCTTGAGGATAGGAGCCCATCTCGGCAGCAACGAAAGGCGATAACCTATGAATGCATGAAGACCTATGTGGAAATGTGCACTGCCTTGTGTATCCTAGCTGGCAACTACCGCCCCACATACAAGGGTAGGATGAAGATTTTCGATACAGTGTTTGAGGATCGCCACGGCGAACTGCTAGCGCAGCTACCACATTTGCCACAAATGGTGAGAGATGCGACGGAATTTAAGCTTAAGCCCGAGTTTGACAAAGTGACTCTTAATCCCATTGATCTTTGGTTCAAGACTAGGGACGACCTCGAAAAAGTATTAAAATATTATATTCGGAAATTCTTCAAGATTTCCGTAAGCGACTGGTCTGACTTTGTACGCGTTGCGCTATTTCCAATGTGGCAAGAATATACCTTAGCCAGGACAAGATATTATCTGAATAGAAGATTCGGAATCAAGAGTTCGCTATTCGTCAGATTGACGGATATCATTATGCAGATCTATCTAAATTCTATTCATGCTATTAGTTTGTTTCGAAAGCTGAAGAAAATATCTCTTCGCCAGTTCTTGTGCGCATGTTCGCCCGCAATCAAGTTATTTCTCGCATCAATACTGATCTTATTCGCCATCAATAGAGACCGAAGTGTGAGGTGGGAATACTTGAACCAAGCCGAGACTATGTTACGCTATTGCGCTCCCTTCGGAAACATCGTCCTTCAAGATTGGAGTGATTTTAGACTAGTATATCTGCAGACTTACAAACTCTATGACGGCCCAAAGTAGCTGAACCAACTGAGTAAACGCAAGGTCATGCTTAAATGACTACCCTAATGATGCTGATTGACGCTTTTTCTGCAAGCTACTTGACCCGAGAAGACGCCCCTTATCTACATGAAATCTTTCAAGAATCGATGATTTCTTTGGAACCAATGTTCGCATTTAGAGGCATAGAAGCCACTGTGTTCACAGGACTTTGGCCCAGCGAACATGGTATTTGGACGGAATTTCGTCTAACCAGAACGCGCTCGTCTTCAAGCAAGATTCTGGAACAGGTCATCCGTATTGCAGATTGCTTGCCTCATGACAAAGGTAAGAAAGCCTTCAGATATTTATTAAACAGATTTTTTTGTGGAGATAAGAAGTACCGATTCGATTTGATACCATCGGAATACTTGAACTATTTTGAGCCTTCCCTTGACCGAGCAATCAATGAGCCTCATTCACTTGGTTCAACTCTAACTCTTTTCGATATTCTGAGGCAGAAAGGCATTGGTTACAGATACATTACACGAGACTATTTTAGGTCCGATAGTAGGGTTGAGCAAAAGGTTATGGATCTTCTTCGCCAGCGGTCAATTCCAGAATTCCTGTACGTAAAACTCGGTGATCTGGATTTTACTGGTCATGTATTCGGTCCGCACTCGTCGGAAATCAAAAGTCGTGTCAAGCAAACAGACGAAAGAGTTAAGAGAATTGTTGAGAGATGGCGCCAAATTGAACCCAGACTTGAATTCCTTATCTTCTCCGATCATGGGATGAGCAAGGTGGTAGGACAAATTGATCTTTTGCACGCCCTTAGAGACGTAGATTATGCCAAATCACATAGGGATTATGTCGTATTCTTGGATTCTACCATGGCCAGATTTTGGTTCTTCACGCCTTCATTTCGCGAAAAATTCGAGAAGCATCTCGAAGAAATCAGTTTTGGGCATATCCTGAAAACCGATGACAAGAAAAGATGCCACCTTGCTGAGGGAGACGATTATGGTGAGCTAGTCTTCGTTCTAGACGAAGGATACATATTCAATCCAAGTTTTTGGCATACCTATCAGTCCACGAGAGGTATGCACGGCTACGAGGCCATACGAACGGATGAAGGCCGACCAATAGTGATTATAAGTGAAGGAGCAAGAGGCAAACTACATGATAAAGAAAGACTGGATTTTACTGATTTGTTTCCTTTGACATTGAACCTGTTAGACTGAAAAACCGTGGCCGGAAAAGGGCTTAATGACGTACGTGGGGCTGACAGCCGATGAGAGATAAGAATCACGTGTCCTACGTCGGTTGACCTTGATACGTACGCGTTCTAATATTCTTCAGAAACTATACACTGCTGACTCACAATAGGTACCTTTCAGATGCTCACCTAGTGCTTGTGTGAACTTTTAAGCCCAAAATATTCGTCCGCTATCACGGATGCCAAAGAACTCATACTGTTTAGCGCAAGAAGAGGTTGACGATATGGACTTTGGCCCATTGAGAATAGATCATCTTGCTGGATTCGCGTCAGCGCTATGCATCGTACTGCTGTCGATTCAACTCTGTATAGTTGCCCATGCCTCATCATCAAATACTATCCCTATAGAGCACATAATTATCATAGTTCAGGAGAATCACACGTTTGATAACTACTTTGGAACTTTCCCAGAAGCAAATGGTCTAAATGAGGATATTTTCCTTCCGAAGTCACTGAACTCAAGCGAAGTTGTTAGACCCTTTCATCTCTCAACTCATAAATTGCCTCACGACCTTTACCACGGTTGGGAGTGCGCTCATGAAGCATACAACGAGGGAAAGATGGATGGATTTGTGTATGCTGTAGGGTCGGATTTCACTCTGGGCTATTACGATGGCAGCGACATACCATATTACTGGGCTTATGCATCACAGTATGTTTTGCATGACAATTTTTTTAGCTCCGTAATGGGCCCAAGCCTGCCAAATTTCCTCTACCTCCTGGCTGGGCAATCCGGCTCGATTGTCAATAACGTTGCCGGTGTGACGTTTAACTTCACCTCGATAGTTGACGAGCTTGATGCCAAAAAAATCTCTTGGAAATACTACAGTTCTACCGGGAGGGGTATTTTAACCTCATTCTCGTCATTCAAAGCAAATGAGTCAAGGCTAGGAAACATGGCACGAAGCAACGAATTCTTCTCTGACATCAAGCGCAAGCTTGCAAATGTTGTCTGGATATTGCCTTGGGCAGATGAATTCAACGAGAGCCCAATCCACGATATTACAGCAGGCGAACGCTGGGTGGTATCTCTGGTAAATGCGATAATGCAGAGCAAATACTGGAAATCAACTGCCATATTCATTACATGGGATGACTGGGGAGGGTGGTTTGACCACGTTCCGCCGCCTCAGGTCGACAAATTTGGCTATGGGTTCAGGGTTCCACTCTTGACAATATCTCCATATGCCAAGCAAGGTTTCATAGATCACATAGTAGGCGACCACACATCTATCCTCAAGTTCGTAGAAACGGTGTTTTCTCTGCCGCCTCTAACGCAAAGGGACGCACTGGCAAACAATCTCATGGAAGCATTCGACTTCTCGCAGGCCCCTAGAGCACCTTTCCTACTTCCGGAGCCTCAATACATAACAGAACATTATCCTGTAACAGTTCAATCGATTGAAAAGATAGAGGAGACGGGCTTTGAATTGCACCTTGAAATTGTAGTCTCTGGAGCCGTGACTGTGACTTTCTTGAGCATTTTAGCCAAAAGATTAAGAACGCCAAGGGGCACTAACCGTTGAGCAAAGTGGCTAAGGCCGCAAGATGACTATAATGTAATCAAAATTGGCGGGGATTGAGCGTGATCTTCCTTGAATTTTCTCGTTGAATGTACAATACTAAGCAAGCGTGGCTCGTTAGTTGACACACCTTGTTACATTTCCGCGTACCACAGTAGCACCACGTTGTTCGTACCTGTGGGCGGAGGAGTTCCGTACGTTACCGTTATGTTGCTAGCGTCGTAGGTTACGTAGAAATCACCTCTAGCATCGCTTGAACCAGCAGTTACAAGAGCTATTCTGGGTGTAGAAGCAAGTCCATGTGCGATAGTGAAAGTAGCCGCGCCATTTCCGCTGAATGTTGCAGTGCCAGCGTTCTCAGTGACATATCCTATGTTTCCTCTCATCTTGGTAAAAACCGATGTCGGCTGAATTGGAGAATCCACGAATCTAAACTCGTTCCTCTCAATTTTGTTGTTCGGTTCAGCACCGTTATCGTCGTTTATACCTGTCGCACCTGAGCCTGGAACCGCCTCAAAATAGTTCCCGACTATTTGAATTCCTTTGGTTCTCGTGCCAGTGTATATCATGCTTTGTCCGGATTCAGCCAGGCTAGTCCTATACCATATCATATTGTTCTCAATTCTGACGTCCCGAATCAGATAGCCGCTAGAGGGCTGGATGTTGAACGTCTTGTAAAACTCCTCAAAACTATTTGAAATAAACCTATAACCCTGCGAAGAGCATCCATCAATCAAAACAGCTGTCCCAAGGGTGGCTCCACTGCCCATCCAGAAACTGTTGGCGACAGCCGTCACTCGTCGCAATGAGCTGCCGGAAGCTGTAGAGAAGTGCAACATCGTTGCTCCGTTATAACTTCCGCCAAAATGGAAATAGTTACCGACTAGGCAGATGTGCCCTGAGGCGTATCCATCAGCTATAGCGGTTATTCCACAAGAATTGCTATCTAGACCAGTTATCATGCTGTCTTCAATGTAAACATTCACAGGGTTTACAAGGTATATTGCTGATTTCCCGCTTGCTACGTTCACTAGTTTCAAGCCTCGTAGGCACAACCTCGCCACGCGGTTTGATGTCCCAGCTGACTGCGTACTCGTGATCAAGTTGCCACTGTCAGTTCGGCTGTATCCGCAAACCGTCAGATTTTCTATTCCAATGTTTTCCAACTCAGAGGAGCCTCTTGGCGAGGTAAGTGTCAACACATCAACACTTCCTGCGGCACCCTGTAGCGTAGTGCTCCTTCCTTCTCCCTCAAAATAGAAATTGTTTTTGGTTATGGCAATAGGCTGAGTGATTGAGTATATTCCTTGTTTTACGAATATTTTTCCTCCATTTGTCAGACCGTCTATAGCATTCTGTATGACTGTAGCTGCATCCGCGTCTGAGTAGTCAATCTTGCCCGTGATTCCATTTCGAGCTTTAATTTTGTTTCCATCCTCTGAATCGATGAAAATAATGTAGCTCTCTTCTCGTTCGGTGGCTGGATTCTCTTGGGCCTGCGAAGATCTAATCAGGTGCGCTACGCTGCCTATTGCCAAACCAGCTACTAATGAAATTGGAACCTTCTTCAGCCACTCACGCCTATTTTCCATTTCGTTTATCCTCGGTTGCCGGCCGCGGAAATCTGAATCGGAGAGAAACAGTCGCTTCCTCTCTCCACGCTATCCAGAGGTTACACGAACTATATCAGTCAAGTGTAACTAAGGACAAGAACTATAGGCAACACCGAATTAAGTCCATATCCACCTCCATCGAGGAAACTGTTAAATCTTTAAACAGGACTCCTCCACAAGTCTTTTTTCTTTATCGTCATATCGATTATACAGTCGCGCACATAGATAAGCTTCTCGACATATCGAGACATACACAAGTGCTTCTCCGTGGCACATGTCTATAGACTCTTCGCAAGCGATTTGTCCCATCGTACGAGAGAAATGCGCAGAATCATACTGATGAAAAGATTTATTCCTTTCAAAAAGAAGTATTCCGTTGCTGGTTCTTCCTTGTGGCGGGTTTTCCTCGGTTGCCGGCCGCGGAAATCTGACTGAGGAAGTGCCAGCAAAAGTCACTACCGGCGTATTCAATAGTGAGACTCAAAACTTACTGTGTGATTCCGTAACTGTCTATATTTTTCGACCATATCAGCGCGCGTATCTTTGGTACATGTGCTGGCTCCCCATGTCGGGTTGGGCCGTTTATCAAGGAATTGACAAAACACTGGAAGTAATTCTTTTACAGAAAGAGGGCTAGAACCTGCACGCCAAAAAATTCTTGGTAGCCGGACACATTGCAAAGGATATACACATTAAAATAGATGACAGCAATAAGCTCCCAAAGGAATTCAAGAAACTGTTAAGAGTCTCTACTCCCGTTTCAATGATAGGCAATGTTTTAGATAAGTGGTCGTTTGAACACGTACTCGACATGTTGAATGATAACGCAATAGAACCCGTCTCATACAGCTACGGCGGAAGAGGGCCGAATGTCGCCTATGGAGCGGCACTTCTAGGAGCCCAAACCGAATTAGTAGGCTTCGCAGGAGGAGACTTCGATAAACAATACCCTGGCTTTTTCGACGGCGCATATGGAGTGCACCTAAAGAAGGCAGGCGTGAGCGTCAAAGAACTTGTTATACGGTCCAGTGAATTGCATAGCATAAACGAGGAGGAACATGAGTACGGGGTACTGGTCATTAAATCCAAGGAAACGTCGTCAATTTACTGCATAAGAGACTCGTATGGGATCGACTTCTACTTCATAGACGACGTCAAAGGGGCACACGTATACGCTACGAGTAGCCCAATACCTAAACGGCTGATAAATAGATATGATGGCGTCTTCATTACGAGCGGCGAGCCAGCTTTCAATCGAAGGTTGATTGACTACGCATATCAACGTGGAAAAGAAGTATTCTTCGACGTAGCCGCTTACGAAACGACAAGCGAATATTTGAGATGTGTGATTCCAAAGTGTGACACACTCTTCGGAAACACTTATGAGATAAATTTAGTGAAGGCGGCTTTTGACGTGAACGACCTTCATGAACTTTTCCTCATTTCGCCTAATCTTTCGACTATAATAGTTGAAGATAAAATAGCCTGCACAATCGAAATACATCAAAAAGAGCACAAGAGACCGGTGAAAATTGGACCGGTAGATGTTGAAGAAAGAATCAGCAGCGTAGGATGCTGCGATGGAATGGCCGCTGGATGCCTTGCTCTATATTCGCAAGGCCACGACATCATCAACGCTGCGAAAGCTGGATTGCATGAATGTGCCAACATATGGCAGGTAGAAGGGGTCCAAGAAGGAATGTTGAACAGGGAACAACTCTTCCATAGGATTACAGAAAACTTCATTCCATTAGTAGAGGCATGAAACTCAAGCGTTTATCTCCAAGCGAAGAGGGCTTCTTTTGCATCTAAGGATTGCTCTACCTTAGAGAAGAAGAGAAAGAACAGTGTGAGAATACTCCTAGAGGAAAGACCTTTGCCCAGTCACTGGTGGACGACCACCAAGTCTCAGCGCTGCTGCCTGAGGTGCGGTGCTAAAGCGGATCAACGTGATCGATTTTGTAGGATATGCGGCCTCGAATTGACATCACGGAGAGGAAAGCGATCGCTAAACTTAGAAGGAAAACCAAGAAATCAGAACCTGACAAAACCGAGGCCCATGTTGAAACTTTTCGTGAACACTATGATAAGTATCAAAGAGAAAATCCGGGTTTTCATTATGCCAAAAAAACTTGAAAAGCCGTTACCTACTCCAATTGTTGAAGAAGTTTCCCAAATCCCGCATGCCGGTGTTGAAACCTTGTTTCGCAAGATTGAGCAACTTGAAAGAGAAAAGGAGGCCCTTCAGCTTAAGTTTCGAAAACAGAGGCTTGAGCCCTCTATGATACCGTCTTCGCTCCTGGCAATAGGAGCAGTCGCCCTGATATCATCAATCGTCTTCGTCTCATCTATTCTAGCTTTCATCGGTTTAGGCCTCACTTTTTGGGGCGCCCTATTCTTCTTCATAAAGCCAGTGGCGTATGTTAAAGCGAAACTCCTAGACCCGACCGTAGTTCCATCGCTCATAGCAGTTGACAAGATACTCAGCGAAGAGGCATGTCAAGGGAAAGGTTTGCATCTCCCTCCCAAGTCTACGGAAGGACATAAGGACGGGATAGTCTTCGTACCTGCAAGCAATGAGGTCGCCATGCCATCAATGCACGAAATAGCTGGAGAAAAAATCTTCTCAGAGAACTCTAAAGGTGTCTACCTATTATCACCCGGATACGGCCTCGCCAAACTATTCGAGAAAGAACTAGGAGTTGACTTCTCTAAGGTTGATCTAGACTACTTGCAGAAGAACCTGCCAAAAATTCTGGTAGAAGATCTAGAAGTCGTCGAAGAATTCAGCATGGACGTGCACGGAGAGTTCGTCGAAGTCAAAATGGTAGGCAGCATCTACAAAGACTTGTGCCAAGACGTTAAGAAGCTAACCAACATCTGTCTTCGTATAGGTTGCCCAATGTGCAGTGCAATTGGATGCGCGTTGGCAGAAGTAACAGGCAATCCAGTAGCCTTTGAGGGAGATAATGTTTCAAATGACGGCACAGAAATCCAAGCTCGATACCGGATAATCAAGGGTTGACCGATTGTTGTCGCCTTTATCGTTCTGGGACCTAAGCCTCTGGATAGCCGTCACAGCGATAATCCTCCTTGTGACATCTGAGCTTCTCTCACCCTACTATGGAA
>Ga0315307_1000337_pt1 | contig 19925 bp, 38 predicted proteins | sample TDP2_MG_FD_203079 | JGI IMG/M metagenome (GOLD analysis project Ga0315307, IMG submission 203079) | Freshwater sediment microbial communities from Lake Towuti, South Sulawesi, Indonesia - TDP2 | ecosystem: Environmental > Aquatic > Freshwater > Lake > Sediment | place: Indonesia: South Sulawesi...
GCTTCTAGGAAGTCCTTTTGCTTTCAATTCTACAAGTGTGTCCGCAATACGTTTGACGTTCTCTACTAAGTCTTCACCACGACTTTTATAGGACATATCATTCACCTTTTCTTTTTGGGTAAAGCCAATTTTTATGAGGGTTAGTTTCTCTGATTAGTTTGAGTGCTGCCTCTCTTTTTGCTTTAATTCGACTCTTGTAAGTGCCTATTGTCTTTTCTGAGATTCCTAATGTTTGGGCTAAAATTGGGTTGCTTTTGCTTACATGATTTGCGAGAATGATTTTTTCCATACGTGATAACCTACATGACATATACATCAACCCTTAAACATATCTTACGTATCTATGTTGAAGCCTTATTAAATTTAATGGTTGAATCATTGTTGATATACAAGAAATGTGGGAAAAGATAGGGTAAAGATGGTGTGGTAGCACCTAGACTATTTGAGTTAAGTTATGGCTTTGGCGATGTTAGAGTTGTTTGCAGTGACTTCTCTGCTTTATAGGTGACTTCTTTGGTTGCTGATTCAGCAGGCTTAATCATGTTGGTAACTTTTATGATGTCTATTTTGTTGTTGCAGTGTGGACAATCTAGTTGTGCTATAAAGTCTAGTTTTGGATTCTGCTTCACTTTCAGCATTATGTTTCACCCCCTTTCTTCAATGGTTTAGTAGCATACTCAGTATATCTCATCTTAAGCGACTGAAGACAGACTTTACAAACCTTCAACTTAATGTTTTCAGCAAAAAACCAGTATTCAGCAATGCGTCCACAACCGCATTGGCTCGGCGCTCTATATGGCTTGCCATTCTTGAATAAGTGTGTCAAAGTCTGCTGAGGATTACCTTTTTCATGAAGCCGATAGTATTCTTCTATCTTTTCTACAATGAATTTGCTGAGGCTTGACCCTTCACTAAGAAACATCAGTCTTGCTTTCTTAATGAGGTCCTTCTTTTCTTTAGGAATGTAGATGGTGAGTTTGTCTTCGTATGTGCCTTTGTTCTGTAGAGTCATACTTCTACTTCTATACTTCTACTTATATGTCTTAGCTTAGTTAGTTAGTTAGTTAGTGTAGTGGAAACAGAGGGGTCATTCATCAGAAGTTTTGTTGTCTTTCCATCTGTAGTAGCGGTGGAGAGCATGCCATATTCCATAGGGTATCCAAGCGAGTAGGAGTGTCCAGAAAACGTATTTGAGGTTTAGAATCATTAATACTACGATTGGTGCTGGGGCGATGCTTGCTAGGGTTTTGAGGATTGCCATTTCTAAGGGAGTTAAGTTTTCTTTTCTTGGAGTTTCAAATAGGAATTTGATGATGAAGCGTTTTAGAGAGAAAAAAAGGGAAGATATAGTCATGTTGTTGTTGCCTTCTTATCCTGTTATGATGTGAATGCCAAAAACACAGATGCATTCAACATATGTGGCGATGGCAACTCCAAGCAAAAGCGAAACTGTTATTAACTTCGCTTTCAAAGACATGTGTCCTCATCCCTTTTACGATAGATATTCATTGGTGCTTTGTGGATTTAATTGTTGTGGTGTTTCTGTATAGAAGATTGTTCTAGTGTTTTGTTATCTACAGCATTTAAATAGATGTTCAACTGAGAAGTTATTAACGAGGACTAGAGAGAGATGAGTGAAAGTAAAAGTATTGAAGACATCAAAAAGGCTTTAGGTCCAGATATTGTTGAGGCTTGTAACATCTTTGAGAAAGACAATAACGTCTGTATCAAACCTAAGACTTTTCTAGGAAAAACCACATTCAACAACATTCTAGCAAAAGTCAGAGATTTAGGCGGCAACTACAGTAATGGCTTATTCACAATTCCAGTGGAAACTAAGGGGCCACAGAAAGACTTGACGCCGCTTGAAGAGTTACATCGCTCTGTCTTAGACCTAAAAAACTATGTGGATACGGAGTTTGAGCGAATTATTAAGAAGATAGGAGATTTGAAGAGGAGTTAACATGTGTAAGACTTTGCTTCAGAATGGTCGCCTAATCATTATTCGTTGTCGAGAAGAACCTAAACGTTGCAGTTACTGTGGTGCGCCTCAGTAATGGGTGGAGACTTCAAGCCTACAAACAAGGTCTACATCTCCTTAAATCCTTCGGAACGAAGCAAGTTAAGCCAATGTAGTAGGTGGGATACATGTCAACCGTCCATGTGTCCTCTTGCACTTGACTCCAAAACCCTCAACAACACATAAAAGGCTGATACACGTAGTATCATTAGGCGAAGAAAATGGTTAGATCCGCATCTACACGTTCAACCAAGTTCAATGCAAAATGGGATGGCTCAGTAGTTAATCAAAGAATCACAGAGTATAAACCTTACATGGTAGAACAAGTCAACGCTGCTTACGCTCAGCAGGAACATATTGAGCAACATGTGAAAGACTATCTTGAACCATTAGGCATGTTCACTATTGAGCAGCATCACTACATGAATTATGCAGGCGAGTTGTGGGCTAAATCAAGAATGTTCACTGGTGTCACCTTAAGAATGGAAGCAGAATTAGTTGCTGGCAAATGGCTACGGCGAGGCTGCAATCCTACTCACTTGATAGAGATTGCTAAATTGTTTGCGATAACGTTAGTTGCTTTTCCGTGATTATTTGCCTAAACCCTTCAAGACTTGGCTGATTGACAAGTATGGCTACTCAATGGGCATGATGAAATATCAAAGATGGCTAAGAACAAATTGAGATTGAAAGACAATGAGTTACATACATTTATCAGAAGTAGTTTATGATGTTAGGGCTAGAGATGGAACGTGGTGTAAACTTCCATATCCTAATCATCCTAGAGGTTGCCCTAACTTCCCTCAATGCCCCGAGAGTCAACCTAACTTTATAGATATTCAGAATCAATATGTGTGGTATGCGGTCTTGGAAGAGTTTGATTTAGTTACCCATGCAGAGAAAATGAAACGGAAACACCCTAATTGGTCGGAACGGCAATGTCGTAATCTTCTTTATTGGCAGAACTCTGTTGTGAAGCGGTTAAAGGCAAAGGTTCAATCCTATAAGAGTGATGAGAGTGACATTATTTTAGAAATTCCTGAAGCAAGTGGTATCAATATTTTTGAAACACTTTCTCAAGTGGGAGTAATCCTTCAGAGAAATCATCCTAACTATATTGTAAAAATTATGCTTCTTGGAAAGCCTAAGACCTAGAAGATTCTTCTATACCCCTTTAAATAACACTCAAACCAAGATTCTACCATGTTCAAACGTGATAACCCAGAAGAAGAGGCTAAAAAACAAATCAACACATACAATTCTATAACGACAAATCAATTAACATGGCTTGCTGTTCATGGCAACATCTGTCTTGCATTACGCCATCCACAAAACATAGGTGCTTCACGACCACTTGTAGAGAAATTTGTTAAGGAACTTGGCAAAAAATTAGTAGAATGGAGAGTCGTTACACAAGAAGAATTAGAAGCCGCAGAAAAACTAGAGCGTGAGGAAAGTCCTCATGGGTTCTAACAAGGTTGCTGTTGAAAGGTGGCTACACCGCCTCATACACCACTTTGAAGCATCAAGAAGTTACTGTTCCGCACAAGACATCTCAGGAAAAGTCTGTCCACTCTTCAACTACTGCACAGACAGAACCAAACACAAAAATAAACAATAAAGGAAGAACCCAAATCTCCAAGAGGTGAAACAACATGCAGAAAACCACCAAGATAGTTGGACACTTCAAAGATATGCAAATCTCCGACACAGAAAATAAACCCTTAACCCTACCTAACCCAACAACAATCATCCTAAAAGACAAAAACCTCACACTAGAACTACTCCTATACAACCTACCAAAAGAAACAACATACATAGGCAACTACACCATCACCATCAAAGAACCCTAACAACCAACCCATCAATATAGTATAGTAAGATGCTGTATGCTTCTATATATTCTATGAAAAAAAGAAGGGAAGAAGTAATAATAAAACAAACAGTAACAGAAGAAGTATTGATTATGCCGATTGTCTCTAAGCCTCTATGTTCAAGTGTTCATCAACCAAGTTGACTGACAAACAATCCCTAACGCTGACCTTAACCGCCGTGGACTTGTAGAACAGTTGAACAGTTGTGCAGCGGGTTTGTTATGGTCTGGTTTAAGGTTTGTTTTAGGGTTTGTTTTTGAATCAAGAAAAGGAAAGTGTAGAGGTGATGAACAAGAGAACAGTTCAGCAAGTCTGTGAGCGCTGCAGTGGGCGAGTGGATCAGCAGCGACTTTGGCGAATTCACCTGCGCATAAAGTATCTACCTAATAGGTAGGTAGTCAATGGCGTTTTTGGTTATGTTAGTATTTTTTCTAGGGGTGAGTGTTTGGTGATTCGTTTGAGCCATGGTTTGAGGTAGATGAAGAGGTTGAGTGAGTCTCTGATTGCGTCATTTTTGTTGAGGTAGTATCCTTCCTTGACTAGTTCTGTGAGGGCTTCATTTGCTTTGCGTGAGATTCTTAGGTTGATTTTGATTCCGTTAGTTGTTATGAATGGCGTGTATTTTCTGTCGTTTTTTGGCTTCATGTGATTCCTCTAAAGTATCGTAGGAAAGATTTGTTAGTTCTTAGGGTTTGTGGTTATTAAATTGCTATGGAAGATTGTTCTATGTGTAGTCAATGGCTTGTTTTGTGTTGTTTGAGGTAAACTCCATGATTAATTATTGCTCGTATATTTTTTGTGTTTGGCTCATCTGTTAGTAGAAAAGCCCAGCCTATGAACTTCATGATTTTTGCGTTCACTGTGCAGTGTGTACGAAAAAGAATGAAGATGCTGATTCTTGCATAAATTTCTAATATTGTGTTGTGTTTCCATGTGCTGAAGACTGCTTTCCAACTGTTGTAGTAGCATGCTTTGTTTGGACAATACCAACCTTGGTTTGAGAGTTTGCTTTTGGTGTTGCAGAAAGGACAGTTAGGAATATTCTGCGTGTCAAAGTAAGGACAATCTTTAAACATTTCCATTTCCTGTCACCTTTGTGTGGTGTGGGTGGTGATGCTGAAGTTTGTTGAAGGGTAGTGTTTTAGCAGTTTGAGTGTAGCGGGTTTTCCCACACCGAGAGTATCTTTGTTCTTTGTTGCTTTTATGTTTTGTTCCGTGGTTTTTTGTGGTTTTTTCATGTTTGTAGCATGACATGAATGTTTATATATTACGATATGCGATATATGTAGTGGTGACGCTGAAGATGACGAATGTAAAAAGGGAAGATGAAAGAACCCTATTCATCAGGGCAGTGCTTGTGCGAAACAAAGTTTCTGCCGTTGATTCTTTGCGCTTGCGCTTTTGTGGTTTCGACTGTTTCGATGAACTTGTGCTTTACCATAAGGCTACCCTTCAGAGAAGATCAAAGAGTGAAGAGGAAATTTACATCAAAAGCGTGCAAATCCCAAACATGGATAAGTGGCACTTTGGAAACAATGAGGTGAAAGCCAGATGAACGATGTTAAGGTTGCTTTCGGCGGCTTTGTGCTAGTAGTGCTTGTGGCTGTCATTGGCTACATCATTTTCAGAGCGTTCCTGAGGTGTTGATGAAATGAAACAAACTAACTTATTTGGAGAGGTCCTTAAGCCTAAAATTGGAAAGGGAAACCAAGAATATGATTGTTGTGAGGCATGTTATACTGCAAAAGAAAAAGTCTGCACATGCCGATGCAAAGGTGCTTTTCATGGTTTAGGTAAGAGGAAAAGAAACAAAGCGAAAATCGACAAGTCTTATGAGTTTTATCTGCCTGAGCAGGAAGCAGAGAGATTCAGAAAGCAGTTTACAGATACAAAATGTCTGTGTGGTTTTGACCTAAAAGATGAACCATTGGTTTACTACAAAAAACATGATGCGGGATGGAAAATCGAAGGCGAAACAGAAAAGGTTTGGCTATATGTAAAGTGTCCTAAGTGTGGCTACGACATGGCAATTTGGAAAATGGGAGCAAAAAGAGAGTGAGGTGTTGAGTGATGGCATCACAATTCTACCGCCGAGCATTAAGCGGCTTGCTGCCCAAAATCGCTTTAGAAGAAATCAGTCAGCAGCCTATTCACGGTTACGCTTTGATAACTTTGGTGCGCAAAAAATACCACGTATACTTTGGTCCTTCCACAGTTTTTCCTTTGCTGAATCAACTTGAGAGGGATGGCTTGATTGAAAGCAGTTGGGAACTAAAACATAAAAGACCACGCAAAGTCTATCATTTGACAGATAAGGGTAAGACTTGTCTTGAGAACTTTCGCTTTGAAATGATGGAAGTTGAAAGAGCGTTTGTGAGGACCGTTTAGCCATGAAGAAAAGGTGTAGACTTTGTTTGATGAGTAGACAAGTGAGGCTTACAGATGTCTTGTCCAAGATGTCACAGAAACGGAAGTCTTGAAGTCAATGTTTCTCAAGGCTTTATCAAATGTAAAAGATGTTCATGGAGTGAAAATCTTTGACAATGCTTAAGACCGAGGAAGGCTACACATTAATTATTGCCTTAGCAAAAATCAAGACTTCACTTGAAAACTCTTTAATCTCTGCAACATTGACTAAAAACGGCCACATGGACATGCACAAGGTCATGCAACTTGTGAGAGACTTGAACTTTGTTAGAAACTTGATGTGGAAGGTTGAGCAAGACAGTAAAGCGAGGTGATGACATGACAAAAGTAAAAGAGTGTGAGATGTGCGGTGTTAAGCAAGAATCAGTAAAAATGTGTGAGGTCATAGATAAAGAAACTGGTTATGGCTTTGGCGCTCTATTGTGCCTGAAATGTGTTGCTGACGCAAAAGAAGATAAGTTAAGAATTAAACTCGTTGACCGCTCTTTCATCAAAACAGAGACAGAGAAAGAAGCCACTAAGAAAATCTGTCCCTTACTCAGCATAGCAACCCTTCAATCAAGTGAGCATGAAAACGAGTTTACAGAGTGCCTAGAAGAACAATGTGCCTTCTATCTTGAGAAACTACCTGCTAGAATGGAGAAATGCGTCTTTGTCCGCTTAGCCTTAAGCGTAGGCATGATTGCTGAGCAGAAGGCTAAAAATAGAGGCATGAACATCATGCAGCAAAGTCTCAAACGAAGAATGGAATCAGCAAAAAGACAGCACAGAGCAATAGACTAATAGAACATTCTTCCATCACTCTTTTTATATATCCCTTAACCCTATTTTTAATGTTTGAAGGCTGAAACCATGTGTTACCTCTGCAACCTTATCAAGCAAGCCAAAAACCCAGAAGAAAACGAACTCAAAGTCTGGGCAGACGCACCCTTATGTGTGATAGTTGACAGTAAAGGTGACAAACCTTCTAAGGATGGCTTCCAAAGAAAAGTAGTCATAGATAGATTTCATGAGACTGAGCCTGTGCCAACTACACGAGAAGCCATAATCAACACTGCTAAACAGATGTTTCCTCAAAGAAAGTTTTGGTTTCCACAAACAGAAGATCATATAGAAACAGGCAAAAGATTACCCTTATCTGAACTTGCAGCGCACTGGTATTTCATAATAGAATAGGGTTGTGAAAACATGAAGTCTAAGGATTGGAAAAATGTTAAGGTTCATCAATGGCTAATCTACCCAACTGAAGAATATGGAGTCTTAAAAGTTGAAGTCATTGAGGTAGATGTTAAAATTGCTGTGGACCTGCCCACATTTCATTATGACCGACCCTATGGCTTAACGAAAGATACTGGAACGGTCAAAATCAAATTCACCTATGAAGAAGTTGTTAGAGAGGAAATCCAGAACCTAGCCAATTTGGTAGCCTATTCAGACACAGCATTTAGAGAGTTACTACGAGCATACAATGAATGGCAAGCATACTTGAACACAGCAAACTCATATAAGCAAGAATACCTAAGTCTAATCCAGACAAAAACAACAGAGTAGTGAAAACCTATGGTAGTATACGCACCCCAAACAAAACGAGAATTTAGACCAACAGAAAAATATGAAGGCTGGCAAATCTATCGACTATACGAGAACAATACACCAAAGAATGATTGGGCTGCAAGCATGAAACTAGAACTTACAGAAAAAGGCACTCCCACAGCCCCCTATGACATAGGCGACTTAAAAGGAGATATTCACGAAAATAACATAAGCAAACTAGGTTCATTCCAAAACAAATTTCAAGTCGGTCCAAAACCTTCATACTCCTCAGCAATAAAGATCACACGTTATAAGCGTGCTTAAAATTGCCTTCTCCTTTTCCAGCGCCTGGCTGGCTTGAAGAAGCAATCAAAAAATACAAGCGAATGCTCAGTCATGTCCGCTTAACACCTTTGATAAGAAGGATTGAAGCAGACACAAGACTAAACGCAGCCATAGCGCAAGGTCGCCTATCACTTTTTGATGAAAAACTCAGAACACTACTCAATGAAAATGGCATCTATTCTGATTGGCATCCTAGTTACATGGCTTACGCAAGAGCCTTAGATAAATCTCAGAAAGACCTTACTTTCATGGTTGACTTGATAAGGGAACATCAGATTTTGCGTGACCGTTGGGAAAGAAGAGGCTTATCTTCTGACATGTTAGACAAGATAGACGACATGGTAATAATACATAAATCTCCGTAGGTTTTCACCGTTCTTTGGTTGCTACATGCTTTTTGAATCTCTTAAATACATCATTATAAACGCTTGGCAAACAAACAATGACTGCATCAATATACTTATCCTCAAACCCCTCTTTCCTTAACTCTTCAACTAAGTCATGTAAAAACACTGATGTGCTTTGAAAACATTCAATCAATTTATCTGGGATGAGGTGCTTTTCTCTACAATCATCTACAAACATTTTATGAAGTTCTTTATCACTACACATAAAGCCTAAGAAGTTGCCTTCATGGTCGGTCATTCTAATAAGTATCCTACCTTCTAACTTGCGACCACACTCAGGGCATAACCCTGTCTGCCCAATCCATTTTAGTTGTTTTTCTTCAGTTTTTTTGTTATCCATTAAGATTCACTTGTTTTATAGTTGAATGGGTGCGAGGTTGTATGTGTGTGAGGGTGGCTGAGCAATCTATGATTTTTGGCAACATATTTAAACTGCTATGGAACAATCATATAGAAGAAAGTTATAGAGGTTTAGGGTATGTGTCCTAAAGGCTATGTTGATCCTAAAACTGCTGAGGAGAGGCTTCCTTTTGTTGCACGGCGCATAGCCTTAGAAGCCATAGACTTAAACATGCTCTTAGAATTTTACCCAGTCAACACTTTTACGGTTGAAAGTAGAATTCAGAGTCTGTTAGGTTATATGAGGCTTTTAACGAAACTTGCTTTTGCATGTTGGAGAGCGCCTCAACCCCAAAAAAGAGAGCATAAGAGAAGCATATAGAAGCATACCACTGAATATTGAGACATAAGACTTATATCTGTTGAACATAACTACACATATCGTATATGCTTTGAAGGAATAAAAAATGACAAGAGACCCAATTCTACGATCAAGAAAGTATGACTCAAAAATGGATGCCACAGTAATTGGCGCTAGATTCGCCGCCCAAAGAGACGGCATGGTTGAACAGATGCAAGCAAAAGCCGCAGAACTCTCAGAAGTGGAAAGGAAGGCAAAGATTATCTTGGAAGAGGCAGGCACTTCAGTCGTGACGATACCTATGTATCTTGACTTTGCACGCCAATGCTACAAGATAGGCAAAAAGCATCTTGAAGCCACAAGAATTAACGAGGTTTACTACAAATACCTCATGTGGCTACAGAGAGGCTTGAACAACACGCTTTTGACAAGCATCGCAACCCTATGTGGCACAGATCTAACAAAGTATCCAGCAACTTAGTCAGCCTAAAAAACAACCAAAACCCTTATCCCTTTTTCTATCTTATACTTGTCAGTGGTGACTAACTTGGCTGCTAGAGTTGGAAGACGAAACATGTTTAGACGTGCAAAGTTTAAGGCTAAAATAGATGGAAGTGTCGCTGAAACAAGATTTGATGCGCTTGCTACTTCTGCTCAAGCATTGCACACGACTATGCAGAATATTCTTGTTCCACATGAAGAGGCTGCTAAAACCAATATTCTTGAGCCTGCTGGTGTTCCAACAAATGAGATTCCCTTCTACCTAGATGCTATGAGAGAATTCTGTCGTGTATGCAGAAACTTTACAAGTCTATCTAGGGCGAATGAATGTTATAATGTTTACATGCGATGGCTCAGTAAAGGCTTGAATAGTAACTTGCTTGTCTTGTTGGCTTATCAATGCGGCTGCGACTTGTGGGCGTATTATCAATACTAGACTTGGTGATGAACTAAAAATTGGTAATACCAATATCACCGACATCACTCAACTGTATTTCTGAACCATCAACAACCAGCCTTTTTGAACACAATTAGCCTAGATAAACCTACTCCATTAACTCGCCTAAAAGCATCTTCTCTAAAAGTTGCCTACTCCCACGAGTGCCTCTAAACCTCACATTCGCTTGGTCTAACGCTACAGGGATTCCAAACACTTTGTCAGTCACCTTTGCCAAGCGCTCATAATAGTCTGCATCAGCATTAGGCACAGTATCCTCCGCAAACTTGCCAACCTTTTCTATGAGGGTTCTTCTATACATGGGTTGACACCAATCCAACATGTTAGCAGCACACTTGAGACTGAAGCCTCCTAGCCTCTGAACTATTTTTCCTCTGTCATCTACAAGTTCTAGTATACCAGAAACAATATCATACTCTCCATGCGTATCAAGAAGGGATGATAGAATTTCTAGTTTCTGAGGCATCATTATGATGTCATCACAAGTCAAGACTACATAGGGTTCATGTTGACTTAGTTGAAACAAAGCCTTATTCGTGACTATGCAAACATAATGTTTCCTCAACCTTAATAGGTCAACTGCTTCCGTATGGTCAAAAACTATGCGACAGTCACTTTTGGAGAATCCTTCATAAATTTCTCTCATCTGTTCCCAATGTTTTTCGCTACTGTTATCCATGATGTAGAGTCTCCAATCTTTGAAAGTCTGATTCTGAACACTCTTGATTGCTTGCTGCACTATGTTAGGACGGTTGAAGGATGGCATGACAACTTGAACTTTAGGCAGGCACAAACCCCCATTTCCGCTTAAAATATTCTCTGTTCCGTTCAAAGTGAGCCTGCTGTGTTCCAATTTGGAAAGGTGTTAAACCTTCATGTAGGGTTCTGCTTTTGAAATGGTTGAATCTTGCATCAAGAACCATGCAACTTTTCAATCTTGCACGGTAAACACGTGTGTGATAGTCATTGTCTTCAAAGTATGCGCCTACAAAGTTTTCGTCAAAATATCCTATTTTCTCAATGCAGACTCGTGTTATTAGGTATGCTGAGAAATCACATGCATCCTCTATTCTTTTGCCTTCTGCTAGTTGATGTGTGGTTCTGTTGAATCCGCTTACTAACACGTATTCTGGGTGTTCTTCAACAAATTTAACTAAGACATCTACACAGTTTGGCTCAAACAGTATGTCGTTGTTGATGACAAAGGCATATTTAAATTCTGGGTCTTGCATCGCCTTTTGTAAACCCATGTTCCATGATTTAGAGACGCTGATTTCTTGTTTGTTGCGTATATGAATTTGATTAGGAAACTTGGCTAAGTCATCTAAGAGTTTTTGTGTTCCATCTGTGCTATTGTTGTCAACTATGATGAAGTTGTGTGGAATATTCGTTTTAATGCTGTCTAAAGTCATCTGCGTGTATTTAAGGCAGTTCCAAGTCAACATTAATATATACAGTTTCATATATGGGTAGTCAATGTTAGGAGTTTAAAAACATGTTGTTAAGTCAAATCCATGAAGATGAAAGAGGCAAAATCTACTTACTGAAGCATGCAGGCAAAGAATTTCTATTGTTAGAAACTAAGAAAGACCATTCAAGAGGTGGCGACTACCATAAATCAAGACAGCATGATATTGTGCTGAGTGGAAGAGTTGTATTTTTATGTATCGAGCATGATGTTGATGTGATGGTAGAAGCAGAAGAAGGATACAAAACAACTTTTCAGCCTCAGCAACCACACATGTTCACAGCCTTAACAGATTGCCTAGTCTTAGAATGGCTTGAAGGACCATTCGAGAAAATATACTATGGACCCTTTAGGAAGTTAGTGAAATGACAAGCATAATAGTCACAGGCGGCAGTGGATTAATAGGTTCAAACTTAGTGGAGTTTCTGTTAGAAGCATGCCAAGATAGAATCATCATAAACGTAAGCAAACACACCTATGCGATGAACCCTAAAAGCCTACAGCGTCTAGGATCTAACAGTCGCTACAAGTTTGTTCCCTTAGACATCACAGACCAACTAGCCTTCAACAACCTAATAGAAGAATATGAAGTAGAACAAATCTTTCATTTAGCTGCAGAAACACATGTGGACAGAAGTTTCCTTTACCCCTATGACTTCTTAACTGTTAACGTGCTTGGAACATTCAGCATTCTTGAAGCCTTAAGGAAAATTCCGAAACCTAAGAAGCCTAGACTTCTCTACATGTCAACTGATGAAGTATTCGGAGATGTTCCCTACCCTACCCTCTGCAAAGAAAATGACTCATTAAAGCCTAGAAACCCTTATTCTGCAAGCAAGGCAGCGGCGGAAATGTATATCAACGCTTATCATCACAGTTTTGGCTTAGACACTGTAGTTGCGAGAAGCATGAATAATTTTGGTCCACGACAGCATCCAGAGAAACTAATCGCAAAAATTATAACAAGATGTCTATCAGACCGACCTTTCACATTATTCAAAGGTGGCGCAATAAGAGGCTGGATATACGTAGTTGACACTTGTTCAGCATTAAAAGTAATCATGGATAAAGGCATCAATGGAGAAGTCTATCATATACCCCCCTCAACTTACCTAACAGTTCCAGCAGTAGCATTTAGAATCTTAAAGTTGATGCAGAAAGAAAAACTGTTCATGGGTTTTAGAGGTGAAAGATTGAAAGATGATGAACGCTACGCTCTTGAATGCTCAAAAATGCAAGACAGTCTAAAATGGAATCCAGAATACGCTTTTGACGATGCTTTATTAGGCACGATAGACTGGTATGACAAAAATAAGTGGTTCTGGCAACATGTGGAGAGTCCATAAAAAGTGAAGTTAGGTTTAATCACGTTAATAGGCACTCCATCATTCAGAAACCAAGCAGTCTTAATAGAACGACTATTCAAAGAACACGGCTGGGAAGTAGATTTTCTAAACATTGATGAAGCGTTGAAACCGCCAAAACTAAGATATGACAAAGGAATAGCAATAGTGCCACTGTGGGCAAGATACATCTACTCTGCAACACACTTGTTAGCACCGTGGTTTAGTCGCCAAAACCTAATCTACGGTCCTGTTGATGGGCCTTTCAGAATGAATCTAGCCCTCTTTGAAGTGGTTAAAAACTTCAATATTGCTGTTCCAAGCCAATTCTGCAAAGACTGCTTAGCAAAAAACAACATTCATGTTGAAAACGTGATTCCACATGGAGTAAACCATGAAGACTTTGTTTTCGAGGACATTCCAAAATATAATCGCTTGAAATCTTTGAGACAGCAGTTTCCAAACCGTAAAATCTTGTTCAGCAACATTAACCCTCTTCACCGTAAAGGCTTGCCACACTTGAAGAAAGCACTTGAAATCTTACACACTAAGATTCCAGACAAATACATATTCATTCTTCACACAGGCTTAGCAACAGCCAAAAAGTTTGAGCCTAAAATAGAGATGACACCTAACCTACTCATAGAAGACCAATTTGGCAAACTGCCTTTCAGAGCAATAGCAGAGAAAACAGTTGCATGTGACATATTCGTGTTTCCAAGCCTCTTAGAAGGCTTTGGAGAACCCATCTTAGAGGCTATGGCATGTAAGAAGCCAGTAGTCTGTTTGGATGCGCCTGCAATGAATGAACTTGTCACAGAGAAAGAGGGTTGGATTTTTCCTATGACTTATGTGAGAGAGGAAGTATGGGATAACGGTGCTATTGCTCAGTTGCATGAGTATGATCCTAAAGCACTAGCAGAGGCTATGCAAAGTGCGATTGAAAATGAAGTTGAAGGTAAGGAAAAGGCTGAAGCGGCATACAAGAAAAGCCTAGAGTATGACTACCGCAAAGTCTATTCTAAACTTCTAGCCAATTAGACAGAGTGTATGCCAGTCAAGAAGAGTAAGCCTAGAACTGCTACTTCAGAACGTAGAATCAAGAAGTATAAGGAGACTTGGCGCTCTAAAACTGTTCCCTTATGGTTCAAGAAGGTTATGCCAGAAGGTGCTGCTCTACTTGAAGATTGGTTGACTAATCAAGATGAACTGGAAAAACAAATATTCGCTCAGTTAGATGCTGATGGTATTAGTGGAGAACAACAAGTCTTCTATGCTGCTTTCGCTAGAAGGTTATTCGCTACTTGTCTTAGATTCTATGATGCAACCTACGCTAAAGAAAAGGAGTCATTGAAAACTGAGTTTCTTCTTAGAGGTTTAGACAGTGCTGAATTAGAAACTATTATAGGTATTTGCGACAGTAAATGTAAGTTGGTGAGAGGCATCGTGGTTACACTTCAAGATATAGAAGACAAACTTGATAATGCAACATGGGGTCTTGCAGCAATCAAAGCCTTAATAGACGCTATTGAGGCTAAACTTGATGACCCCACAAGCGGACTAGCAAATCTGAAGACACTCATAGATGATTTGGAAGATAAACTCGATAATGGCACTTACGGCTTGGCTGCTTTGAAAGCGTTGATTGATGCGTTAGAGGCAAAACTAGATGATGGCACTTCTGGATTAGACGCATTAAAAGCATTGTTAGATGCGATAGAAGCGAAATTGGACAATGGCACGTATGGTCTATCTGCTTTGAAGGCTCTCATAGATGCTATTGAGGGAAAACTTGACAACGCTACCTATGGGCTTGATGCTTTACATGACCTCTTAGATGCTTTAGAGGTGAAACTTGACCGACACAAAGAAGTAATGACATTCCTCTCTGTGATAGATGATGTCATAGACTTGCCAGCAGCAGCAGCAGACACTAACCTTCCAGACGTTGTGATAAGTGGATTGCCAGCAGGCTTCACTTTAGATAAAGTGCTTGTGTTCTTGATTGTTAGAGCGATTGAGAATACGAATGCTGGGGGCGCTAACGCTATTGAAGGCGCACAAAACATTAGAATCAAGAAATCTACTGGTGCATGGGGAGTAGATGACATAATAGCCATTCCTTTGACCGATAACATGTGGACCGTTGCCGCTAGCACTAGAGAATTTGGCGATGTCATAGGCGGAGATGATGCTCACGATGTCAAATCAGAGGTAGATGGAAACGCAACTTACAACCTTAGATTTGAGGATGCTAATGTGGATTTAGACTTTTTAAGGTTGAACGATGTGCAAGTATTGATTAAAGTGTGGTATCACTGATAGGGGGTGATTCAACGCAAAAATATCAATACGTCATAACATTCCTCTCTGCAAAAGATGATGCTAAGAAAACTGCCATTGTTCAGAAGATTCAGACAACTATGAAGCCTTATGTTGCAGATGGAACGATAGAAGCAACAATGGAAGCAATTCAAGTAGTCACCGTAGAAGTAGGTGAAAAATACCCTCTGTCAAACACTTCTTAGAAGATGAAACTATGACATGTAAAAGTTGCATCCAAAAATGGATAGAATACTATCTTAATAAAGGATTCAGCCAAAAACAAGCTGAGAAACTGAGCAAAAGTCTTGTTAAACGCATTGAGAAACGCATGAAAAAAGAGGGATTAGACTATGTTCCCTTATACCTTCTTGAAAAGGCAGGTGAAGGAATACATTTACTTTGGCGAAAGCCAACAAGACATGTGAGGTTGCGAAGCTTTCTTTATAAATGGTGTTTTACGACTAATTGGCGTGCCACATTGTTTTGGAGTTTCATTAAGCAAACGATAATTTGGGTTGGAAAAAGTTTCAATCCAGACTACACTCGGTCATGTGTTGAAAAAGGTACTTGCGAATGTGAACTTATAGAAACATACTGCAAAATCACTGAAGACCTTTGTAACTGTGCTTGTCCTTCACCATTTCCACATAGTCATCAAGTTGGTAATTTTTGTGATGCGAGTATAGTCTCCTGTGGTCTTCCAGCGCAAGATTGCCCATGCTCTTGCGTTCAGTGTAGTGGTCACTGCAGTTATGACTGTGATGTTGGTTATGTTTGGAATGGTGTTGCATGTGTTCCTAAGGCTAGGGCTGGGCTTCATCCTTCAAAGCCTTTAGCAGTTATCTGTAGCGAGTGACTTACCTCATGGTTAGGAAAAGAGGAACTGCACGAAAAAGTTTCGCTCATCGCCGAGTGCGTAGAGTTAAGAAGTATGATCATGTTGTTATTCCACGTAGATTTAAGATTCAGTTGCCACAGTTTGCTGATCGCATTGAAGAAGCGTTAAAAGAGTATGTGGAACTTGAACCTTATGTAGAGCAAGAACTCATCATTAAAGGAGTGCCTACAAGTCAATGGCAGTATCTTCATGGCTTCGCTAAAAGAATGCTTGCTCTCTATCTAAACTTCACTGGAGAAACGTTGCAGAAGGAAAAGCAGAGTCTAATCAACGAATATGTTTTAAGAGGGTTTAGCCTAAATGTGTTAGAGCAAGAACAAGATGTAGTGGAGAAATATGTTGTGCCGCCGTTGAACTGTGCTGAAGTGAAAGCATGTCTAGAAGGAGACTACACAAGTTACGCCATAATAGCCTCATTTGATGATGTAGACTCAGTAGCAAATTACCGAGCTCAGGATGCAGTGTTCAATGCTGATGAAGACAAAATAGTGATTTTAGACATAGAAAACATAACCATAAAAACCTATGACATAGCAACTGCAACCTTAGGCGCAGCAATAGCAACAGACATGAGCGAATGGGGTTCTGGAGCGTATGATCCACATTACCCTAAAAAAAGTATTCTCGGAACGTATTTAGTAGTGCTAGGGTATACAGTTGGCTATCAAACATGTGACAGAATTAGAATTTTAAAGGATGGCGCTCAAATTCAAACCTTAACTGACACAGATTTGGGGCTTCAAGACGATTCAATCAGAAATGTAGCCATGTCTGCTACTGGAAAATATATTATAGTTAGTGGAAGAAGAACTGCATCAGGAAATATGGGTTGGGTATTGTTACAAGGTAGTTAGGTGAATAAGATGAGTCAGAAAGAAGATGAAGAAAGAAAGAAACTAACAAAATTCGCCTTAGAAACCACGTTCCTACCTAAACAGAATCAACCGCAAAAAACATCACGGATAACACGCTATAAACCAAAAGAGAGGCGCTAAAACATGGCTGAAAGAGAAGGCGCATTCGTTCCTATCCCCCCAGGTCATATTCCAATGGTTATGCTTACACCAGCACAATACATGGCATTGAACAATGGGATACAACGTCCTTCATACGGCGAATACGCTGTAATGAATGCTATCGTGCATGGAGTTCAAGATTTCGCTCAAGCAGTTCTACAAGGCACAGTGATAGATAATAGGAGAGCGGAGTTGCCAGGTATTGCTGCTTGGACTCATCTTTTGGCAGATTGGGCTAAAAGAGTGTCATTAGATGAATTGCAGAAAGGGATAAGACAAAAGATTCACGATGATTGGCAAATCTTACTTAACGTGTGGAAAGGTGGCATCGGTGTAGGCATGGGTTCTTCACTGATGCAGTGGGGTAGCCAATTTCTGAACACCCAACAGTTAGTATATGCTTACAGCACTATTCCCTATCAAGTGTCAATTATTCCACGTATGCGTAGGTATTGGATGAGTCAGTTTACACCTGCTGTTCCAGATGCAAGTATGGCTTGGATTCTTTTTAGAAGAGGCATCATAAAAGATATTGATTTTGCAGAATACGCAAGTTATGATGGATGGGATAAAATAGGCATTGACTTTCTAAAGAGTGTGTGGAAGCAGATTCCTAATGAACATACTGCTTTTCGCATGATGATGAGAGGCGCAATAGATAAGGCTCAGAAAGACCAAATCTATTATGCTAACGCATGGGAAAGTGAATGGAACGATAAATTAGATGCAATCTATCAGTGGTTGCCTAATGCACGTGAAGCCTACACACTGTTCAGAAGAGGCACATTAAAAGAAGATGAAATGAACAGTTTGATTCAAGCGCAAGGTTTCATGCCAGTATGGAACACGGTTTTGCCTAGACTTTGGGAACGCATACCCATGCCTAGAGATGCTTTCACTGCTTTAATGAGAGGTAAAATAGACAAGAAAGACTTTGCTAAATGGGTAGAATCTAACGAATGGCAGAAAGGCATGGATGAATTCCTTTATGGTATTTACACTCAGTTACCAAATAGCCGTCAAGCATTCACACTCTATAAGCGAGATGTCATAGATGAGGCTGAAATGAAAAGCCTCTTTAAAGCAGATGGCTTTGATGAAGAGTGGTTGCCATACATTTCAGACTTGTTTATGCGAATTCCACATCCAAGAGATGCTTTTAACGCTTTCATGAGAGGCAAAATCACTAGAGATGACTTTACTAAATATGTTGAGGAAAATGAATGGGCTGAAGGCATGGATACTTTCCTCTATGACATTTATCAGCGTTTGCCTTCTGCACATGAAGCCTTCTACATGTGGGTTAAAGGCTTAATCACTTGGCACAAGCGGAATGAACTGTATAAGGCTAACGGCTATGATGAAGCGTATCGTGATGTCTTAACAGCAAACTACTACTATATTCCAACAGTTTATGACTTAACTAGAATAGCAGACTTTGTTGAAGTAGATGCCATTTGGGCTACCAAGATTTTGACTGAAAGAGGCTTAAGGGCTAGTGACATCAGCAAAATCCTTAAAATGTTGAAGGTTCGACCACTCAGAGATGAAATTAGGCGACAAATCGCAATTTGGGTTAAACGCTACCGTTATGGCTGGGCTACAGCAACACAGTTAGATGATGCACTTCAAGACTATCTTGAGAATGGTTTTATTCAATCGACAGAGAAAGACTTTACTATTCAAGAGGCAGAACTGAATTATGAAGATGAGTTGATGGAAGAGAAAATAGACATTTACAGTTGGTATTTCAAAACAGCAATTATCTCAGAAGAAGAGTTGCTTGAAGACTTCTTAGATTTAGGCATCCGAGAGGAAAAAGCAAATTTGATGGTTGAACTTCTTAAGGCTCAAGGGTATTACGGTTACTATTAAAAACTATGGAAGGGGGTGAAGACACGAAAATAAACATTAATCCCTTCAACACAAGCAACCCTATGAGTTTGAAAGATGCCTTCATAGTCTCTCTGATTGGTGCTATCGTGATTTGGATTCTACAGTTCTTCGCTAACGCCCAATGGGAAATCATAATCGTAGATATTGGAAAATGGAGTTTTGACGCAGCCAAAAACTTCTTAGTCACGTGGGCAGGTCTATTTGGCACTTTTGCAGGTCTCGAGCAACTAATTAAGAAGGCTAAAGAAGAATCATAGGATAACTGTGACTTCTTCTATTCCTAAGAGCAACTTCATCTGCATAAGGCACGTTTTCAACATTTCAAACTTGTTCCTAGGATCTCGCATCTTTAAGGCTTTTCTGATGTTTGTGTCTATGTCTGCTATGGTGAGTTCTTTGAGTTTAGGCGCTCTAGTAACCATATTCTCTCACTGTATTGGTTTCTGAAACTCTTTTTCAATTTCGGCTAAAGCATCAAACACAGAGATAATATCTTTCTGTGATAGTCTAGTCTTTTTTTGAACCCATATCACAAGTAGGCTTCTAGGAAGTCCTTTTGCTTTCAATTCTACAAGTGTGTCCGCAATACGTTTGACGTTCTCTACTAAGTCTTCACCACGACTTTTATAGGACATATCATTCACCTTTTCTTTTTGGGTAAAGCCATTTTTTGTGAGGATTAGTTTCCGCTATGAGTTTGAGTGCTGCCTCTCTT
>Ga0315307_1000339_pt1 | contig 19873 bp, 22 predicted proteins | sample TDP2_MG_FD_203079 | JGI IMG/M metagenome (GOLD analysis project Ga0315307, IMG submission 203079) | Freshwater sediment microbial communities from Lake Towuti, South Sulawesi, Indonesia - TDP2 | ecosystem: Environmental > Aquatic > Freshwater > Lake > Sediment | place: Indonesia: South Sulawesi...
TCGGGTTCGACCATCCGCAACATGCGACCTCATGTTCTCCATCAAGGTTGATGACATTCTCTTCGCCGTAGATTACGTTCGGGTCGCTCTTTATCACCTCGTCAATCTCGATCTTGTCGTCATTTCCCGGGCTCAGTATGACCTTGCAAGTCTTAGGTACCTTCTCAGGGACAAGCGTTAGCCAGAAACGAACAATATCTACTTGAAGCTTCTCGAAGAGTTTCTCCCGTTTAGGGTCGTCTGCAAGATACATTTCCTTCTCATCAGGGGTGGTCCTAAAGGGCATATAGCTTACCATTCTCACCTTCTTCTCGAATTCTGGCAATTCTTCTTCCGAGAGAACATAATCTGTTTTCATCAGGCTTGCATCATATTTTCCATCAGGCCTTCTCACTATTGGGACGATAATCTTGCCCGTCATGTCTCCGCTCAGTACGAGAGCATCTAGATTGAAGTACTTCGCGCAGTTCAGAAATTTCCGCCAAACTTGTTCAGAGCCGTGAAGGTCGGTCGCAAATAGAAACTTGGTCCTAGCCATCTCCTCTACCTCGAGATTTCTTCAACATCCGTATACCATTTCTTGCTCGGTCCTACCCTTGCACGCATCTTCCAACCGAAGCTCTTTGGCTCTTTTTCGATGTAGGTTAAAAGTTTGTCGATTTTGGACGCAACGTCACTTCGATCATTCTCAGATAGAGCTTTGAATTCGGGCAGAAAGTCTTTCACCTTTTTGAGGTTGGTTGTTACAGTGTAGTAGAAGCCCCAGTCATCTGAAAGGCGTTTCGCAATATATTTCGCGTTCACTGTTTCTTTTTCTATCTCTCCGACCTCGTGCTCCCTCAACATTATTGTAGTATCTTTAATGTCTTTCTCGTTGATTTGGACTATCTGCATCTTCTCTAGGAGGATGTCTGCGAGAGTTATTGTCGGATGATCAAGCTCAAGTCTTCCCGCAAAATCAACAATGTGGCAGAATTGGAGCTTGTCGATGAATATGTCGACGGTTCGCTTGTTAGTCTCATCGAAGTAGATTTGTCTCTTGTGCCCATGCAACGCGATGAACCTATCGTCAGCCGTGTAGCCCAAACTTTTCAGGAAATCTTTCAGTTGAGGCCTGAATCTTGAGTAGGAGATAAGATCTAGGTCGGTAAGGGCTCTTTGCATATCCTCATAAAGATATGCAAATCTCGGCGAATGGAGCTTCACCGCGGTGGCGCCAAGCAGCCTTAACCTGATTCCTCTCTTGTCAGCCTCACCTATTATCCTCAATGCTTCTTGGACGAAGTCGGGAAGAATACCAGCTCCGGTCTGCAGAACGCACGCCTCCAAGCTCGCAATGATTGTAAATGTGGGACTGAGTTCACTATTTAAACTTTGGATACTTCTCACAGCCAATCTCGGTCAAAGATGCTATTTACATCCCATAAACTCAATGAAGGTGCATATTACATCAAAAGCTAACGGCGCTTCCAAATGCGTCGAAGCGAGAGAGGTCTAATTAATGTTCCACTAGAGGCGGAAGAAAACTTGCAGCGCCTGACGTTGGGAGCCAACCGGACTGATTCCTGCGTCCCGTCAAATCGTGTGTAGCTTCCACCATTAAATCAAGCGCAAAATTGTGGCTACTCAAAAGAGGTTCACGCCCAGCCCAAAAACCGATTCGGAGAGCGCTAAACGCGTGCCGGTGCAGCTTGTCTCCTTTCCCAAGATTGTTTAACACAATTCTGTTAAAACCGTACGAAACGCCATCCGTCGAATTTGACAGTTCAGCAAGGGTCGGGGTTCTGATTGGGCGTTTTGCACGCATAAAGTTCATATCTGAACAGCTTCGCACACCCTTGAAACTTAATTTAGCTCAATCATCCGATAGTGATATCTCCTAACAAACGCTCCGGTGCATCACCTTGGCTCTAGGCAGGACGATGGCTCTCGCTAGTAGAAAGTCTCGAAGGATTATCAAACGAAGGATAGATAACCACCTCTGGATTCTTCCCATGGTCGCTTTTTTTATTGTATGGGAAGGTATCTCTAGAGCGCATCTGATACCCGCTGGAAAAATGCCTGCCTTCTCTACCGTAGTAGCGACATTGACTATTTGCGCATCTGATTGGGAGTTCATATATCGCGTCTTCCAAAGTTTCTTCAATCTATCTCTGGGCATATTTCTCGCTCTGTTCATAGCAATGCCATTAGCTCTCTGCGCGGGGCTTAGGAACAAGTTTGACGTAACTTTCACCCCTATCATTATGATCGTTGGGGCTCTGCCTGATCTGGCTATTCTGCCCGTTCTAGTTATATGGTTAGGATCGGGGAATGTGGCCGCCATAGTGATGGCGTCTGTTTGCGCCTTCTTCCCAGTCTACTTTACTGTGAGAGAGGGAACGAAGGACATTCCTCACGATTACTTCAACGTCGCGAATGTTTTCAGATCTGGAAAGATCGATACATTCAGGAAGATTGTGTTTCCCGCAGTTTTTCCCTTCTTGGTATCAGGACTCAGAATCTCATACGATTTTGTTTGGGAAGTTATCCTCGCGATAGAGATTATCGCTAGGGTGACTGGAATCGGTACGTTTATCGACTCTTCAGCACATCAAGGCGCGATAGAGTATGCGCTTGCGGGAATAATGGCTGTAGGCGCGATTGCGCTGTCTGTCGACAGAGTAGCCTTCGGTCTACTTGAAGGTAGAATAAGAAGGTGGAAAGAATGATGAAGCAGATGGAAGTCGCAAACGTTACCAAGACATATCCTCATTCGGGTGAACATCTCGTAGCTTTGAAAGACATCACATTCAATGTCCACCAAGGCGAGTTCATATGCATAATCGGCCCGAGCGGTTGCGGAAAATCTACCCTATTGAAGATAATAGCAGGACTGGATAAGCCCTCTTCAGGCGAAGTAAGATTTGAGGGCGCACTCCTGACTGGACCTCACCCCAAAATGAGCATGGTCTTCCAATCCTTTGCACTCTTCCCATGGAGAACCATCCTGCAGAACGTCGAATATGGCTTGGAGATAAGAGGAGTCCCGAAACAACAGCGGCGAAATATCGCCCAAGAGTTCATAGAGCTAGTCGGCTTGAAAGGGTATGAGAATCTCTACCCGAAACAACTGTCCGGAGGCATGAAGCAGAGGGTTGGCTTCGCGAGAGCTCTGGCGACCGATCCTGAGATCATCTTGATGGATGAAGCATTTAGTGCAATCGACGAATTCACAGCTGAAACGTTACGGGAGGAAGTCGCAGAGATCCATGGAGAGACAGAAAAGACATTTCTGCTCGTTACTCACAATCTTCCTGAAGCAATTGAGCTTGCTGATCGAATCGTGGTTTTGAGCGCGAGGCCTGGAAGAGTAAAGAGCGTTGTTGAGGTGGGCCTTAGAAGACCACGGGACAAGACTGATTCCGAATTCATTCATATCCATAAGAGTCTCTTTCACCTTCTCAAAGAGGAACTTGAGAACAGTGTTATCCGACACAAGATCAAGGAGCTTAAGGAATTTCAGAAGTTGCACGACATCGAATCGAAGTGAAATAGCAGAGCTAACACCAACACTGACAACTACGAAGGAACGAACTCTTCTCTTAACCTAGCTTCGTCCCGCACTTGGCACAGAATTTTGCGTGAGCAGGGTTAACATGCTTACAGTTTGGACAGACTGACGTTGGCGGAGCTGCTATCGGAGGCGGTGGAGGCTGGGGAACCATAGGCGCAGGAGCCGGGATCTCGACTGGTTTATTCAACAGGATAACGTCTTCAATTGACTGAACGTTGCTCCAAGGAATTTCCACATCAACTCCCGTCTTCGCACCGACTATGAGTGAGATATCCTTCTCTCCAATGCTGATGCCAACGTCTTTTACAGTGCCAACTAAGCTTCCCTTGACATCAATCACCTGCATTCCACGGAATCTTTGACTCGGAACAAATTTCTTCTGTGAACTTTGACTCAAACTCCTTTCACCTATGACTCTATAGGTCTTGCATGCTTTGCTAATAATGGTTATGATAGTCGCCGCAAGTATATATGGAAGATAGAAAGGTATTAGAATGAATTCGCCGTGACGATTGCGATGACTTCAGAATTCGCCGTCGAGACCTTGGACCTCATGAAAGTATACAGATCCGGACCTATACTTGTGCCTGCGTTAAGAGGGGTAAACTTCAGAGTTCGACGACGAGAGTTCGTGTCGATCGTTGGGCCGTCGGGAAGCGGGAAGTCAACCCTTCTAAACATGCTGGGAGCCTTGGACAAACCTACCTCCGGTCACGTGTTCATCGACGGCGTCGACATATTCACACTCTCTGATAGTCAGTTAGCTTCATTTAGAAACAGGGAGGTCGGATTCATATTTCAAGCTCACAACTTGATAATGAGGACTTCCGTTATAAGAAACGTGGAGCTGCCCTTGATCGTCTCAGGTGTGCCTGGAAAAACTCGTAGACGTAGGGCAGCTGAACTCTTGGAAAGGGTCGGTTTGGGAGACAAGATCAACAGGAAGCCGAGTGAGTTGAGCGGGGGAGAGCAACAGAGAGTGGCTGTTGCAAGAGCTCTGATAAATGAGCCTGCCATAATCCTAGGGGATGAGCCTACGGGAAATCTGGACTCGAAGACAGGAGGCGAAGTTGTGGCCTTAATGCGAAAGATGGTAGAAGAACTCGGGACGACCTTCATTGTAGTAACTCACAACCCTGAGGTTGCCAACGCAACCGATAGAATCATAGTCCTTCGTGACGGACAGATTGAAGAATCCATCGATAATCCATTGCATGAAGAGGTTATATCGCCAGGAAAGAAATAGTGAGAGAGTATATCTAAACCAAAGAGGGAAACGCTGATGAGTAAAGCGATTGAGACAAGCGTTATGATCGCATTGATAATACTGACCGCATGTTGGTTCCAGAACGTTGGAATTGGCTACTCAGGTCCTGTTACGCGGTTTGCCTTAGATATAAACGGGAATCACCTTACGGCAGGGTTCAATAACACGGTCAAGATCGAATTGACCAACACGGGAGAGAACGTATACGACTTAGATGCAGCTTTGACTCTCCCTCCGCCATTGACTCTCTCAGGAGACAACCATTGGCGTGCGCCGTCTGTCAAGAAAAATGGCTCGTTAATGATTGAGGTACTCGTCTACGCACCAGCATCAGCGATAGGAAACACTTTCACAGCTTCTGTAGTTCTAAGTTACAAAGAGCTGGGCTACGTCTACTACACATCAGAGATGCATTCGATAGGATTCGTCGTTCACGGATGGGTAAAGATGGTTGCTTACGGAGTCACAGTAAGTCCGGAAAAAGCGGAGCCGGGGGCGGACGTTACTATCTCAGCGAATCTTTTGAATCAGGGAAACGTAGCGGCTATGTACGTAAACGTCACTCTTCTTTCAGCGGAGTCTCTTATACTCCGTGAAGAAAGCACATCTTACGTCGGTCAGATTGATCCCAATTCTCCAGCTCCTTTCAGTCTTATCGCTAGTGTGGACCCAAATGCCAAGAATGGAAGCTATACGATGAGGGTCGTCGTGTTCTTTCAAGATGATAGGCATCTGGTGCATTCATTTACAATCGATACGCAATTTGAAGTGGTTCAACCCTCTCCAAAACCTCCACCCTCAACGGGGATGCAAATTGAGGAATGGCTCTTGAAAGGCGGATGGGTCTACATGGTCGGAGTATTCATTGTGGTTCTAGTAGTGATTGTTCTCGTCCACCGCGCAAGACGAAAACAGTCTCCACTGACCATGGCAAAGGAACTCCCAAAAAAGACCTAGAAAGGATTTATGAACAAATGAATCCGTTCGATTTAATCGCCCTTTCTTTCGGCGCCCTCAAGGAGCGGAAACTGAGGGCCGTGCTGACCATAGCCATGGTTGTTATCGGAGCCGGCTTGGTAACCGCGTTAAATGGAATGACCACAGGGATGCTCGAGTACATGGTCGGGCAGTTCAGCACACTCGGCGCAAATGTGATAATTGTTCAGCCTTCGTCGTCATCATTTAGAATGACTGAACCGGTGCGTATGACTCTTGAGCGCATACCTGATGTTAAAGATGCGGTTCTCTTCATACAACAGACTGCAAAGGTACAATCTGGAGGCAAAACGAAGGCTTCCATTGTGATAGGAATAGACCAGACTAAGCTGCCGCTAATCTTCCCAACTATAGAACTTGATCAAGGGAACTTCGTTCCACCACACGACTCGATAGGCATACTTCTAGGCAATAAAGTAGCTAATCCGCCAGATATGTCTGTTCCATTCGCCAGATATGGGCAGTCGGTCACGATCGAATACAGCTACTTGGAAGGCCAAAAGATGACGACTGCGAAACGAAGCTTTCGTGTAGAGGGTATCCTTGCATACACAGGCGCATCAGCGATGTTCATTCCATTTGACCAAATGGCATCGATCTCCCTTGCTGCAGCCAACTCCTTATTCAAGAGGGGGGGCGGCTACGATGCAGCATTCATCATAGCTAATTCACCGGATCTTGTCGAAGACATCATGAAGCAGATTCGCAACATCTACGGCACTAGTGTTCAGACAATCTCCGCGAAGTCCATAATCCAGATAGTTCAAAATGTCTTGAGCATGTTTCAACTCTTCATGGGTGGCATAGCAGCGGTCTCTCTAGTGGTAGCTTCAGTAGGCATTTTGGCAGGCCTCTATACATCCGTAATGGAGAGAACTAGAGAGATCGGCGTTCTAAAAGCGTTAGGGTTCAAGAACTGGATGATTCTGATGATCTTCCTAAACGAAGCGGTCTTAATAGGAGTTATTGGAGGGGGCGTTGGAAATGCGGCTGGGGTAGTTCTAGGTTACGGAATGGCTGTACTGGCTGGACAAGTGAGAGTAGGTGTTACAGAGCAGATTCCGGCGGAACAAGGTCCAGGAATCATCGGCTACATCGCTCCAATCTTTCCTCTTGACGGTTTTGTGATGGTATGGCTCTTCTCTGTAGCGCTAAGCATATTCGCTGGAGTCTATCCTGCTTGGCGAGCGGCCAGACTCGACCCGGTCGTTGCTCTTCGCAAAGAGTGAAAACGCGTCTCGTGCCTCTGTGCGGCAGCCGCGTATCTCGTAGTCGCAAACAAACTTTAAGAAATATCAGCGACGAATAATATGCAACCTGCTGAATGGTGAAATGGAATGAGGCCTCGCCCTACCTTCGGGGGCATAATCATACTGATCCTCGGGCTGCTGTTGGCATTCTTTGGAACACAGATCTATGTTGAATATGTGCCTAAGCATGATGAAGGCCCCTTAATTGAACGAACTGTAGCTGTAGTGGACGAGCTGTATTACAAGGATTTCAGTACACGTGTAGAAGTGAATAGCAGTGTCAAAGATGTCGTCGTATCCGCGTACGGATCCGCTGAAAGTCAAGCTGGATCACCAGCGGATATCAACTTCTACGTGATGAACGACTCGAATTTTCTGAAATGGAAGCATAGGGAGAAAGCCGGCTATATCCTCACCTCAACTGGAACCGAGTTCAAATTTGGCTTTATCGTCAACTACACGGATACCTATCACTTCATTTTCGATAATCCTTCTCCGTCCGCTAAGAAAAGTGTAAACTTTGAGGCAAAATACTCTCGGACACTGTTAACACCTGAAGAGCGCGAGAACCGTGCTCTTAACTACGTCGGAGTAGTGGCGGCTGCTGCTGGAGTTCTGATCTGTGTCTATGGCCTAAGAAAGAAGCCTATCATACCATGGACGTGACGTAAAAGAGCTTTTTTGCCATCGAAAATGCTCCATCCAACGGCCGCCAACGCGAAGATTCAAATATGCTCTTCGTGTTAATCGTCTAGTAGAGTGTCCCTAGAGGCTGTTATGGAAGGATATATTGTATGAGCGCGTTAACCAAAAAGCAGATACTGGCAGATCGAACACTTGCAAACCTAGTAGGGGTAAGAGAGGGAACTCTGGTAAGCTACGCTCAGCTCACTAAGGGTATGCACGAATACATTAAGAAGAACAAATTGAGGAAAGGAGAGGAAGAGCTAGCTTCGCTAGCTTCTGCACCCCCAGCCCCCTCAATCAAGTACTGTTCTGCTTGTGGAGCTGCGTTACCGGGTTCCGCAACTTACTGCGATAGATGCGGCGAGAAGCAATAGGATTCAAGCGTGGTCTTGGTTCAAACGGTTTCGAGTTGCCTCATCATCAGTCTACCGACCTGAACGGCGAATCGAAGGTAAACCTTTCCGATTAGCTTTAAATATGCAGAGTCACCTCTACCATTGACTTCAACATTCTAGGCGGGAGAATAGTCAAATCATGGCGCCGTATCGCGCGGGAATAGTGGGGTACGGGGTCTATATACCTAGGGAGAGAATTGAGACCGAAAAGATAGTGAGAGAACGGGAGAAGAAGCGGAAGGATCTGCCGGATTTCCTTCAGAAGGTTAGAGATGGGCTCCTCCTAAAACATAAGTCTGTTGCCGGTTTATGCGAAGACACAACGACGATAGCCACAGAGGCGGCGGAGAACGCTATTAGGATGGCACAGGTCTCTCCTGAAAAGATAGGATCAGTTGTCGTAGGCTCGGAGTCCAAGCCCTACGCTGTCGGAACAATAGCTAGACACATAGCATCCTTCACAGGCATAGGACTAAACGTATATGTATCGGATATAGAAGGCGCATGCAACGCCGGTATGCAAGCTGTCAACTTTGTTGAGTCTCAGATTCAAGCCGGACTCATTGAGTACGGACTGGCTGTCGGCGCAGATGTGGCACAAGCGCCCAAGGGCGATCCTCTGGAGTACGCCGCAGGCGCTGGAGCGGGGGCGTTCCTTCTCGGCAAGAACGATCTCTTGGCAACAATAGAGGATATGGCTCCGTTCTCAAGTTTGACTATGGACTTTTGGAGGAGGGAGGAGTCCCCGGTGCCGAAGCATTTTGGGAGGACGACCGTTGATGCATACATTCAACATGTCGTCGGTGCAATGGAAGAGCTGCTGCGGAGGCGTCCTGAGCTGAAGATCAGGGATTTTGACCACATAACCTTCCATCAGCCGTCAGGATATATGCCGTTGAAAACTTGCAAGACTCTAACTCAGCCAAACATTGAGATTCTACGTGATAGAAGCTTAGAAGACAGAATAAGGCTGACGCCCGAAGATATAGAACAGAAGGTGAAGCCTTGGCTTAGAGTACTGGACACAGGAAACACTTACGCCGCATCAACTCCGATAGCGGTAGCATCGATCCTCGATAAGGCGAAGCCAGGAGATGATATTCTAGCTATCTCCTATGGTTCAGGAGCCTACACAATTGCAACATGGTTGAAAGTACAAGACGGAATAGAGAGCAAACGCGGTTTAATACCAAGTGTGGATAACTACGTCAATAGGACAGTTGAGATAAGGTTAGAGACCTATCATGCCCAATTGGGGGAGAGACTGCGGAGAGTTAGGAAACGACTAATGTTTCCAAGAATAGTAGGTGAGATCGAGCCGCTGGGCTCTGAATCGATCGATATTCTCATGTGCAGTGGCTGTGAGCGGATATACTACCCTGTACGAGATAGATGTTTGGAAGCGGACTGCAAAGGAGTACCTGAGAAGAAGAGTTTTCCGAAAAGAGCTCGTTTAAGGTCATTTAAGCGATTGCCGCTGAAAAAGATCTTTACTTCAAATTACGATATCATCAAACAAGGGAAAGTAATTCTTGTTGATTCTGGCATCAAAGATTTGGCAGCAGGCATCGAGCTTGAACCAGTCATAAGACGACTTGATTACGAAGGCAAAGATGGGTTGATAATCTACGGCCCATGTTACCGGCCACTTTTCCGCGATGCCTTTCCCATAACGACATAGAATCTATTCTTCAATTCCCTATGGAAGTCGAAGAAGGTAGTGGATTACCAGGAAGATACCGAGAGCAATTGTTGAAACGGCAATTTGCTGTCGTTCCTTTTCCACTCCACTAATCTCTTCATCCATTTCTAGAGTTCTGGCTTTCACTCTACCCCATCGGCTCTGTTCTATTGTTTTTCCAGCTCGACTTCTCCACACAGTTTGCAGTATTTTCCGTCTTGGATGTCGTAGAAGTCTCCAATCTGGTCTATGACAATAGTACTCTGGAACCTATGTCCAACAATCTTACACAGGAGATTCACTGTTCTTCGCCTGTCTATCCTATTATAACCAGCAATATATTAATGTTCCGAGACCGGCACATTGACGTACCGCCACATACACCAAACATTAACCTATCAAATGCTTTTAATTGTAAACAAAACCCAGTCTTGATGATCTAGGAGTCTTTCGTCATGAGCGACGTCTTTCTCACGCTTGAAGAGGTGGAGTTTAGAGAGCGTGTGAGAAAATTCTGCGCGAGGGAAATCGCGCCCCTATCAGACTTGATCGAGAAGATTGGTGACTATCCTCGCGAGATACTACGAAAGATGGGTAAGGAAGGTTTCCTGAAGGTTCACCACAAGATTGAGTCAGAAGGAAGCGGCAAGGGTCTAAGCTATGAGGTAATCGTAGCTGAAGAGGTATCCGCGGTCAGCGCATCCACTGAAATGAGCCGTTTGGCGTCTGTCACGCTGTACGGAATGCCTATAAGTCGATTTGGAACGATCGAACAGAAACGCGCCTACCTAGCCCCGGTTCTCCTTGGCGAGAAGATAGGAGCTCTCGGGGTTACCGAGCCTGATGTCGGTTCAGATGTCGCAGGCATGAAAACAAAAGCAGAAAAAGACGGCGAAGACTATTTGATCAACGGAGAAAAGCGTTTCATAACCAACGGAAGCATTGCAGACTTCCTCGTAGTATTTGCCATAACGAGTCCGGATGTGCATGCCCACAAAGGCATGAGCGCCTTTATTGTTGAATCCAGTCGGCCAGGTTTCGAGGTCGTGAAGGATTTCGAGTTAATGGGTATGAGAGGCGCGCGAGTCGCTCACCTAAGGTTCAACAACTTGAGGGTCCCCTGTGAAAACCTTCTGGGAAAAGAGAATGCAGGGTTTACTGTATTGATGGATGAGCTGGACAGCGAAAGAACTGCTATCGCCGCTGGGATGGTTGGCACGGCTCGAGCTGCCTACGAAGTCGCTGTAAAGTACTCTACTGAGAGAGTTCAGTTTGACGTTCCGATCCGGCAATTCGAAGGGATCAGTTTCAAGGTAGCTGATATGACTGTCAATATTGAAGCGGCTAGACTACTAACACTTCAAGCAGCGAGGAGGATTGACAACGGTTTGAAAGCGACAAAAGAGGCAGCCATGGCGAAGTTGTACGCAACCGAAACCGCGGTTGAGGTGACGAATGACGCATTGCAAGTTCTCGGGGGGATAGGGTATAGCAAGGAATACCCAGTGGAGCGCTATGTTAGAGATGCACGTCTCATGACCATAGGTGGTGGGACAAGCGAGATAATGAAGTATCTGATCCAGAGGGAGGTCTACAAAGAGTTCGGTCTATAGGCTTCATCAAACGGTGTTGAAGCGTTTTGGTCCTCTTGCTCGAGGAAGCGCATGTCGAGGCAATCGTGAGGCATTCGAACAGAGTCTTTCCGATCGAAGCGCCTGGAGTACTAATGGGAACTATTAGGACTCGAATCCGGATTGTCAAGACTGTCTAAGCCGCGGAGAATCTCGCGCGTTCAAGCTCTAGTTGCAGAATAGGTTCGGAGGAACTTTATCAGACATTAACTGATGGTGAAGAAAGGGGCGAAAACCTTGTTGGGTTCTATCACAGTCACCCATCTTGGGGCGCGGAGCCCTCAAAGCGGGACCTAGAATTAGCGTCCTTCCCTGAAGTCTCGTATCTGATTTACTCGGCAAGAGACCGCAAACTGGAATCATACATTTGGACAGACGGGAGATTCAAGAACGAAAGAATCACAATCTCCAAGTGCGAGACGAGGTCTAGACATCAACTAGCGATAGAATAGTTTAACACGAGGTCACGCACTGAATGCCCACCAATCTTACAGCCGAAGCGAAAGCAAAATGGGGCAAAGCAATATCAGCGAGAAATCCTCACGAGAAGATTCAAGCCCTTCAAGAATTTCTATCATCCTTCCCTAAACACAAAGGAAACGAGAAGCTAAGAGCTCAAGTCAAGAGAAAGATTGCAAATTTGCGTCTACAGCTAGAACAGATGAGAGCTCATAAAGGCGGGGGCTCACGACAATTCCTCATCGAGAAACAAGGGGTTGGACAGATAGCGATTTTGGGACTAACCAATGTTGGGAAAAGTAGCTTACTCTCGTCGGTTACCGCGGCGAAACCATTGATTACCCCGTATGAGTACACGACCCAAGAACCCGTCCAAGGCATGCTGCAGTTTGAGGATATTCAGTTTCAATTGATTGAGGTCCCTGCAATCAGGCCAGAATCGTCTTCGCGATTAAACTTTGAGAACGTCGGGCTTGAGCTTGGTGCAGATGCTGTGATGCTGGTTGTCGATCTATCAAGGGACTCTTGCGCTCAACTGAGCATCTTGCTTGACTACTTAGACAAGGCTAGGATCTCCTTAGAGAGACCGAAATCATCGCTTGAGATCTTGAAAGGGAAGAGCGCGTCGGGCATTCAGATAGCACTTTCCGGAAAACTGACAGATTGCACAGCCCAAGATGCAGCCGAGCTGCTTCAGCAATATGGAATTCGAAATGCACTAGTTAGAGTATACGGAAATGTGGGAATCGATGATCTTGAAGATGCAATTCTTGAAAGCACGGCTAGTTTCAAGCCCTCAATACTCATAGCAAACAAGAATGACGCTGAGGGGGCAAGAACTGAACTTGAAAGATTGAAGACTTGCAACGGAGGGAGAATGCGAATTTTGGCGACTTCATGCAAGACTGGGGAAGGCCTAGCCGGGCTAGGCGCTTCTCTCTTCGAAATGCTGGAGATTGTGAGGATATACACAAAGGAGCCCAGTCAAGGAGAACCTTCTAGAGATGCGATAGTGCTCAGGAGAGGCGCCACCGTTGCAGAATTGGCTAGGCAGATCCACTCAGATCTGTTTCGCAACTTCAAATACGCTAGGATCTGGGGTCCAAGCGCCAGGTTCAACGGCGAGAAAGTTGGCATTAACCACATATTGATGGATCGAGATGTAGTTGAAATACACGCTAGGTAAAGACTCGAAATCGATTTATAATCATAGAGCTTCTAATTTTATTGGAGGCGACTTGTTTGTTTCCGGACATTCTCAACGAGGTTAGAGAGATAATGGTTACTGAAGTGGTGACAATAACTACCGACCGGAATATTACGGAGGCAGCGAAGCTAATGGAAGAGAAAGGGATAGGCAGCGTTATTGTCGTCGAGAATAGTAAAGTGGTTGGGATCATTACTGAAAGGGATTTCCTACGTTTGGCCGCAGCTGGGTACGATGTAAGAACAACGAAGATTGGAGACGCTATGACGAAACCGCCGGTAGTTTGCGAACCCTCTATGAAGATTGCAGACGCGTACGTCCTGATGAGGAATCGGCGAGTTAGACACCTTCCGGTTGTAGGAAAAAATGGAGCACTCGTAGGCATTGTAGGGTTCCGCGACTTAATCACACATGGACGGTTGATACTTTAGATGTCAACTCTCTTGGGGCGTCGGCCTTAGTAAGCGGCTATATGTAGCGAGAGATCTTGGGGAGATCTCTTCCCAGAACCTTCCTTGCACAATAAATTACTGCATTCGCAAATATGATGGTGAGTGAAGCCACATCCTCACCAGGCAGCCCTATTTCCAGCGCGTCCCTCGAATACATCACGTGAATATTGTCCTCGAACTCTGGGGCGTACTTCTGGAGAAAGTAGTAGATCTCGAATCTATCAAAAGGACGTAGCCCCAGAGTCCAAGCTGTTGCCTCATCAATCTTACAGTCGACCAATTTACCGCCCATGTAGTCAGCTACCTGGGAAATCTCCGAAGGAGTGAACTGTTTGACAATCTGGACCCTAAGCGCCATTGCCCGTTTGACGAGTCCTTCGTGAACCGAGCCTCCTTCAAATGCCGGGAGCCCAATGAGAGTCGATTTATCTATTTTCTGCAATTGCAGCACCTGATGGCTTAGGATTAAAATGACTAAAAAGTATTCGGTGCCTGCAGTATCGTCTCGGGAAACGTCTTTTCAGTTAAGGATTCTCGCCAGAATCAGGCTGAGCCTCTTCAAACACTATAGATTTCTTCGACTGAAAACAGCCTGTTATTCGAAAAGAAGCCTTTCAAGTCGCAGATCTCACACCAAGCTCCAACCTTCCTTTCAGAGCCTTCAGAATAGTATATGTTCATTGCTGCCTTACCGCATCGCGGGCAGATGTGATTCGTCACTTTCTCGAGATCTACTATCCTTTTCTTCCCGATTTGACGATTCTTCCTCGATCTTAGATGGGGGGACATCTGTCGTCGCGCTCGCTCTAAAAAATTAGAGTTCTGTTTATAAATGAATTATTAAGACAAGCGATATATTTCGGAACGCGTTATATTCTGAAATTCGATATGGTCACTAACTCTATAAAGCCGGTCATCGGACTACATTTTTTTCGTGTGTTTGCCAGGAAGCGCCCCCATCGAAACGCGTCAGCACCTTTTTATTCGATCCATATTGAAGTTACGAGCTATGAGACTGGATGTGTCGCTTCCGTTGGTCGTCTTCGCCGCCACCACAATCGCCATGGTGGCATATCCGGCTTGCGAAGGCCGGATAAGATCGCTGTATAAACATGAGAAGCTCAAAACACAAGATATCATACTCTTGATAATCGCCTTTTCCACAGTTATCACGATAACAGCGTTTGCGCCTCAACTGGCCTTGCAAGTATTCTTCGTGACGATATATTCCGTGGGACTGTTTCTACTTGCGTACACAGTCCGGCCTAAGTGGTACATCGCTGTCCTTCTTCCTGCGACATTCATACTGCTCTATCTCTACCACTGGACGATCGTCGAGCTGGGTATTTTCTCCTTTACCTTTGTCATATTCCTGGCTATGGCATTAAACGGTTTCTTCAACTGGAAGACGTCCGCCCTCTTCGCAGGTCTGCTGACAGTGGTGGATGTAATTCACGTGTTTGGCACAAAGCTGATGATATCTTCAGCGATCAAAATCGTAGCGTTAAAACTGCCCTTGACGATCATACTGCCAACATTTCCTTCGCAGGGCCAAGTAATCATAGGGTTGGGCGATATTTTTCTCGCGATACTGCTTACACTACAGACCTATCAGAGGTTGGGAAGGAATCTCGGTTTGACCTGTTCTCTTTCGATCTCACTGATGTTTGTCATTCTAGAGGCGGTTCAGCTGAACTTTAAACTACAATTCTTTCCAGCTACCGTCACTGTCGTTGTCGGCTGGTTAGCGGCAGTTTGGTTGGGTAGGATGCGCGGTATGAGTCACCTAGGATTCTCCTTTAGGAAGAAGCCTTCAGGTTGATACTGAACTCACATAATGGTCGATTGACTAAACATGTCAGGTATAATTGAAAAGATTGAAAGAATGCTGAGTAACTCGGGGGAGACACAACTCAGTAAGATGAGGATGAACATCGTTAGAGTTCTGGCTGTCTATAAAGGGGTGTCCTGGAAGACAGAGCTATTTCCGGATTTAGCGAAACTTTTAGAGTTCTTGGGACAAACAGACATCATAAAGCCTCGAATTCTGGACAAAGCGCTCGGCTCTCTTTCATCGGACGGAATTATCACAGTTGAAGACAAGACAAGAGGAGCGATGCTGGAGCAGGGTGTCTACACAGATCAATTGATCCGACTTAATGACGTCGCGAAGGTGAGGAGTGCTCTAGAGAAAGATCCCGTATTCGCCCAATATATGCATAGTAGAGACAGAATGATCAAAGACGCGCTTTCCGAATAGAGCCAATTCTCATTTTTGGCCTTGAGAGCAGTGCTATCAAGAGTATTTTTGCTCAAAGTTTTGTTGACAATGAATCAATTTGAATGGGTCTTTTTAGTTATTCCTGTGAAGTTTTCAACTATTCAAAGGCTTTTCTCTGCTATCCGCAGCCGGTTCTAACGTATCTAATGCTTACATAATACTTCCCTGTCTACTATGATTGAAAGGGTGGTCCCGTGAGTATGGATTACGCTGAATTCTACAGGGATGCAAGCGGATACTGGCGACTCAAGCGGGTTACAAGAAAGAGGAATCGCCAAACGAAGTTGTGAACGTCTACTCGAAATCTCCGGCTCTGGCTATGATAGTTACGGTTTTAGACCTTTCAAGTGAAACAGTTGTAGCGCTATCGACAAGCGTATAGACATTATGAAAATCGTTATAAACCTTATCTGGTCGAATAGTATCAGTGAGGAGTTTCTTTGAGCGCACTCGCCTGCCCGTATTGCAATAGAGCTCTTTACTTCTCAAGTGAAGCTGGCATGTGGTACTGCTACAGATGTCGTCAGTACTATCCTTACGGCGCGCCTGCGGCATATCCTCCAACACCCTACTACTATCAGCCGCCTTACTATCAACAGCCGTTTCAACCAATAGTGTTAAAGTCGGAACCTTCCGGAATAGCGATCGCCGCGTTCATATTGTTTGTCCTAATCATAATTCTGCTACTGGGCGGACTTTACTTCTATTGGAGAATGTTCTACATTTAGGGCAAATGTCGCGAATTACGCGGCTACAGTCTTCCTTCTTCTTGAGCGTACTTTCGTTAGAACTAGCAGCGATGTCACCCCGAGTATTACAAAAGCCACGACTACTAGTGCGGGGATTAGAGCTACTATCAGATACTTCACGTTGAGAGGGCTCAGAACATAAAGGGGATAAAGCCCGGCGGCTAGTGCCAAAAAAACTACTATAACAAGTTCATCCACACGCGATCGTACAACATTCCTTACAAGTTCCTTCCGTTGAGGATCGTACACCCACTCCTTGTCGCAACGGCCGCAGTGATAGGTGAGCCATCGTCTCTCAGGCTTGCCGACAAGTTCAAGCCCTTCACTACAGTCCGGGCATCGCATAGCCACTTGTTCCACCGCTAATAAGTTAAGCGCATCATTATTTTTGTCTTATTCCTTGCGGACAGAGCAATTCAGCACACCCCATACATTTCGCGCCGTTACACGGCCCATGTGTCGAGTTTCGACAGGTCGAATCTCTAAATAATCCTTTTTAAAAACGTAGGAAAACTAGGCGTGCAAGAACTTGGAGGTGCTTTGAATGGAGAAGAAGACTGTCGCTGCGATCGCCTTGCTTGCAATAGGCGTCGGAGCCGGAGTAGCTGCTTTTGCCCTACGGCGCAAGGCCAAGCTATAAGAAAAAGGCTTGATATACGAGCGTGGCGTTGATAACCACGCTCATACTATCTTTTTCGGTTGTGCATCAAACTTCTTTCTCTGAATGACGCGCGGTCCTAATCTCTATCGGAGACAGAGGTCAGGCTCTCCACCATCTAAATATCAGATAGTCGACTCTTTCTCTTACAGCATCTGGTATCGCTATAATGAATTGCTTCCTTACGGTCGTCGCGAGTCTGCCTGCTCTGACTATCTCAAAAGGACCCATGGCTTCTTTCTTGTTTTTTACAGACACGATGAAGGGCGCATGGTCGATTCCTGGTCCATGTTCATAGACAGCGAAGTCTGCTCCGAACTTTATGCCAGGCGTGACGATGTATCCTTTCTGTCTCAGATCCTTGTACACAAGGTAGGCGAGAGTGAATCCTCTATATGTCTCTCTGGCGAGTTTCAGAAGTGCGCTTCGTCTGACCTTCTTCTTCGCCGTCCCCGTGAAGATCGCAATCTTCTTCTGTTCGTGAAGGAAAAGCCCCTCCATCAGATCTAGCATGAGAGGTACTGTGAATTCTTGGTCGGGCTTGGGTTTGGGTATTCCCACAGGTTTGCCGTAGAATCCTTGTTTGTAAAGTTCATTCCCAGCCCCTGAATCCCAAACAATCAGACGCGTTCCAATCAGTTCAGCTTGAGTTTCATCGGACATTGTCATTCATTCAACCTGAGATTGCTAAGACTCTCACGAGATCTCCGACATCTACCGCTAGGTCAGCCATTCTCTCCAAATGCTGAATTATATCCCTGAGAATCAAAACTGACTGCATCGGCATCTTCGCATCCAGAATCTCTATGTCAAGCGTTCTATAACTTGAGTCCACCTTCCTTTCAACTTCCTCGACGGTTCTCGTCAACTCCATAGCCTTCGAAGGACTGAAGCTTAACGACAGAATAGTTTCCCTCAGCCTTGTCATCTCCTCAAGTACGAGCGACGCGAGATCGGAGATCCTTTCAACGTACTTCTTGTCTACCTTCCACTTCCTGTCCAGAATCCCCACTAATCTGAACCCTACTCCTTCAGCGCAATCTCCAATCTCTTCTATTCCAAAAATCAGTCGCATGAATTCTTCCCTACTTATTAGAAGCGAGCCGACAGAAGCCACTTCCTCTAGAAGATCTGCCTTCGACTTGTCAGACTCGTCCAATAGCTTCAACATTGCTTGATAGTGTTCTCTCGCGCTTTTGTGTTTTCCTTCTTTCACACTGTCGATCATCAGCGCAAGCTCTCTCGTTATTTCAACGGCATTGCGAGCATGGTTCTGACAAATCTCATACATTCTACGCCTGATCGCAGCCTCGGTTTCGAAAGGAAATGTCACCGCTCGTCCACCGACCGCGTTAACGACTGTTGTAGAATGATAACCTTGTTCAGAAATTTAAATGCTAATAGAGAACACGGAAAATAGAAGAAAGTTCAGCTAGTTTTCTTTGAAGTGAGTGAAGTTCCGATTGCTTCCAGTGAAATGCTAGATGAAAGATATCTCTTCATCACGTCAGGAAGATCATTAGTCTTAACCCTGACCTGTCTCCACGAATCTCTATCTCTCAACGTCACTGTCTCATCATCCTTTGTGCGGTAATCGACTGTTATGGCTACCGGTACTCCAACTTCATCGGCTCTTGCGTACCTTCTCCCTATAGAACCCGCTTCGTCGTATTCAACATCAAAATTTTCTGAAGTCAAATCGTCATAAATCCTCTTGGCCAATTCCGGCAAGCCATCTCTGCTTACAAGTGGTAGAACCACTGCCTGGATGGGCGCCAAATCTCTAGGAATCCTCATGACAGTTCTATCCTTGATTCTAGAGTAGGCGTACTCTAATGTCGCATAGACAAGTCTTTCAGCACCGAAACTGGGCTCTACAACGTGAGGAATAAAACGTCTTCCCGTCTCGACCTCTTCCTTCAGCTTGATCTCCACATGCTCAGGAAGAATTCGCAAGTCTCCGAACTGATAGTATCCTTTCTCACTGAATCCCTTCTCAACCTCATTTAGATCCACTTTCAGGATTAGCTCTAGAACCTCTTCTGTTCTTTGCTTGAAGGTCCGCCTCACAGCAGAGGCGACGGGCCGCAAAACTCTCAATTTCTTTCTAATGGGCTCTTCATACCTCTCGAAGACTCTAATGTCGACTCCCGAATGCTTCCAATGCATCAACAGGTCGTAATCAGTCCTATACGCGTGGCCGGCAAGCTCAGTCCATCCCCATCTCTCGAGGAAAACCTCATGATCATAAGTCTGAGCTGAGTAGTGAGCCCTCTCTTTAGGCAGTTTCTCATGGAACCTCTGATTACCCAAAGGTACGCCAAGTTCTGTCACGAACCTCTTCGAGAGCGCCATAAAGTATGCCATCCACTCATTAAGAATGTAGCCCTTTCTCAGACAATCAGCGATCGTCAGATCGAGAGGTTCCTCAACGCCTCTCAATCGTAATTCCACTGGTATGATTCTAATCCGTTCGTTCGCCACGTTCTCCAGCTGATCGCAACTCTTCTTCTCAGGATCAAAAAAGAATTCAAACTCCATTATCGTGAACTCTCGCAGTCGAATTGGCCCCTGTCTCGGAGAGATCTCATTCCTGAGTGCTTT
>Ga0315307_1000340_pt1 | contig 19854 bp, 18 predicted proteins | sample TDP2_MG_FD_203079 | JGI IMG/M metagenome (GOLD analysis project Ga0315307, IMG submission 203079) | Freshwater sediment microbial communities from Lake Towuti, South Sulawesi, Indonesia - TDP2 | ecosystem: Environmental > Aquatic > Freshwater > Lake > Sediment | place: Indonesia: South Sulawesi...
GGAGGTGGCGGAGGTAGCAGCGGGGCGCGGTGATTGGCCGCAGGGCCGCATGCTGACAGTCGCGTCTCGGTCTCAGGCCCGAAACGCACCCTGTGTCAGGCTGATTCGCTCGACCCGGCCCTCCGGCGAGAGGAACACCTCCACGACATCGAAGCGCATGACCCTCTCCCGCCCCTCTTTTGTGGCGATGTAGGCCGCCGCGGCGCGCGCGATCTGGCGCTGCTTGCCCGGCGTGACGCTCTCGTGGGGCTGAGCGAACTCGGTCGAGCTCCGAGCCTTGACCTCGACGAAGGCCAGGACGCCCCGATGCTCGGCGATGATGTCCGCCTCTGGTCCAGCCGGAAGCCGGAAGTTGCGCTCCTTGACGCGGTAGCCGCGGGAGGCGAGGTAGCGGGCGGCCTGGTCCTCCGCAAGCCGGCCAAGCTCCCTCTGGCTCTTGGGCTGTTGTCTGCCGTGCAGCATCACTCTCGGAAGGGAAACATGTCGTCGTAGGGCGCGTCGCTTAGCTCCTTGAGGGCGGTCGCGACGCGGTCCACCGCGGCCTCGATGATACGCCGCCCCTTCTCTTCAGTGGCCTTGGTGGGATCGCCAATGCCCGTGTTGATGGTGTAGACGTGCCAGGGGTTGACGAACTGGAGATGCCGCCCGGAGAAGATGGTTCTCCGAGTGCGAGTGGGCTCGGCTGCCGCCATGTCCACCGGCTCTGGGCAGAGGTGGAGCATGACGGAGGTCTCCATCTCGCAGGCGTGCCCTCCTTCCTCAGTCTCGAGCACCTCCTTCTCCACGTCCCCTGCCACCGCGTACCACTCGGCGAGGGCGATGAACGCCTCGGTCTTCGGGAAGAGCTCCCGCAGCCCGGCCTGGAGCACAGAGGTGTTGCCGCCGTGGCCGTTGAGGATCACCATCTTGCGCACCCCCTGCCGGGTGACGCTGGCGACCACATCGGTCACGAAATCCACCAGGGTGCGCGGCTGAAGGCTCATCGCCCAGGGGCACCGTTGCACGTTCACGTTGCAGCCGAAGGGCATGGTCGGCAGCAGCAGGCAGCGGGCGCCGCGGCGGTTCGCCTCGGCCACCACTCGCTCTGCGAACCGCTCGACCGCGAAGAAGTCCGTTCCATATGGCAGGTGCTGCGCGTGCGGCTCGATGGAGCCGATGGGCAGCACCGCCACCTCGAAGTCGGCCTCCAGCACTTGGGGCCGACGCAGATAGGCAAGGCGGGCCTCAGGCATGATGGTGCCCTCCGCATAGGATGCCAGGACAGTTCGCTGGAGGCGCAGCCTGACCTCTCAGAGCAGGCCAGAAGGCGGGCCCGTCGCGGAGGGCGAAGCAACTGAGGATGACCCACAAGCAGCGCATCCTGGCGGCCTGCCGCGGCGAACTGCCAGATCGCATTCCCTGGGTGCCCCGCCTGGACTTGTGGTACAACGCTCACTCCCGCGCGGGCACGCTGCCCCCGCCGTACCGCGGCCTGTCGCTGCGCGAGCTGACTGACGCGCTCGGGCTCGGCTACCACGCAGTGGTGCCCAACTTCCTGGGCGGCCGCTCCATGAATGACGCCATTGACCGCGGCCTAGGAATCTACCGGCTCAAAGAGATGCCGCTCGAGACGCACTTGCGCGGCGTTGAGCGAGAGGTGTGCCTCGATGGAGATGTGACCCGCGTTACCTATCACACACTAGTCGGATCGGCCTCGTGCGCCTTCCGCTACACCGAGGAGATGCGGCGCGCTGGTGCCTCGATCTCGTGGCTGGATGAGCACGTCATCAAAAGCGGCCGGGATTACCCCATCGTCGAGCACATCTTCATGAACCTGGAGGTGGTGCCCGTCTATCCTCAGTATCAGGCCTGGCGCGACTGGGTCGGAGAGTCTGGTGTGGCAGTGGCCTTCGGGAACGCGGCTGCCTCCCCGATGCAGCACATCATGCGAGACCTCATGCCTATGACCGACTTCCTCCTGGAGCTGTACGATCATCCAGAGCAGCTCAGGTCCCTGGCAGGCAGGATGGAGCGCTGGTTCGGGGACATGCTCGCCGCGCTGATGGACAGTCCGGCCGAGATTGTGTTCGTGGGCGGCAACTACGATGAGGCCATCACCTATCCGCCGTTCTTCGAGGAGCACATTCTCCCCTGGCTGACCAAGGCCGCCGGGATGGCGCATGCCCGCGGGAAGCTGCTGCTCACACACACTGATGGTGAGAACTCGGGGCTGATGCACCTCTACCGGCGCGCCGGCTTCGACATCGCGGACTCGCTCTGTCCGGCCCCGATGACGAAGCTGACACTTGCGCGCGCGATCGAGCTGCTTCCTGGTGTGACCATCTGGGGCGGGATTCCGTCCGTCGCGATGGTCGAGCGGGCCATGAGCGATGCGGAGTTCGCGCGCTTGCTCGATGCAACCATCGCGCTCGCCACAGGCAGGAGCCACCTCATCCTCGGCATCGCCGACACCATGCCGGCCGACGGGAACTTCGAGAGGGTGATGCGGATCACGGAACGCGTGGGGCGCTAACAGGAGAACGGCCAACGGCAGACCGCCGGCCCTATCGCACGCTGGTGAGATGTCAGCACTCTCTGTCACCCGCGCCCGCGGAAGGGCTCGTCTATGAGGAACCAGCCGCCAGCATCCCCATCGGGCGCCTGAGTCTCGCCTGATGCAGTCAGGGCGAGACTCAGACAGAACACGTCAGGAAGCTCCACGAACGCCCTGCCGCCGTGACTGCAATATGCGAAGCTCCATCGCCGTAGAAGCCGGTGAAGCCTATCCGCTCACCCGACTTGGTCTCGACCGCGAACTGCCAGAACTCCCTAGACGGCCCGTCGCCCTTCTCCAACTCCTGGGCATACCAGCGTCTGGCCCCCTCCTCGCCCCCGAAGCCATGCGCGGCCATCCGCGGGATATCGTCCTCGCGCAACTGGCGAATTCGGATGCGGCGACCTTCCTTGATCACCAGGCCTGGAGTCATCGTCCCTCCCTTCCAGAGGCATGACCTGCCAGCGTGCAGGACAAGCTGTGGTAATCGCGGCTATGATATCACGCGAGCACGGGATGCGATTGACACAGCTCGGCGCGCCGTGCTAGAGTCTCTGACCGGCCAGCCAGGTGAGCAGAACACGCCCGGCTGGCCGCGACCAACGTGGGCTGGGAGCGCGCCTCCTGCCCACGTCGCCGAGTTGGCGGCTAGGAGCAAACCGTATGGCAAGCACGGTGTACTTCGCGTCTGCGAAGGTGAATCGTCTCTCTGCCGAGGATACGCTTCCCGCGAAGTTCCAACGAATGCTGAGGCGCTTCGACCTGAAGTCCATGTTCGACGAGAGACGGGTGGCGATCAAGATGCATGTCGGCGGCCACCTGGGCTACACCACCATTCATCCGCTCTTCGTCCGCGCGCTCGTCTCAGCAGTGAAGGATGCCGGCGGGTGGCCCTTCATCACGGATGGCTCGTTCTCTGTCCCGGCGGCGGTGGCCCGCGGGTACACACAAGAAGTGCTGGGGGCGCCGATCTACCCGGTCGCCGGCGCGCAGGACAAGTACTTCTATGCCCGGGCCGTCAACTACCGAAGCCTCGAGAAGGTGCACGTGGCGGGCAGCATCGCTGACGCGGAGGCCATGATCGTGCTCAGTCACGCCAAGGGCCACGGGCAGTGCGGCTTTGGCGGGGCGATCAAGAACATCGCCATGGGCTGCGTGACCGAGCAGACGCGGGGCTGGATTCACGCGCTCATGGACACCGAGTTCAGGTGGGATGCCGAGGCCTGCACGCACTGCCACGTCTGCCAGGAGAACTGTCCTGGCGGCGCCATCAGGTTCGACGACGAGGGAACCTGGCACGCCTTCTCTCACCACTGCCGGTTCTGCATGCACTGCGTGGACTCGTGCCCTGCTGATGCCATCAGCATCAGCTTGGAGGGCATGCGCTACTTCCAGGAGGGCATGGCGCGCGTCACCAAGACGGTGCTCGACACCTTCCAGCCCAACCGCGTGCTCTACATCACCGCGCTGCTCAACATCACCCCGCTGTGCGACTGCTGGGGGTTCACCACGCCCTCCCTGGTCCCTGATGTCGGGGTCATGGCCTCGCACCACATCGTCGCTATCGAGCAGGCCAGCCTCGACTCGATCAAGGCGGAGAACTACATCCCGGGCTCCCTGCCTGAGCAGGTGAAGATGAGCGAGGGGGACGGCCACCTCTTCCAGCGCATCTGGGCGAAGGACCCGTATCTCCAGGTCGAGGCCGCGGCCCAGCTCGGGTTGGGGGGCCGAGAGTATGACCTAGTTGATATCGAGTGAGCGCGCCCGCGCCAGCACCCTTCCAGGATAGCGCTCCTGATGGCACTCGTGGTCAAGCTCGACCACTCCGTTGACGAGCACGTAGTGGATGCCGACGGGGTACTGGTGGGGGCGTTGGTAGGTGGCCTGGTCGGCGATGGTCTCTGGGTCGAAGACCACGATGTCGGCCGCCATGCCCGCCGCGATCCGGCCCCGGTCAGCAAGCCCCAGCTTGGCCGCCGGGCAAGCGGTCATCTTCTCCACCGCGGCCTCCAGTGAGAGTGCTCTCTCTTCCCTGACGTAGTGCCCCAGCACACGCGGGAACGTGCCATAGGCGCGCGGGTGGGGATGGCCCAGGCCGAGCGTGCCGTGGGGTGCCACGGCCGCGGCATCAGAGCCGATCATGCCCAGGGGATGGGCGATGAACTGCTTCACGTCCTCCTCGTCCATGCCGAACCCGACCATGCTGACATGGCCCTGTTCCTCCAGCAGCAAGTCGAGCACCACCTGCTCGGCAGGCGCGCCTCGCCGCTGGGAGATCTCGGCCAGCGTCATCCCCTGGAGCAGGCGGTTGGCCTTGCTCTCCACCGAGGACACCATCCGCCGCCCCCACCGCCCCGGATCGGCCGCCGCGGCCGCGGCGAGCTGCTCCTCGAGCTGGACGCGCATCCCCGCATCACGCAGCCGCCCGAGCATCGCCTCGGCCCCGCCCTCCCGCGCCCAGGCCGGCAAGAGCTGCGCCAGACCGGTGTTCCAGGCAGTGTATGGGTAGACGTCGTAGCTCACCTCGACCCCCTCTGCCCGCGCTCGCTCGACCGCGCCGAGCGCTCGTTCCGCCCCGCCCCAGTTCTGGGAGCCCTCGCACTTCATGTGCGCGATCTGCACGGGGACCCCGGCCCGCCGGCCAACCTCCACCGCCTCAGCGATGGAGTTCAGCAGCCCCTCCGCCTCCCCGCGGATGTGGCTGAAGTAGATGCCCTCGGCCCGCCGGACCTCCTCGGTCAGCGCCACCACCTCGTCAGTGGTTGCGAACATCCCGGGCGCGTAGACCAGCCCAGTGGAGAGCCCAATCGCTCCTTGCTCCATGGCCCCGCGCACCGCGGCGCGCATGGCTCGCAGCTCTGCCGCGGTCGGGGCTCGGTTTTCCTCCCCCATGACGCCGGCCCGGATGATCCCGTGTCCGGCCACCGGGGCCACATTCACCGAAGTGGGCTGCGCCCGGAGGGCCTCCAGGTAGCCGGCGAAGCTCCCCCAGGTCCACTCCACCTCGTGGCCCCAGAAGCCGAACATGGTGCGTAGCTCGTCGCGGCGCTCGGCCGGGGCCGGGGCCGGCGAGAAGCCGCACTGGCCGATCACCTCCGTGGTTACGCCCTGGCGCAGCTTGCTCTCCGCGTTGGGGTTGATGAGCAGCGAGAGGTCGGAGTGCGAATGCATGTCAATGAACCCCGGTGCCACCACCAGCCCCTCCGCCTGGATCACGCGGTGGGCGGCCCAACCCAGAAGCTCTCCGACGGCGATGATGCGGTCCCTTCGCACCGCGACATCCGCCTTTCGAGCAGGAGCCCCGGTGCCGTCAACCACCATGCCAGAGGTGAGGAGGACATCACATCGCGCGGTCACTCGTGCCATGTCGTCTGTGTCCTCTCGTCCATCCCCTTGGCGTTAGGCGGCCTCCGGGCCATCTCCTCTGTCCATTACCTTGGACAGAGCGCGACCACCGAGGGTTGACTCGTGGTCACTCAGTTGGTAGCCTCTTCCCTGGTCTGGGTGTTAGCGGTGACTGAGGGGCAGCGGAGCAGGAGGACATGAAACGAGTTCGCTTCAGCATTCCGGCGCCGAAGGCGAAGCAAGTGCTGCTGGCAGGCGATTTCACCAACTGGGAGGCCAATGCGCGCCCCATGCGCAGGTCCGCTCCACGCGGCAAGACCTTCTCCACCATCGTCTCGCTGGCGCCGGGCAGCTACGAGTACAAGTTCATCGTGGACGGCGCATGGGTGGAGGACCCCAAGGCCGACTCTGTGCCTAACGAGTTCGGGACCCTGAACTCCCGCCTGGTCGTCACCAGCTAGGGGGGCCGACGTCGGTCACATGGGCAGCCCAAACGCGTTCGCCACGTACACCGCCATCTGATCGCGGGTGCACACCTCCCCTGGGCGGTAGCTGCCATCCGGATAGCCTTGGGTGACGCCGGCCTGCTTGATGTACTCGATGTGCTTGTAGGCCCACTGCCCAGTCGGCACATCGGGGAAGGAGGGCGTCTCCGGCGGGAGGTATCCCTTGAGGCCCGCCTCCCCCGTGGGCCTGGCAATGGCGCGGGCCATGAACACCGCCATCTGCGCCCGGTCGAGCTGGAGAGCTGGCTGGTAACTGCCATCGGGATAGCCCTCGACGATCCCGTTGGCATGACCGTACTCGATGTACTTGAACGCCCAGTGGCTCACCGGGACATCCGGGAACCAGGGCTCGGCCGGGCCTGTCGGTACGTTCGCGTCACCCTCAGCCAGCCCCCGGGAGATGTAGACCGCCATCTGATCGCGGGCCATCGGCAGGGCCGGCTGGTAGGTGCCGTCAGGGAAGCCGGAGACAATGCCATGCTCGTAGCAGGCGCTCACTGCACAGTAGGCCCAGTGGCCGGCGCGGACATCGGAGAAGTAAGGCGGGGCCCACCAGGAGGCGAAGGCGTCATAGGAGTAGTCATAGGTTAGACGGACCGGTTCTCCGGAACCATCCGCGTTGATCATCCACAGCTCGACGCCCGGCTCGAACGCTCCCGAAGGCCATGCGGGGTTAGGAAGCAAGTGGTGGGCTGAACTGAAGACAATCTTGGTTCCTTCGGGAGACCACCGCGGGAGGTTGGGGGCGGCGCAGCAGACCACACCCGGGGGAGCGAGGAAGATCGGCTTCACTTGCCCGCCTTCCCTTGAAATTACCCCCAGCCCCCAGATGGGCGGGCCGACCGGCCCCTCCGCGTAGAAATAGACCGCGAGCCGCTCTCCGTCCGGGGACCAGGCCGAGTTGCCCAGATAGCCGATCTGGTAGCCGGGGTAGCCAGTCACTTCGGTGGCCAAGACGCGCCGGCTCTCGGTCCCGTCTGCCCGCACCAACTGGAGACACTGCCCGTTCGCGTCCTGGTCGAGGCGATAGGCGATCCACTGCCCATCCGGCGACCAGTGCGGGAACCGTCCACTGAGAGCTGGGTCGGACACCAGTGAGCAGGCCTCGGCCCCATCCAGGCTCGACACCCAGATCTCGGCTGGGCCCCAGTCGTGGGTGCGCGAATAGACGATCCGCGTGCCATCCGGAGACCAGCGACAGTCCAACCCTCTCTGGCCCGGTATCTTGTGCTCTGGGCTCCCATCAGCTCCCGCTACCCAGAACTCCATGCCATTCATCAGGACCAGTTTGCTACCGTCTGGAGACCAGTCTGGGAACTCCGCATATGCTGGACCTATCCACGCCGCTACCCCGGCGCTGGGACTGTAAGCAAGGGCCATGGGCACCGAGTCCCAGTTCGAATAGGCCCCGTACACCAGCTTCCCGCGAAGCTGCGGTGAGGCGCCGATCGGCCCCGACAGCTGGAACCTTCCGTAGGCCTCTTGCCGGCTACCGAGTCCAACCCGCGGAGCGACCTCCCTGGTGCTCCAACAGCGGACCCGCCAGACGTAGAAATGCCCGGGAGCCAACTCCGGCTCCGCGGCCGTCCGGGTGCAGTTATAGGGAAGGTCTCCACTGGGAGCTATCGCCACCGACCACAGTGGAGTCGAACGCCCCTCCTCCCACAGATCGAAGGAGACCGATGGATCGCCTTCGATGCTCCACCTGAACGCAGGCCTGCTATCATAGATCAGGCCCTCGGGGGCCGGCCACAACAGCTTGATCTGGCCGGGCGGGAACACCTCCGGTGTAGCGAATGTCGAGCGCACGCCTTGGCTATCGCTGAAAGCCGCCTTGTACGGCCCGAGGTTGCGGGCGCCGATGGTTCGCTCCAACTCCAGGGAGACTATCCACTGCCCGTTGCCCATCCGCCGAAACGCGCTCTCATCAAAGGTGTGGACCTCGCCGTCAGGAGACTCAATGGTGACCAGGTTCGCAGGATCGCCGGCCTGGAACGAAGAGAAACAGACACCCGCTCGGCCATGGCCGAAAGCCCAGCTCCCTCCTTCCTGCTCTGTCTCCAGTATCAGGTCCATACCCACGACTACTGGAGACGATGAGTTGAGGGCGAACTGCGCCGTCGCCGTGGCCACGGTGTACACGCAGACCCGGGGATCGGTGGACCCGCAGTCCTCACACTTCCGGGAGCACAGCTCCAGGCCGTAGACGTCGCCTGGCAGGAGTCCGCCCTCCGCCGCCTTGCCGTCCGCGTTGTACCGGACAGAGGTTGCTGTTCCTACCCGATACCTCCAAACCTCAGGCCCGGCCAGACTCTCTCTGTGCACCACCAAGGTGTACTCTCGACCGGCCGCGCCAGGCGTCCAGGAGAACACCGGGCTGGGCTCCTGAGTCGGCGGGTTGAAGATCGGAATCGGCTCCGGCACTGGCGGCGCGGACTGCGCGATGAGCCCGTCAGTCAGGCCAGCAGCGTCCCTCACCTCTATGCCGTACGACCCTCCCTTCCACTCACCCACTAAGTGACCCAGGTCAACGCGGACGCGCATCAGGTCGATCGCCTGAGGCGTCCACTCGCCGTAGTCGCTGGGAGTGACGGTCCAGTCCTGTCCCACGGAGTCCGTGAGTGTCACGCTAGCCATGTCGGCCCAACCGTCTGGGTCGCGCACGTAGAGGGTCACGATCTCACCCTCGTCGCTCGACCAACCACGAAGGCTGACCCGCTCTACCTCCACCCGCTCAATCACCGGCGTGGCGGGCCAGGCCGTCGTCGCGCCAGGCAGGCATACTGAGACACAGACTGCGAGGCACAGCCAACTCCACTTCATCTCTCCCCTCCTTCGTCTCCCAGCAGTGGCCCCGGGGCTGACGCCTGCCGAGAGTTCCGCTGGCGTCAGCTTCAGGACTCACGGCCTGCGCTCCACCTACCGCGGCACTCGCGGCCGCGACTTCACCGCCAGGGCGTACGTGGAAAGGCTGTTACACCCGCCCCAGACGGTACCACGCGCGTGGTCCACATGCACGGTGATATCATTCCACCGTCCGTTCTCCCACTGCAGCAAAGCCATCAGGCTCGGCCGGCGTTCGGCCAGGTCAACCGACCCGGCCCTCTCGACTGAGAGCCTGTTGGCATCGTAACGAAGGCCGATCAGGATGTCGCCGCGAGTCTGCGCCGTAGTCGCACCCTCCCACAACTCTCCGACGAGGGTGTAGCCTTCCGGGGCGGGGCCGGGGACTTGATCGGTCACACTCATGCGAGTGCTGCCAGTGTCGGCCACGGTCTCAAAGACCACGGTGGCGTCCCCTTTCGTCACGGACACCCACGGGCCAGCCGGCGTGTTTGGCGCCCACCATGAGCTAGGAGTCTGGTAGGAGTAGTCATAGGTGAGGCGCGCCGGCTCCCCCGACCCATCAACGTTGACGATCCACAGCTCCACCCCGAACTCCACCTTGCCATTCGCCCATTCCGGGTCGGGTGACAGATGGTGACCCGAGGCGAACACGATCTGGCTGCCGTCAGGAGACCATCGCTGTAGCTTCGGTGCGGCGCAGCACACGATCTCCGGCGCCGCCAGGAAGGCCGGCACCAGCAGCCCGCCGTCGCGGGAGATCGTCCCGATGCCCGATATCCACTCTGCCCCCCCGGCGCGCACTGCCCAGAACTGCACGGCCAGCCGCTTCGCGTCCGGCGACCAAGTGGGATCGTACATATCGGTGACCACATAGTCCGGGAAGCCAACGACGCCGGTGGCGATCAGCGGGTGCTGGTCGCTGCCATCGGGGCGGATGAGCCACGCGATCTGACCTGTGTAGTCCGGCGTCTTGCGATAGGCAATCCACTCGCCATCCGGAGACCACTCCGGCCGGCGTTCCCTTGCGTCTGGCGACGCGGCCAGTGGGTGCAGGTTCGTGCCATCGGCGTCAGCGACCCAGATGTCAGGGGACCAGTTGGGTGCAGTCTCGGTCATGTAGACCACCCGCTTGCCATCGGGCGACCAGCGGCAGTCAGTGCTGGCCGGGACCCCGGGGATCGGGACGGGCGGGCCGCCGTCAAGAGGGTCCACCCAGATGCCGTGATCACACGGGTGGTAGAGCAGCTTCGAGCCGTCCCACAACCAGTCCGGACACTCGGCGGCCTCAGAGGCGAGCCAGACGCGCACTCCGGGGTCAGGACTGTACTCCATGATGGTGAAGGGCTCGTCGTTCCAGTCGGCCCAGGCCCGTGTATTGTAGGCGAGGTGGCCGGGCAAGAGCGGCAGCGAGGGCCAGGCCCCCAGGACGGCGAACCGAGTCCGCGTCACCTGCGAGGTCCACATCCACACCCGGGGCAGATCCTCCGGCGACTCCAGGGCGGAATCATAGTCGAGGCTCCACGAGTTGAGCTGCGGGAAGTAGCACCGGCCCGGTTCGAGTGCCGGCCGGAGCGCGGTGCCGTCGAAGTTGTATTCCACCTGCGTCGCCTCACCGGTCGGCGCCGACCAGATCTGCCCGCACTCACCCATCGGGAGGGCAGTGGTCGTGACGGACCCCTCCTCCCTCAACTGGAGCCAGTTGCTCGCTCCCTCAGCCCCCGGGGTCCAGCGGAATCGAGGCATCTGATCCACGGTCACGCTGTCAGGGGCCGGTTCGAGCAGCGCCGGATGCACGCCTGACACCTCGGGAACAGCCGGAGTGCTGAACACGACCTCGCCGCCATTGTATACCACGGTGATTGTGTAGGGGCCGGGAGGCGGAGGCGCCAGCTTCCTGGTCTCATACCAGCCGCACGTCACGGTGTGGTCGGGAGCTTCGGCAATCCAGAACCTCACATCCCCGGGGGAAGCGCTGGCCGCTTCCCGCCATCCCCCTCCTGCGCACACGGAGATGACGTACCGGCCGCCGCTGGGCTCCGCGCTGATGACGCAGCGCACGGTCTCGGGCTCACTGGCGGTCACTCGGGCGGACATCCGCTGGTGATAGCTCACCCAGCCTCGCGAGTTCGCGTCCAGACCCCGGTCAATGCTGACTTCCCGGATCACCGGCGGGCCGGCCCTGGCCACCGCGCCGACCAGGCCGATGGCGACGAGGGATAACACGAACGAGAGAGGTAGCCGTCGCATCTGGACATCCTCCTCCTACACGCGCTCTCGCGCTGCCCCCAGCGCGACCTGCAGACACAGAAGGACACCCAGCGTGGAACCTGCTCCATTGGGATTCCCCACACCTGGCGCGGGTTCCTGCTGCTGTCGCCGTCACATCTGTCTGCAGGCCGCGCCAGACCGCCGCGCTTGCCTGAGAGGGCCGAGGCCTCTGCGCCCGCCTCTCTGCGGGCCGCCGCCCTGTGCTATAATGCGCCCAGCCGCGGCCGTGAAGGAGCGCGCGTGGAGAGGAAGCTGAGAATCGCTGTTGCCGGGGCCGGCTTTGGGGAGAAGTACATCATCGGCCTGAGGGCCCTCCCCCAAGTGGAGGTGGTGGGCGTCTACAGCCGCCGGCCCGAGCGCGCCGCCGAGCTCGCGGAGAGGCACCAGATCCCTTACTCGACGCGCCACTTCCGCGTGTTGCTCGATCTCCCCGGCCTCAATACAGTGGCCGTAGTCACGCCCAACAGCACCCACGCTGAGTTCGTGCGCGCTGCTCTGGAGGCGGGCAAGCACGTGATCTGCGACAAGCCCCTGGCGCTCACCGCGGCTGAGGGCCGAGAGCTGTACCAGGTTGCCGAGCAATCCGGCCTCAGGAACCTGACGTTCGTGCCCTACCGCTTCTCGCCGGCCTCCCTGGGGATGAAGGAAGCGCTGGCCGAAGGCCAGATCGGACGCGTGGTGAGGGTGAAGGCAAGCTGGGGAGTTGACCTGCGCGCCGAACCCCTGCGCTGGCGCTTCCAGAGCAAGCTGGCCGGGCCGGGCGTGGTCGCCGACCTGGGCGCACACATCCTCGACCTCCTCGCCTGGTGGGTCGGCCCCATCCGACGCGTGCTGGGCCGCTGCCGGACATTGATTCGCCACCGCCCGGCCGAGGTTGGCGGCCGGATGCGCCCGGTGGATGTGCCAGACGAATGCTGGGCTCTCCTCGAGTTCTCTCGCGCTGGGGTGGGGAGCCTGTCGCTGAGCTGGAACGAGAAGCGGGGCCAGTGGATCGAGATCGAGGGAGAGCGCGGCGTGCTCACCTATGAGTCGCCCTCCATGCTGCAGTGGCTGGAGGGCAAGGGGCCGTTCCATCCCAGGGTAACGCTCACCAGGAAGGGAGAGGAGAGCCGTCAGAGCGAGGTGCCTCTGTCCGACATGCACGACTTCGCCTCCCCTGAAATGGCCCTGGCCGGCATGTTCCGCCAGATTGTAGCCTACCTACTGGGGGAAGAGAAAGCTGATACCCTGGCCACCTTCCAAGAGGGGGCCGAGGCGCTGGCGGTAGTTGACGCGCTTGTCGCTTCCAGTCAGACCGAGGGATGGGCCGACGTCGAATAGCCGCGCCACGCTGATCTGGCGCGCACGGTTGCTGACTCAGCGGAACTGCCTGCTCGATAGGGTCCAGCGTTGACTGCCCTCTGACAGCCGGGAGGGCAGTGTGCCATGGATCGGCTCCCCAGCTATCCGCCTCTCACCCTGAGGACCCTCAGGATGTCCCGGTAGGCGATGATGGCGCCGAGGAAGAGCAGGAGCGCCAGACCGACGAGGTGGACGACCGCCTCTTTCCGCTTGTCAAAGGGCTTGCGCCGGATCGCCTCGATTGCCACGATCAGCAACCGGCTGCCGTCCAGAGCCGGAATAGGCAGCAGATTCACGAATCCGATCGCCACTGTGAGCATCGCCGACACGCTCAGGAACTGGAGCCAGTTGGCCTTGGACTCGGTGTAGAGCACCTGGGCGATGCCGACCGGGCCCATCAGGTCTGGAGGGATCGTCCGCATCGCCATTCCCACCCAGCCCGCGATCTGGAGCCGTATCGCGCCAAACGTCTCGACGAACCCCGCGAGCACCGAGCGGCCCACCCCCATGCGCTCGGTCCGTGAACCGAACCCGATGCCAATCCGCCCGATCGTGACCTTGACGAGGACCAGGCCCTTGACGTCGTAGACAGTCTCCTTGCTTGGCGTTACGGTCAGCCGACGCACCTGGCCATTACGGTCAACTCGGAAGACGAGCGGCCGGCCGGGGTGGGACTGGATCACCTCCCGGATCTCCTCCACAGAGAGGCCCACGCGGCCGCCGACCCCCATCACTCGGTCGCCGGGCATGAGCCCAGCCCTCGCCGCCGCGGAGCCCGGCATCACGCTCTCGATGCGGTTGGTAGGGACGGGCAAGCCCATCGCGGCCCCCATCACCATGTAGACCAGGGCCGCCAGCAGGAAGTTCATCATGCAGCCAGACAGGAGCACCGCCGCCTGCACGATCCGCTTCCTCTTGCCGAACCCTTGCGGGTGCTCGTCTTCCGGCTCCATCCCCGCGATGCGCACATAGCTGAGGAACGGCCAGAGGCGGAACGAGTACTGGGTGTCCCTGGGTCGGAACCAGAACAGCAACGGCCGGCCGACGCCGATGGAGAACTCGTAGACGGCCATTCGCGCCAGTCGTGCCGCGATGAAGTGGCCGGCCTCATGGACGAAGACGGTGAGGCCGAAAGCGAGTCCGATGGCCACGATGCGCAGCGTGGTGTCTACTGCTGGGTCCACTTCGCCTGATCCCTCTCCAGCTCCAGTCGCACCCGCCGGTCAACCTCGAGCAGCACCTCGACCGACTCTGCTGCTTGCACTTCGTGCGCAGCCAGCACGCTCTCGATGACCCGGGGTATCTGCCGGAACCTGATCCGCCGCTCCAGGAACCACGAGACCGCCACTTCGTCGGCCGCGTTCAGCGCCGCCGGCGCGGTCCCGCCGCGCCCAAGGGCGCTGCGCGCCAGGCTCACACAGGGCCACCGCTCCACGGAGAGAGGCTCGAAGTGCAGCGCGTCCAGATCGGCGAGCTCGAGCGCCGGCCCGGCTCGGGGCCATCGCTCCGGATAGCTCAACGCGAACTGGATGGGCAGCCGCATGTCTGGGTAGGCGAGCTGCGCGAGCACTGAACCATCCACGAACTCAACCATGCTGTGCACGATGCTCTCGGGATGGAGCACAACAGCAATCTGCTCCGGCGCCACCCCGAACAGCCACTGGGCCTCGATGATCTCCAGGCCTTTGTTCATCAGAGTCGCGGAGTCTATAGTCACCTTCGGCCCCATCTTCCAAGTTGGGTGGTGGAGCGCCTGCTCCGGTGTCACCTCATCCAGGGCCTCCAGAGGCACATCGCGAAACGCGCCTCCCGAGGCCGTGAGCACCAGGCGTCGGAGCGCGCTGCGGTCCTGGCCGAGCAGGAGCTGAAAGAGGGCGGAGTGCTCGCTGTCCACTGGGAGAAGCTGTGCGCCCGTGCGCGCCGCTTCTCGGGTGATCAGGTGACCGGCCACAACAAGGGGCTCCTTGTTCGCCAGCGCCACCATCTTGCCGGCCTCCACCGCGGCCCACACCGGGCGCAGGCCAGCGATCCCAGTGGCTGCCGCCACCACCAGATCGGCCTCGGCCAGGGCCGCACACTGGACCGCTCCCTGCGGCCCCGGGATCACCTCGACCGCGGTGTCCCGAAGTGCCGACGCGGCCCGCTCAGCCGCTTCTGGGTCGGCGACCGCCACCAGGCGTGGCCGGTGGCGACGCGCCTGGCAGACGATGGCCTCGACTGACCGCCGGCAAGAGAGGGCCACCACTCGGAAACGCTCAGGGAAGGCCTCGACCACCTCCAGCGTTTGGAGGCCAATGGAGCCGGTGGAGCCGAGGACCGCGATGCGACGGCCGTCGCCCATGCCCTGCCTATGGCCCCGCGAGGCTCACCCCGCCCGGCCGCCCCGGCCCCACCAGGAAGATGAGCGAGAGGGCGCACCCGGCCGCCAGGCCCGCGCAGGCCAGCCCGAGGAAGTCTACCAGGCCTCTCGCGCCGCGCTTGGTCACCTCCCCGATCGCCGCCAGCGCCACCATCAGGATGTCGAAGACCATCCCGATGGTGATCACGAACAGCGCCGCTTGGCTCATCTGGCGCCCCTTGCAGAAGGCCAGCAGCAGCACGAGCGCGGCTGCCATGAACGGCAGCATGGCCAGATTCGCTCGGCCCCGGGCGCGGAGGCGCACGCGCGGCGCTTCCATGATGAGCAGACCCAACCCCAACGCCAGTGCCAGCAGCGGCAGCCCCTCCAAGGCGGGCACTTGATCCAGCAGCAGTAGCGCCGCGAGCAGAGGCAGACTGATCGCCAGCTTGATGAGAAGGCTACGCGGCATCACCCCACTCCAGCTCTGCGGAGACCGTCATGTCCGGACTCCCTGCTCCTCCTCGCCGAGCCCGCCGAACCTCCGCTGCCGTCCCTGGTAGGCGATGAGCGCCTCGTAGAAGTGCCTCTTGCGGAAATCCGGCCACAGGATGGGGGTCACATGGATCTCCGCATAGGCGATCTGCCAGAGCAAGTAGTTCGACACTCGGAAGTCGCCGCCGGTGCGCACCAGCAGGTCCGGATCAGGCGCATCGGGCCGATAAAGGTGAGCAACGAAGTGATCCTGGGTGATCTCCGCGGGCTTCAGCTTGCCCTCGGCTGCCTCCGCGGCCAGCGCACGCGCGGCGTCTACGATCTCCTGCCGGCCGCCGTAGTCTATCGCCAACTGGAGAGTGAGGCCGGTGTTGCGGGCGGTCAACCCCGCGGCCTCCTCCAGCGCGGCTTGGAGAGACTGCGGGAGGCTGGCCATCCGGCCCAGGAGACGAATGCGCACACGGTTCTGATGGAGTTCAGGCAGCTCCCCGCGGAGAGTGTGCTCGATGAGGGCCATCAGCGCGGCCACCTCAGGCTCGGGGCGGGACCAGTTCTCCGCAGAGAAGGTGTAAAGCGTCAGGAAGGAGATGTCCAGCTCCCCGCAGGCGGACACAGTATCGCGGATCGCCTGGGCGCTGGCACGATGCCCCTCCAGCCTGGGCAGACCACGCTGGCTGGCCCACCTGCCATTGCCGTCCATGATCACCGCCACGTGCTGGGGCAAGCGGGACCGGTCGAGCTGCGCCAGCAGCTCGTCCTCACACATCTCCTCGCTAAGCGCGAGTCTATCCATTCTCGGCACCCGGAAGCGCCACCGATGGAGCCACTACCAGCCGGACGCCGTCAGCACAGCGGCGCTCCGCGACCACGCGCAGCGGGCCCTCGGGGGCGCGGCCTGGCGGTTCGGTGGGGACCACCTCGAGCACCTTCACGCCGGCCTGCTCCAGGAGAACCTGGGCCTCGGCGAGAGTGCGGCCGACCGTGCTGGCACCAGCCCAGGCCTCTTCGGTCAGCTCCACTCCGCACGCGCGCCCCTGCGGGCGAGGGTCCAGGATCATCCCTCCAGGATCTCCCGTTCCTTGGCCTTCAGGAGCTGTTCCACCTGCGCGATGTGCGCGTCCGTGATCTTCTGCACCTGCTCCTGGAAGCGATGCAGGTCATCTTTCGAGATCTTGCCATCGTCTTTCAGCGCCCGCAGCTTCTCGATCGCCTCGCGCCGGCCGTTGCGGACCCCCACCCGGCCCTCCTCGGCCTTCTTCTGGGCCAGCTTCACCAGCTCTCGGCGCCGCTCGGTGGTGAGCTGCGGCAGGGGCACCCGGATCAGGTTGCCGTCGGAGCTCGGGTTGAGGCCCAGGTCCGAGCTGGTGATGGCATCAATGACGGGCTTCACCATGGTCTTGTCCCAGGGCTGGATGAGCAGCATACGGGGCTCCGGTGTGCTGATGGTCGCGACCTGCTTGACCGGCACCTGCTCGCCGTAGTACTCCACAGTGACCCGATCGAGCACCGCGGGGTTGGCGCGACCCGTGCGGACCATGGCGAACTCCCGCTTGAGGGCCTCGAGCGTGGCCAGCATGTGTATATCGGTTTCCTTCATGATCTGAGCGATCATGTCCTTCGGCATCCGAGGCTTCTCCTTGCTTGGCGCGAACCTGCCGCAGGCCCGCGTGGGGCCGGGCCGAGAGGCTCGCTTTGCAGCGAGCACATCACCGCGTCTCTTGCACCACCGTCATGCGGAGATACAAGAGACGGCGCACAGAGCCCCCGCAGAGCGTCTTGTGCGGACGGCTGGCGCCTCGCTCAGAAGGCGCCTGGGCTGCGGCATCACCATTGCGCAAAGACCTCTCCACTGGGTTTCGCCCGAAGAAGTAACGGCGAAACTCAGACAGACCAGGTCTCAGTGCCGCAGGACGGCTTCGGCACGTTACTTCTATTGGCGCAACTCATTAGCTGATGATGCTCCCAATCTGCTCGCCGAGCAGCACCCGCTTGATATTGCCGGGAGTGAGCAGATCGAACACGATCACCGGGATGCTGGTTTCCATACTGAGCGAGATGGCAGTCGCGTCCATCACCCGCAAGCGGTCGCTCAGGGCCTGGTGATAGCTGAGACGAGCCAGCTTCTTCGCCGCCGGCTCAGTCTTGGGATCGCGGTCGTAGACCCCGTCTACGGTGCTGGCCTTGAGTAAGGCCTCGGCCCTGATCTCCGCCGCCCGGAGAGCTGCGGCCGTGTCAGTGGTGAAGTACGGGTTGCCAGTGCCGGCGGCGAAGATGACGATCCGGCCCTTCTCGAGGTGGCGCACCGCGCGGCGCCTGATGTACGGCTCCGCCACCTCGTGCATCTCGATGGCGGACTGGAGGCGAGTCTGCACGCCGAGCGACTCCAGGGAGGCTTGTAGGGCCAGCGAGTTGAGCACACTGGCGAGCATGCCCATGTAATCGGCGGTGGCCCGCTCGATGTCGTGCGCGCTGCGCGCCCTCAGGAAGTTGCCACCCCCAACCACGATGCCCATCTCCACGCCCAAGGCATGGCACTCCCTGATCTCGCCCGCGATCCGGTGTACCGCATCCGGATCAATGCCGAATGCCAAGTCCCCGGCGAAGGCCTCCCCGCTGAGCTTGATCACGACCCGCTTGTAGCAGGGCTCTGGCATGTGGTCGGGCTGGTAGGGTGGCTCAGCCATCTGCTTGTCGCTGGAACCGGCCCCTCTCCCCAGAGGCTGGCTCGCAGCCTGCCCTACTGCGCCTCCTCCCCGAGCTGGTAGCGCATGAAGCGCCGCACCACGATGTTCTCTCCAAGGTGAGCGATCGCTTCCTTGATGACTTCGCGCACGGTCTTCTGGTCATCCCGCACATACGGCTGCTCGAGCAGGCAGGCCTCGCTATAGAACTTCCTCAGCCGGCCCTCCACGATCTTGTCGAGCACCTTCTCGGGCCGGCCCTCCTTGATCGCCAGGGAGCGATAGACCTCTCGCTCTCGCTCCAGCACCTGCTCAGGAACGTCTTCGGCCTGCACCCACTTGGGCTGCTCGGCCGCGATGTGCATCGCCAGGTTGTGGGCCAGCACCTGGAACTCGTCGGTGCGAGCGACGAAATCCGTCTCGCAGTTGATCTCCACCAGCACGCCGATACGCCCGCCCGCATGGATGTAGGAGGCAATCAGACCGTCGGTCGCCTGGCGGGACATGCGCGCGTCGGCCCGCGCCATCCCCTGCTTGCGAAGCGCAATGACGGCCTTGTCCAGATCGCCCTCACACTCGCTCAGCGCCCGCTTGCAGTCCATGATACCGGCGCCGGTCCGGCGGCGCAGCTCCTGAACTAGCTGTGCAGTCACGGCCAATCTCATTCTCCTCGTGTGGTTGCCTCGGTACTGCAGTGCCGCGGCTCGTCGCCCTGGTCTCGTCGGCATCGGCCCTCCTGAGGCGGCCTACCGAAGCAACTGTCCTCGCTGCCGCGCGTCGGGCTCCGCTACGTCAACTCCACCTCGCCGGCCGGCTCCTCGTAGTAAGGCTCGGGCTGCTCCTGCGGCTGCTCCTCAGCAGTGGCGACCTCCTCTTCGGCCGAGGGTTCGACCTGCTCCAACAGGTCCGCCTCTTCGGCCTCCCATCCCGGCTCCCCCTCGGCCCCTGCCTCCTGGCCGACCGCGGCCTCCAGCATCGCCGCCTCAATGTCGGCCACGCCCGCGGTCACTGCTGCTTCCTCTTTCCAAGCAGGAGGCGGAGGCACTTCCTCCCCCTCCACCAGCGCCTTCTCCCGGCGCGACTCGTACTCGGCCTTGCCTTCCGCCACCGCTTCCGCCATCTTGCTAGTCACCAGCCGGATGGCACGGATGGCGTCATCATTGCCCGGGATGGGGAAGCTGACCTCATCCGGATCGCAGTTCGTGTCCACGATCGCCACCACCGGGATCCCCAGCCGCCGCGCCTCCAGCAGCGCAATCCGCTCCTGGCGCAGGTCCACGATGAACATCGCCTGCGGGATGCCCGGCATGTTCTCGACCCCGGTGAGCACGCGCTCGAGCTTCACCCGCTCCTCCATCAGCCGAGCTTGCTCCTTCTTCGGCAGGCGGGTCAGCTCTCCGGTCTCCTCTATCCGCCTCAGCTCCTGCATCCGCTCGATGCGCTGCCGGATGGTCCGGTAGTTGGTGAGCATGCCCCCCAGCCACCGCTCCGTCACGTGGT
>Ga0315307_1000342_pt1 | contig 19830 bp, 17 predicted proteins | sample TDP2_MG_FD_203079 | JGI IMG/M metagenome (GOLD analysis project Ga0315307, IMG submission 203079) | Freshwater sediment microbial communities from Lake Towuti, South Sulawesi, Indonesia - TDP2 | ecosystem: Environmental > Aquatic > Freshwater > Lake > Sediment | place: Indonesia: South Sulawesi...
CGCGCGCCTGCCCCTCCCAGCCCAAGGGAAGGCGCGAAGCGCAGAAAGCGCCGATCCCCGTAGGGCAGGGGGCCGCCGGGCGCGCTGGCGGGCTTGCCGGCCAGAGGCGGGCTGGTCTCCTGCTGCGATCATTCCTCATCGGGAGAGGGAGCGACCAGCCCCACATAGAAGAAACCTGTCCGCCTCCGGAGGTGCGGCCGTCCCCGAGAGGCGCCATGCCATGATCTAGGGCGGAGTACAGTTCCGCCCCGGCTGGGAGGAAATGGTCTTGACCAAGTCGGAGCTGATCGCGGAGGTGACTGAGATAACAGGCCTGAAGAAGCGACAGGTGGCCAGGGTCATTGAGACCACCTTCGGCGCCATCTCCAGAAGGCTGAAGAGGCACGAGAAGGTGCAGTTGACTGCTTTTGGGGCCTTCGAGCCCCGCCGGCGGAGACCCCGGACCGCGCTGAACCCCCGCACTCGAGAGGAGATGAGGGTAGGAGTCACCTGGTCCTTGCTGTTCCGGCCCAGCAAGCAGTTGCGGGCGATGGTCACCGGCAAAGAGCGGGGTGGCCGGTAGCTTGCAGGTCGGAGTGCACCGATCTCGGCAGCAATTGACAGCGCAGGGCTGGCTGCTATAATGCCCTTGTAGGGCGGGGTTCGCAGGGCAGGAGCAAAGACTCCTGCCTTTCGGTCCGTCGGGGCGTGGCGCAATTTGGTAGCGCACCGGTATGGGGTGCCGGTGGTTGTCGGTTCAAGTCCGGCCGCCCCGACCAGCCCTCGAGGGGGCTCGCCAGGGCCTCAGTGACCTGGGGCCTGGTCTTCCCAGGCAACAGGCAACAAGGGGAGATTGCGCGCGAGCCGCCGGTGTGGTATCATCATTCTGGTAGATAGACTCGCCCTGCGGTGCGCGTGATTGTCTCCGAAGTTTTGAGCCAACACCTACATCCTGGGGACCTGAGTCTGGTTGCCAAGTGGGAGCTCGCCAACGGCGAGAAGCACGCGGCAGACAGCGCGGTCCCCACCTGCTCCGGCAGGTTCAAAAACTCATGAGGCACACGGCACATGCGGGGCGTTTGCTGTAGGGTGAACGCCGCCCTGTCACGAGTCGCGGGGGAGAAGGCGGGCCCGGTCTGGGCCCGCCTTCCGGTTGGCCTCGGGGCGACGCGGCCTGCCTCCGTGGGCCGCGGAGTTGCGCCAACCCGAACAGCCTGGCTATAATAGCTGCGGCGGGGGTACGAGAGCTCGCGCGACACACCCGTCGGGGAGGGCGTGTGGAAGCAGTTGCTCGTGGCCTGGAAGCAGAAGCCGTGCCGGCGACCGCAAGCGTGCTGATGGTTGCGCCGGCCGCCAGAGGGGGGATTGCGCGGCACGTGATCTCCCTGCTCACGGGGCTGGACCGTGATGGCTACCGTGTTGGAGTGGCCTGTCCAAAGGAGGGCCAGATAGCGGAGGCGGCGAGGGAACGCTCGCTTCCGCTCTATCCTCTGACCGTGGGATCAGGCACCCGCCCCTCGCGCGCCGCCGTCGGAGTCCTCCATCTGGTCGGCGCGATCTCCCATCTCCAGGCCCACATCGTCCACGCTCATTCCTTCGGCGCGGGGTTGGTTGGCGCGCTGGCCATGCCCCTGGCACGATCGGCGCGCCTGGTTGCGACCATCCACAACTACCCGCCGGGAGGGACTGCGGGCCGGGAGGCAGCGGAGCAGCAGGGTCAGGAGAGCCAGGGCAGTGACATGCGGCCCAGGCGCGCCTCTCACCGCTGGGCGATCGGGCAGATCGTGCGGCGGGCCGCGCGGCTGATCACGGTATCTGACGCCCTGCGAAACGAGCTGCTCGCCCTCTACCCCGAGGTCGCGGCTAAGACCGTCACCATCCCCAACGGCATTGATGCGCGTGCGAAGCCTGGGCGCGATCCCCAGGAGGTCAAGGAGGCACTTGATATTCCGCCGGCAGGGCCGCTGGTCGGTATGGTGGCCCGGCTGGCCCCACAGAAGGGCATCGGCGAGTTCATTCGCGCTTGTCGCGCGGTGGCCGATCACCGGCCTGACGTTCGGTTTGTGCTCGCCGGGGAAGGGCCGCTGAGGAGCATGGCTGAGGCCATGCGGGACAGGCTTGGGCTCGGCGACCGACTCCACCTGACAGGCGAGGTGGAGTCTACGAGCGACTTGATCGCGGCCCTCGATTGCCTCGTGGTCGCATCCACCTCGGAGGGCTCCTCCCTGGCCGCGATGGAGGGGATGGCGATGGCGAAGCCCGTCGTCGCGACATGCGTGGGGGGAGTGCCTGAGGTGGTGGCCGACGGTGAGACCGGCGTCTTAGTCCCGCCTGGCGAGCCGGCCGCGCTGGCTGCGGCCGTGCAAGCACTGCTCCAGGACCCCGAACGCGCCCAAGCCTTGGGCGAGCAGGGCCGCCGGCGCGCGGCTGAGCAGTTCGATGTGCGGCTGATGCTGGCGCGAACCGAGCAGATCTACGCCGACCTGGTGCATGACGACATGAAGGCCGGAGGACACCGCGGGTGAGGCGCTGCGCGGCGATGCTCCTGGCCTGTGCTCTGCTATCCCAGGGCGATGCGGCCATCGCTCGAACCCAAGGAAGCAAGCTGCTGGTGGCCATCATTGACCAGGTCATGTGGGGAGATCTGCTGGCGCCGGAGGTGCGCGCGCCAACACTGCGCCGGCTCATGAAAGAGGGCGGGGTGGGCATGATGTGCGTGCGCACCGCCCGAGCCTCGGGGCGCGGCGGGGGCTACCTCACCATTGGGGCGGGATCACGCGCCAGCTCGTCATCGTCCCAAGACATGCCGTACCCTGAAGGATGGGCATTCCAGGCGGACGAGATCATCGCAGGTGAGCCCGCAGGTCGCGTCTTTAGGTCCTACACCGGCTGGCCAGCCGGCGACAATGCCATCGTGCATCTCGCCATCGGCGAGCTCATGCGCGAGAACATGTCGTTTCCCTACCCTCTGTCCCTCGGCCTGCTTGGGAGCGCCCTGCGCAGGTCGGGACGACACGTCGCTTGTCTCGGGAACGCCGATACCAAGGCCTTCGTCCACCGCGAGGTGGTGGCCATCGCGATGGATGGCCAAGGGCTGGTGGAGTTGGGGAGCATCGGCCCCCGCCTGACCCAGAAGCAACCGGGCCTGCCCTACCAGTTGGCCACGGACGCCGCCGCTCTGCTCTCCACGTTCCGACGCGTCGCGGCAGCGGCCGATCTGATCGTCGTGGACTTTGGCGAGACCTCGCGGGTGAGCGAGTACGCGGACCTGATGCCCCCTGGCACGGCGCGCAAGGCGCGCTACCGGGCCATCGAGAGGGCCGATCGGCTGCTCGGCCAGATGGTCAGTCCGCTGCCCCGCAGCGAATGGGCAGTGCTTGTGGTAACGCCGAATGCTCGACCTGCCGACCCCGATGAGCAGTTCGCCAGCCTGACGCCGGTCCTCCTTCGTGCCCCGGGGGAGCAGCCGGGTCTGCTCACCTCGCCCTCCACTCGCCGCTCCGGGCTGGTGGTGAACACCGATCTTGCTCCCACCATCCTGAGCTACTTCGGCCTCCAGGTCCCGAGCGAGATGGTCGGCCGAGCGATGCGCGTCGAGCCGGTCACAGGTGATGCTGTGGAGAGGCTGAGAGCGGACGTGGAGCGGGAGAACGCCGCTGAGACGGTCCGCCGCCACGCCTTTCGGTGGCTGCCGGCGCTGGCCGCGGTGGGCCTGTGGGCCAGCGCGGGTCTGTTCCTGCTGGGAGAGAAGGCCCCGAGATGGGCGCGGAAGCTGTTGCGCGGATGGCTGCTCGTGCTGCTCTCAGCCCCGCCCATGATGCTGCTGGTGACGCTGCGAGCCCTCCCGAGCTGGCAGATGGTGGCGGCGATCGCGGCGGGCGCAGCGGGCCTGGCCGCACTGAGTGGATGGATCACTGGCTGGCGCTCTGGACACGCACTGCCCGCGGTGCTCATGCTGGCCGCGCCGGTCTATGACCTCCTGCGGGGTGCGGGGATGCTCCAGTGGTCGCCGCTGAGCTACTCGGCGGGCGCCGGCGCACGCTTCTACGGCATCGGCAACGAGTACGCTGGAGCGCTCTTGGGGGCCGCGCTCATCGCGGTCGCCTCTCTCTCCTCGCGTCGCGAGCTGTCTAGTTGGGGGGAGCGCCTACTCGGCTCCGCCGTCCTGCTGGGCACGGCCGCGCTGGTGGGGCACCCCCGTTTCGGCGCGAACCTGGGGATGGCCCTGGCGGCCGCCATCGCCGGTGCCGTGTTCGCGCTGTACCTCTGGCGAGAACGGCCTACTTGGGGAGACACCCTGGGGGCCCTGGCACTTGCCGGCCTGATTGTAAGCGCGGCGGTCGCGGTGGACATAGGCGCGCGGGGTGCGGAGGCCTCACACGTGGGCCGGTTCATCTCTAGTGTGCGATCGGAGGGCTGGCCGGCCCTAGGCCAGGTGATGGTCAGGAAGTGGACCATGAACTGGATGCTGCTGCGTGCTTCGCTCTGGACTGACGTGGCGATCGCTGCGCTCGGCTGTCTGGCGGTCTGGCTGCTGGCGCGGCCTGGAAGGGCGCTGGCTGCCATGGGCCGCCCCTGGCTGATGCAGGCGCTGACTGCTTCGGTCCTAGGCGCGGTGGCCTCTTGGGTGCTGAACGACTCCGGTATCATCGCTGCCGCCATGGTGCTGCTGTACGGCGTGGGCTCTCTTGCCTACCTGGGCCTAGGCGAGCCCCAGCCTGCTGCGTGACCGGTTCGCTGGACAAACGACCCATGGCTCCCGGGGACCGCCTCGCCCTTGTTGAGTTCACAGCCGCCGATGCCTTGCCGTTGCCGCGGCCCGGCGGTACAATGCCCTTAACTCGGGCAGGTTCCTAACCTGCGTCGGCGGGCATGGTAAGGCCCGTCCTACAGGATTCGAATGGGCGACGTGGGACTGAAGGAAGCGCTCCATTGGGAGCCAGCAGAAGGGGGGCGCGCGCACTGCCTGCTCTGCCCCCACGGCTGCCGCATTGCGGAAGGACAGCTTGGGCTGTGCCGAGTGAGGCAGAACGTCGGCGGAGTGCTGCGATCAGTCAACTACGGCCGGGTGTCGGCCGCTAACTGGGACCCCATCGAGAAGAAGCCGCTGTTCCACTTCTACCCGGGCTCGACTATCCTCTCCCTGGGCACCGTCGGCTGCAACCTGGCCTGCGCCTTCTGCCAGAACTGGGCGATCTCGCAGCAGTCTGCGGGAACGCGCCGCATGCCTCCCGAGCAAGCAGCCGCGCTCTCCCGCACCGAGCCGGCCAACATCGGGATCGCCTACACCTACAACGAGCCCTTGGTCTGGTACGAGTTCGTGCTCGAGACGGCGCGGTTGGTCAAGCAGGCCGGCCAGAAGAACGTGCTCGTGACCAATGGCTACGTGAACGAGGAACCGCTTCGTCAGCTTCTGCCCTACATTGACGCGATGAATGTTGATATCAAGGCCTGGAGTGATACCTTCTACCGCGAGCTGTGTCGCGCCCGGGCCGAGCCGCCGCGACGCACGGTGGAGATGGCCCGTGAGGCCGGGTGTCTGGTTGAGGTCACCAACTTGGTGATCCCGAACTGGAACGACTCCGACGAGAACCTGAGCAAGCTCGTTGACTGGGTGGCCGGCCTTGACCCGGAGATGCCCGTGCACTTCTCGCGGTACCACCCTGACTACAAGTTCACTGAGCCGCCCACTCCCATAGAGACCCTGCGCCGGGCCAGGGAGATCGCGCGCCGAAAGCTGCGTTACGTCTACCTGGGGAACATCTGGGGAGGGGATGGCGAGGACACGGCCTGCCCAGGCTGTGGCAAGGTGGTGGTCGAGCGGCGCGGCTTCACGGTGTCCAGGGTCTCGGTCAAGGGCGGGCGGTGCGAGTTCTGCCGCGGCGAGGTGAGGATTCTCGGTACCTGAGGGGGACCGCAACGGAGGGAGAGGAGGGAGGAGACACATGGGCGATGAGCGCAAGGCGATCACCTGGCGCGAGCTCTTCGAGAAGACCGTTGACCTCGGACTGGGCGCAGCCTTGCTCACCAAGGAGGCGGCCGGCAGACTCGTCGAGGACCTGGTGAAGCGTGGGTCAATGAGTAAAGAGGAGGGCCAGAGGTTCCTCTCCGAGGTGCTCGAGAAGGGCAAGGCCCAGAAGGAGAAGATGGAGGCCTTTGTCCATCAGGCCATCGAGCGCATCTTGGCGTCGGCCGACCTCGCCCGGCAGTCCACTGTGCAGGAGCTGGAGAGGCGCGTGACCGAGCTCGAGGAGGAGCTGAAGCGTCAGCGGGCGGCCCGGCACCCCGCGGGCGAGAGTCACCTGCCAGGTTCGGACTGCCTATGAACCTGGCGATTGGGCTGCCCAACCTGGGGCGCGTCAGGCAGATCCTGTCAGTTCTGGTTCTAGACTACGGGTTCGGCTACGTTCTCGAGCAGCTCGGCGTCGGCCGGGTCCTGCCCCTGGGAAGGAGGCGGGGGGTCGCGGCCAGGTACGCGGACCTCTCCGGGCCTGAGCGCCTGCGGCTCGCCCTGGCCGAGCTCGGGCCCAGCTTCATCAAGCTGGGGCAGGTGCTGAGCGCCCGGGCCGATCTACTTCCCTCGGCCGTGGTGGCCGAGCTTCGCCGCCTCCAGGACCAGGCGCCCGAGTTGCCGTTTGACGAAGTGCGGGGGGTCATTGAGGCCGACCTGGGCCGTCCCGTCGAGCGCCTTTTCTCTCGCATTGATCCGGCACCCCTCTCGGCGGCCTCCCTGGGCCAGGCGCACCCGGCGCTGCTGGCCGACGGCCGAGAGGTGACAGTCAAGGTGCTGCGGCCCAACGCCCAGAAGGTGGTGGAGGCCGACCTCCAGATACTCTCCGAGGTTGCCCGGCTGCTCCATCGCCAGGTGCCCTCCTTGCGGACCTACGACCTCCCTGGGCTGGTCCGCCAGTTCTCTGACCAGCTCCACGATGAGCTGAACTACACCCAGGAGGCCCACCGCGCAGACCGGTTGCGCCGCGCCCTGGCCGACACCAGTCTGCGGGTGAGGATCCCAGAGGTCGTCTGGCATTTGACCAGCCGGCGCGTGCTCACCATGGAGCGGCTCCACGGGAGACGGGTCGATCGTCTGGCAGAGGTTACCTTCGACCGAGCCGCTGCGGCCCACGACCTGGGGTACAGTGTGCTCCACCAGATCCTCTTGGATGGCTTCTTCCACGGCGACCCACACCAGGGGAACGTTCTCTTCAGCGATGACGGCGCCATCGTCATGCTGGACTTCGGCATCATGGGCTATCTCGACCCGCGCGCTCGTCGGCTGTTGGGGGAACTGGTCAGCCACGTCTACGCAGAGGACGTGGACTCCGTGGTTGACACTATGTCCGAGCTCGCTGCTCTGGGGCCGGAGACCGACCTCGCCTCTCTCCGGACGGACCTCACGGGCCTGCTGAGTCGCTTCCTCACCCTCCCGCGCCGGGACCTCCCGCTCGGGGAGATGCTCATGCGCATGCTCAGGACGCTCTGGCTGAATCACGTGCGGGTGCCGCGGGAGCTCTCGCTTGCCGCCAAGGCAGTGCTGATGACGGAGGCGATCTGCAGCGAGCTGGACCGGGACTTCGACTTCCGCACCGTGGCCCAGGCTGTGCTCCGCGAGGCCACGGCCAGGGAGAGGAGCCCGCACGCGCTCTTCGACCGCGCCGCTCGCACCGCCCGGGCCGCCGCTCGCCATCTGGGTCGGATGCCCCGCCGGGTGGACCGGATCCTCTCACTGGTCGAGCAGGGCGGCCTCTGGGTGCGCACCGAGGAATCGGGAGCAGACCAGCGCTGGGCAGGCCTCTCCAGGGCGGTCAACCGCCTCTCGCTGTGCCTCCTTTCGGCAGCCCTGCTGGTGTCTAGCACCATATACGTATCTGCGGCGCGGCATCCTGCGCATATCGGCCTAGGTATCGCGGCCGCCATCGCTGGGGTGCTCCTGGGGCTGGTCGCCGTCTTCTCGCTGCTGCGGCCAGGCCGGATCTGAGCATGCTGATCCTCGCCTCTGGGTCTCCACGCCGCCGGGCCCTGCTGCGCAGCACCGGCATCCCGTTCCGGGTAGCTGTGCCCCGGACCGAGGAGGGGGTGGAGGAGTGGGTCGGCGGCAGCCCCGCCCGATGGGTGCAGCGCCTCGCCTTGGCGAAGGCTCGCCAGGTGGCTGAGCGCGAGCGCGGACTGGTGGTCGCGGCAGACACAATCGTAGTGTGTGATGGTGAACTGCTCGGCAAGCCGGCCAGCGCCGCCGAGGCCGCGCAGACGCTCAGCAAGCTCAGCGGCCGGTGGCACCGGGTCTATACAGGCCTGGCCCTGGTGCAGGGGGAGCGGCACTACACTGGCTACGAGTGTACGGAGGTGGCCTTCCGGAGGCTGTCGAAAGGGGAGATCGCGCGCTACGTGAGCACCGGCGAGCCACTGGACAAGGCCGGGGCCTACGCGATCCAGGGCAGAGGCACAGCCTTGGTGCGGACGATCCGAGGCTGCTACACGAATGTGATCGGCCTGCCGCTCCCGAAGCTGCTGGCCATGCTCGCGCAGTTCCGCCGAGCGCGAAGCTGTGGGGCTCCTTGAGTCATGGTCACAGACCACGACTCAGGAGAAGGCTTGCGACCAGACCTACAGAGTCTCTTGAATCATGGTGACAGACCATGATTCAAGAGACTCCCCAGGAGACCGTCTGGGGCCGTTCTGAGGGATTCTCTTGCGTCAGGGGTCTTACCCTGATGCAAGAGAATCTGTAAGGCGCGTTTGAGGCATTCTCTTGGAGCGCGGTTGTCGCCGCAATGCAAGAGAATCGGCAAGAGGTAGTGACCCATGAAGCTGTGGCGACGACTCTGGTCGGGGGACTCGGCCATTGCCATAGACCTGGGCACGGCCAACACCCTGGTGCATGTGCGGGGTAAGGGGGTGGTGCTGCGGGAGCCCTCAGTGGTGGCGGTGGATCAGGGCCGGGGGACGGTGCTAGCGGTTGGGACGGAGGCCAAACGGATGCTTGGCCGGACCCCGCCCAACATCGTTGCCGTGCGGCCCCTCAAGGATGGTGTGATCGCAGACTTCGACGTGGCCGAGACGATGCTGCGCCACTTCGTGCAGCGAGTGCTGCGGAGGCGGGTGTTTGCGCATCCGACTGTCGTGATCGGCATCCCGTCGGGCGTGACCGAGGTGGAGCGGCGGGCCGTGAAGGATGCGACCATGCGCGCCGGGGCGAAGGAGGTGCTGCTCATCGAGGAGCCCATGGCTGCCGCCATCGGCGCGGGCCTTCCGGTGTGGGAGCCGAGTGGGAGCATGGTAGTGGACGTCGGCGGAGGCACCTCGGAGGTGGCGGTGATCGCGCTCAACGGGGTGGTTACCTGGCGCTCGAGCCGCGTCGCCGGCGACGAGCTGGATGAGGCGATCATCGCCTACATGCACCACGAGTTCAACCTCGCCATCGGCGCGGCCACCGCGGAGGCGGTCAAGATCGAGATCGGGTCGGCCCATCCCTGGGACGGCGACGACCAGGTGGCCGTCGCCCGCGGCCGTGATCTGCTGACAGGCCTGCCAAAGGCCGTGGAGGTGAGCGGGCCGCAGGTGCGGGAGGCGATCGTCGAGCCGCTCTCCGGCATCGTGGAGGCGGTCAGGCTGACGCTGGAGGATACCCCGCCGGAGCTGTCCGGCGACATCATGCAGAAAGGCATCGTGCTGACCGGCGGCGGAGCCCTGCTGCGGGGGATTGACCGCTTGCTTGAGCAGGACACGCACATGCCGGTGCAAGTGGTGGAGGACCCGCTCACTTGCGTGGTGCTGGGTGCAGGCCGCGCGCTGGAGGAGGCCGACCGGTTCGCCCAAGCTTTCACCCGCGCCAACGGCAGGGAATAGCGGCCGCCCTTGCCCGGCAGGCTGCCGCCCGAGGTCGCTGCGGCTATGGTCGTGCGAGTTGAGGACCAACGGAATCGCGCCATTCTCTTGCTCTGCGCGCTGTCAGTGACGGCGCTGGCGCTGGACGCGTGGCAGAGCGCGGCCCAGCGCGCCGGCCGGCAGATGTGGCTGGACAACCTGATCTGTGCTACTGCCGCGCCGGTCCAGAGCACGCTGCTGGGCGCCGCCCGGCGGGTGGAGGCGGCCTGGACAGCGGTCGGGCGGGGCCGCAGGCTCGCGGAGGAGAATGCTCGCCTGTCCGCCAAGGTGGCAGAGCTCCAAGCCAGGGTCAGCGATCTCTGGGAGCGTTCCACCCAGGCCGACCGGGAGCGCGCCTTGCGCTCGGCCTACCGCGGAGGCCGGAGAGACCACCGCGCCGCGCACATCATCGGTGTCGGGGCGGGGGGATGGCAGTCCTACTATGTGCTTGACCGGGGCAGCGCGCACGGCACGCGGGTGCAGGATGTAGCTGTGACCAGAGAGGGCGTGGTCGGCCAGGTCTACGCGGTTTCCGCCAACACCTCGCGCCTTCTCCCCATCACTGACCCGGCCAGCGGCGTCGGCGTGCGGGTGCAGCGGACGCGTGAGACTGGCATCCTGAAAGGGACCGGGGGATGGCAGTGCGAGCTGCGCTATCTGGGGCCGAATGCCCAAGTGAGGCCGGGCGACGAGTTGCTGACGGCCGGACTGGGGGGCGTCTTCCCCAAGGGTCTGCGAGTGGGGAGAGTAGTATCCGTTGGTCGCGATCCCGACACTTCAGGCAAGACGGCCGTGGTCGAGCCCGCGGCCAGGCTGGAGAAGGTCGAGGAGGTGCTGTTGCTGCGCGCGCAGGCTGCCGTGCGGTGACGGCAGGTCTCCGGCCTGAGCAGTCCCATCTGGCTTGCCCCGGTAGACGCGAGGAGGCGATGGCATGTTCCACACCGCCCTTCCCGAAGACATCAAGAGCGGGCGCGTCAGTGACGTCTACTTCGCTAATGCCATAGAGGTGCTCCGCACAAAGGGGATCCGTCGGCGTGTCGTGGCAGAGGTGCGCGCCTCGTCGCTCCCGCATGATTGGAAGTGGGCGGTGCTCGCCGGCGTGGAGGAAGTGGCCCAGTTGGTGATGGGTCTGCCGGCCAGCGTCCGGTGCATGGCCGAGGGCACAGTCTTCTACCCCGGTGAGCCAGTGCTGTCAGTCGAGGGGGAGTACACCGAGTGGGGCCTCTACGAGACCGCGCTCCTCGGGCTGTTGTGCCAGGCCTCGGGGGTCGCCACCAGGGCCGCGCGCTGTCGCATCGCAGCCGGCGACAGAAGCGTCATCAGCTTCGGCGCCCGTCGGATGCACCCGGCCCTCGCGCCCATGATCGAGCGGAACGCCTATCTCGGCGGCTGTGATGGCGTCGCCGTCGTCGCTAGCGGCGACTTGATCGGCCTACCCGCGTTAGGCACCATGCCCCACGCGCTGGTCCTGGTGGTGGGCGACCCGGTGCAGGCCTTCCGCATGTTCCACGAGGCGATGCCCACCAACGTGCCGCGCATCTGCTTAGTAGACACGCTGTGCGACGAGAAGCAGGAGGCGCTGGCCGCCGCAGAGGCGCTGGGCCCGGCGCTGCAAGCAGTGCGGCTCGATACCCCCGGCTCTCGTCGCGGTGACATGGCCGCCATTCTGCAGGAGGTCCGCTGGGAGCTGGACCTGCGTGGCCACCAGCAGGTCAAGATCATGGTCTCGGGCGGCCTGGATGAGCACGAGATCATCAAGCTGAACCAGTACGCAGACGGCTACGGGGTGGGCACCGCGATCAGCAACGCGCCCACCGTCAACTTCGCGCTCGACATTGTCGAGATCGAGGGCCGACCGGTTGCGAAGCGGGGCAAGATGTCGGGGAGCAAGCAAGTCCTGCGCTGCCCGGCCTGTGGGAGCCGACAGACAATCCCGACCGGCGCGCCCTGCACTTGCTCCTGCGGCCAAGAGGCAGAGGAACTCCTTCAGCCGTTGACCGAAGCTGGGAAAGTCGTGCGGGTGCCCGAGCCAGTCAAGGAAATGCGGCAGTACGTGCTGCGCCAGATCGCCGGCCTGCCGCTCTAAGCGTCACAGGCCGGAGATGATCACATAGCCTGTGTTGGGGTCCCCTGTGTCCGCGACGATAGCATCCCCGGCGCGCGGCGTGCCGCTCCGCAGGTAGACCTGGTAGCTGACCCGTACATCAGTCGCGTCCGGCAGTTGCTCCGGTTCGCCCACCTGTGACAGCCGCACAGGCGGATTGGCGGCGAACTGCTCGCGCAGCCAAGCGGCCGCTTGCCGGCGGCTGCCGTACTTCCGGATCAGGTCCGGGCAGTAGACTGTGGCGGCCTGGTAGTTGCCAGCAACCATGGCTCGCCAGAAACCGGCAACGGCTTCCTGAGGGGAGGCCGCAGGAGGTGGCAGTGGCTCGGGTCGGTACGCGATGACCAGCCCGACCACCCCAACCGCAAGGATGACGACAAGGACGGCCCACTTGACCCAGGCAGCGACGCGGCGAGGCACCCTCCTCGGGGCCGCCTTGTGCTGCTCGGCAATCTCGCGGACCGCCTGCTGGAGGTCCTGCTGCGGCTGCTCGCCGGCGGGCCGCTTGGGCCTCTGGAGCTGCCGCAGCGCCTCCTCCAGGTCGTCGCCTGAGTCCTCTCCACCCAGATCAATGCGCTTGGGCATACCTGTGGCGCGGGCCGCGCCCGCGCTTCGTCCCACCAGGGCTGCTGCCGCGCGAGAGTTGCGCTCTCGCCCAGCAGTCGGCCTCTCCGCACTGGTTTCGGCGAGGTGGCGCGGCTTCCTGCTGCTTGCTTGACGCTCTCCATTGCGCCTGTTAGACTCTAGCCGGTTGTGGAGGGCGTCTGACAGGCCCTCCCTCTGCGCCCCCGTAGCTCAGAGGATAGAGCAGGGCTCTCCTAAGGCCTTGGTCGGGCGTTCGACTCGCCCCGGGGGCGCCAGTTGCCTCGACCTTGAACAGGTGGTCTGGCCACATGTACGCGCTGACCCTCGGCGCGCTCGCTGCGCTTCTCGCCCTCGCTCTGGGAGCAGCTTCATGCTCCGCGCCGAGCCCCCCACCGTTCCTGCCCACGCGGCTCGCCGGCTGGAGCGCGGCAGACCGCGCCACGTTCGATCGCTCCAACCTGTTCCAGTTCATAGACGGCGGCGCTGAGGTTTACCTGGCCTACGACTTCCGGCGAGTCTGGGTGAGCACCTACCGGCGTCGGGGGGCCCCTGACATCGTGGCCGAGGTCTACGACATGGGAGTCGGGGAGGACGCCTACGGCGTGCTGTCAGTTGACCCGACAGGAGAGGAGACGGCCGTCGGTTCACTGGCGCGCTATGGCGCCGGGTTGCTTAGATTCTGCCAGGGCCGCTGGTTCGTCCGCGTGCTGGCGGAGCGAGAGACACCCCAGACGCGGTCGGCGGTGATGGCCATCGGCAAGCACATCGCAGACGGGATAGAGGAGGAGGCGCCACCTCCTGACATGCTCGGCTTGCTGCCTTCCCAGGGACTGCAGCCGAACTCGGCGACCTTCTTCCACACTCGCATCACGCTCAACCAGCTCTACTACCTCGCTGACGAGAATCTGCTTCACCTCGGCCCGGACACAGATGCGGTGATCGCGGACTACCGGCTGGGGAAAGGAGAAGCGAAGCTGATCATGGTGCGGTATCTCCAAGCCGCGCGCTGTCTCCAGGCCCGGGATAGGTTCCGCACAAGATACCTTCGGACGAAGCGCGCCGGCTCGCCGGAGCAGGCGCTGGTGACCAAGACCGAAGGCGGCCGGTTCGCCGGTGTGAAGGCGAGAGGACGGTTCCTGGCGATTGTGGTCGAGGCGCCTGACGCGAGATCCGCGGCTGCGCTGCTCGACCGCGCTGCTGGAGGTTTGCCGAGAGAGAGACGCCATGGATCACGATGAGCACAGGCTGAAGGGATTGACACGACGCGACTTCCTGAGGCAGAGCGGCCTCGCCGCTCTCGCGGGGCTGGCGGGCTGGGAGACGCTCGCCGCGGCCCAGCGGCCGCGCTTCGCCGCCGTCCGCCCGGCGGCTACGGTCGCGCTGGTGAGAGACCGCGGGGCGCTGAACGCCGATGGCTCGATCAACGGCGAGGTCGTCGAGCAGATGGTATCCGACGCCGTGCGAGCGCTGACCGGCGAGAGGCAACCGCAGGCGGCCTGGCGGCGCCTCTTCCGGGAGTCGGACTCCGTTGGCCTCAAGTTCAGCCGCTGCGGATGGATGCGGGTTCCCACAAGCCAAGAGGTGATAGACGGGGTGATCGCTGGCCTGGCGATGGTGCCTGTGCCACGCGCCCGGGTCCACTCCGCGGACTCCGGCTTGCCTGTCGCCGACTGCACCGCTCTGGTGAACGTGAGCTCTCTGAAAGCGCACCCGCTGGCAGGGATGGCCGCGGCCATCAAGAACTACATCAACTTCCATCCGAAGCCAGACCGGTACCACGGTCAGAGCAACGCGAAGCTCCCGGAAGTGTGGCTGCGGCCTGAGGTGAAGGGGAAGACGCGGCTAATCGTGCTCGACCTGTTGACACCGTACTTCGGAACTGGGCCGCAGATTGACCCCCGCTACAAGGCCGACTACCGCGGCGTCCTGGTGGCGACAGACCCGGTGGCCGCTGACACTGTCGCCCTCAGCCTCTGCCGGAAGCTGCGTGACCGCTACAAGGGCAAGCCCTGGCCCTTGAGCCCACCACCCCTCTGGCTCGCAGCCGCTGACCACCAGTACCACCTGGGCACGGCCGATCCCGCGAAGATCAGGCTGCTGCGCCTGGGCTGGACCGAGGGGATGCTGGTGTGAGCCGAAGGCTCGGCTGACTCCCAGCCGTCGCCTCTGGTCCTCTGGGCATCGGGCCGAATGAGCACCCTCCCTGTCAGTCCTCTCTGGTGGCGTCGCCTGCTGGTTGTAGGGGGCCTCGCGCTTGGCCTCCTCCAGGTCTTCCGCGCCTTCCACGGAGCGCAGACCCGCTTCATCACCAATGATGGCGACTGGTACTACGCCTACCTCGTCTCCCTCTACCGCGACCAGGATCTCGACCTGAGCAACCAGATGGCGACGTGGCAGCGGATGCTCGGCGCGCCTCCGCTGCCCATTCCCGCAGGCAGGCCAACCGCGACAGCTTTCAGCATCGGCCCGGCCATCTTGTGGCTGCCCGCCTTTGCGCTGGCCGATGTGGGAGCACTGGTCGCTCACGCGCTTGGAGCCGCGGTCGAGCGCAGCGGTTACGCGGTCCCTCACCAATTGGCAGTCGCTCTGGCTACGCTGCTGTACGGCGTGATCGGCGTCTGGCTGGCGGCCCGCGCCGCCGCCCGATGGGCGGAGTCCGCCCAGGGTGGGTCCCCAGCCCTCTCCACGGCGGCGGCGGGCACGGCCCTCTGCGCCAGCCCGGCGCTCTACTATCTCCTCTTCGAGCCCACTATGGCCCACGGGCTGAGCATCTTCGCCGCATCTCTCCTTCTCTGGCTCTGGCTCACCACAGGCGCTCAAGCCACATGGGCTCGGTGGGCGGCCGTCGGGGGCGCCGGTGGGCTCTGCGCGCTGATCCGGCCCCAGGACGGCCTCTTGCTCCTGCTGCCTGTGAGCACGATCCTCCTGGCGCGGCCCCCCAGGCTGGCCCGGCTGTTACCGCTCTCCGTCGCCGCCGGCGCGGCCTTCCTCCCTCAGATGGTCGTGTGGTGGCTGACCTTCGGCCGTCCCTTCGCGGTACCAGAGGGACCGGAGTTTATGCGATGGACCCACCCGGCGCTGTTGCAGGTCTGGTTCTCCCACCATCACGGGCTGTTCACCTGGACGCCGGTCTGGCTGCTCGCCGTGCTCGGGGTGGCCGGCGGCCCGAGGCAGACCCGCGGGATGGCGGCGGCAATGGCCGTCGTCTTTCTCCTGGAATCCTATGTCAGCGCGGCTGCGCGCGACTGGTGGGCCGGTGACTCCTACGGCGCGCGCCGCTTCCTGGGCCTGTTCCCCATCTTCGTGCTCGGCCTCACCTTGATGGCGGGCCGTCTGACTCGCCGTTCTCCCTATCCGTTCCTCGCCATAGCCGGAACCGCGGTTGTGACGAACCTGATTCTCATGGCCGCGTACGTCACGGACCGCATTCCTCACGGTTGACGCGCGCGAGGAGGGCCGTTGATGACGCAGAACTCGCGTCCCAGCATGAAGATCATCGTCGGCCTGGGCAATCCCGGCCTCACCTATCGGCGGACGCGCCACAACATCGGCTACCTGGTGGTCAATCTGCTGGCTCGGCAACGCCAGGTCCGGCTCCGTCGAGGGCGATTCCAGTGCAGCCAGGGCGAGGGGGCCATCGGAAAGGAGAAGGTGCTGCTGGTCAGGCCGCTCACCTTCATGAACGCCAGCGGCCTCTGCGTCGCCGGGCTGGTGCGCTACTTCGACTGCCCCCTCTCGGAGCTGTTAGTGATCTGTGATGACGTCAACCTCGACCTCGGGAGAATCCGCCTCCGGCGCTCCGGTAGCGCAGGTGGGCACAAGGGCCTCACCTCTATCATCCAGCACCTGCACAGCGAAGAGTTTGCCCGCCTCCGTATCGGCATCGGCCACCGGCCGGAGGGCATGGACATGATGAGCTACGTCCTCGGCGTGTTCCGGCGCGGCGAGCGGCCCCAGGTCAACGAAGTGGTCGAGCGGGCCACCCAAGCTGTGGAGACCTGGGTCTACCACGGCGTTGAGGAGGCGATGAACCGGTTCAACTGAGGGGCACCCGGACGCCGGGCGCGAAGACCTGTAGGGCGGGAGATGCGCTCCTCGCCAGTCATGTTCGCTCCTGCCCGCGGGGTGTGACCGTCTTCAGTTGGTCCCTGGCTCCACTCCCGGCTGGATGGGCACACCCGCGGCACGCGCTGGCGCCGTGCAAGGGGTGTGACCAACGCAGTTCGGTCACACCCTGCCCGCGTTCTGCGTTGACAAGCCTCTCCGGCTTACGGCATAATCGAGTCCCCACCGCGTGGGGAGATTCTGGCGGGGAGGTTCCCCTTGGACGAGAAGCAGCTTCTGATGATCCCTGGCCCGACGCCGGTCCCCCAGTCCATCCTGCTGGCCGGCGCCAAGCCCATGATCAACCACCGCGGCCCTGAGTTCAGAGCCGCGCTGGATGAGTGCACCGAAGGGCTGAAGCAGGTATTTCAGACCGTTCACGAGATGTATATCCTCACCGCCTCAGGCACGGGTGGACTGGAGGCGGCGATCGTGAATACGCTCTCGCCTGGGGACAAGGTGCTCTCCGTCAGCATCGGCGTCTTCGGCGATCGCTTCGCCACGATCGCCTCCATCTATGGCGCGGATGTGGAGAAGCTCGACTTCGAGATGGGGACCGCGGCCGATGCCAGGAAGATCCGGGAACGGCTCACCGGCGACAAGGGAAGGGAGATCAAGGCCATCCTGGCGACCCATAACGAGACCTCGACCGGGGTGACCAACGACCTGCGGGCCATCGGCGAGATAGTGCGCGAGCACGGGGCGCTGCTGCTGGTGGACGGCATCAGCTCCTTGCTCGCGATGGACTGCCAGATGGACGCCTGGCACGTGGATGCCTTGGTGGCCGGTTCGCAGAAGGCATTCATGATCCCGCCGGGGCTCTGTTTCGTGGGCATCAGCGACCGCGCCCAGGCCGCCATGCAGGGCGCCAAGATGCCGCGCTTCTACTTCGACCTCGCTCAAGCCAAGCGGTATCTCGAGCAGGGCCAGACCCCGTGGACTCCCGCTGTCCCCCAGGTCCTGCAACTGCGGGAGGGCCTGAAGCTGATCGAGAAGGAGGGGCTTCAGAACTGCTTTGCCCGGCACGCCAAGCTCGCCAAGGCCACCCGGGAGGGGGTCAAGGCCCTGGGCCTGAGGCTGCTCGCGGATGAGAAGGTGGCGAGCAACGCGGTCACCGCAGTGCGGAAGCCGGATGGGGTTGAGGTGGCGGCCCTGCGCAAGCTCATGCTGGAGAAGTACGGCGTCGTGCTTGCCGGTGGCCAGGGCGCGCTGAGGAACGACATCTTCCGGATCGGGCACCTGGGCGCAGTGAGCGAGACGGACATCCTTGCAGTGCTGGGAACACTCGAACTGGCCCTGAAGGAACTGGGCATGAAGGTCAACCCCGGCGCCGGTGTAGCGGCTGCGCAGGCGGTGTTCGGAGGCTGGTAGATGGCACCTGGGCAGCCGACCTGGCGGGTGCTCGTAAGCGATGAGCTCTCCGAGGAGGGGCTAGAGGTCCTGCGCAGGGACCCCGCGGTCGAACTCGTCGTCAAGACCGGGCTGCCGCCAAGGGAGCTCAAGCAGGAGATCGCCGGCTATCACGCCCTGCTCGTTCGCAGCGCCACCGAGGTCACAGCTGACATCATCGAGGCCGGGGCCAAGCTCATGGTGATTGGTCGGGCTGGCGTCGGCGTGGACAACATAGATGTCGAGGCGGCCACCCGGCGCGGGGTCGTAGTCTGCAACTCGCCGGAGGGCAATACTGTTGCCGCGGCGGAGCACACCTGGGCCTTGATCCTGGCCCTGGCGCGCAACGTCCCGGCCGCCAGCGCCTCCCTCGAGGCCGGGGAGTGGAAGCGCAGCACCTTCATGGGCGTGGAGTTGCTCAACAAGACCCTGGGTGTGATCGGCCTTGGCAAGATCGGCAGCGAGGTGGCGCTGCGAGCCGGGGCCTTCGGCATGAAGGTGATCGTCTACGATCCCTTCATCCCGCCGGAGCGCGCCGCGCGCGTGGGCGCCGAGCTGGTCGAGCTGCCTGAGCTGCTTGCGCGGTCGGACTTCATCACGCTGCACGTTGCCCTGACGAGGGAGACACGGCACCTGCTGGACGCGGCCGCGTTCTCGAAGGTGAAGCCGGGTGTCCGCATCATCAACTGCGCCCGCGGCGGCGTGGTTGACGAAGCGGCGCTGGCGCAGGCCCTCCGGGATGGGCCAGTGGCCGGCGCGGGGCTCGACGTGTTCGAGAAGGAACCGCCAACTGACAGCCCGCTGTTGGGTCTGAAGAACGTCGTGCTCACTCCCCACCTGGGCGCCTCTACTGAGGAGGCGCAGCTCAAGGTGGCGGTGGACGTGGCGCAGCAAGTGCTGGATGTGCTGCACGGCAGGCCGGCGCGCAGCGCAGTGAACGTCCTGCCAGTGAGCCCGGAATCGCTGCGCGCGCTCGCACCCTACTTGCCGCTTGCCCAGAAGATGGGCCGGCTGCAGGGTCAGCTCGCCCAGGGACCGGTCACTGCCGTCGAGCTGATCTACGCCGGTCAGTTGGCAGAGGAAGACTCGCGGCTCCTCACGCCGGCTTTCCTGAGGGGACTGCTGGAGCCGATCCTGGACGAGCCGGTGAACCTGGTGAACGCCGCGCTGGTCGCTCAAGCGCGGGGGATTCGCGTCGTGGAATCTCGCAGTCGGGAGCCAGCCGACTACGTCAGTCTGATCACTTCGCGCGTCGCCGCTGGGCAGCAAGAGCGGACCATCGCCGGCAGCCTGTTTGGGCGGGACGAGCCTCGCATCGTGGCGATGGACCACTACCGCGTGGACTTCGTCCCCGCCGGCTACATGCTGGTCTCCCTGCACATTGATAGGCCGGGCATGATCGGCAGGGTGGGCACTCTTCTGGGCCAGCACAACATCAACATCGCGGGCATGAATGTGGGCCGCAGCCAGCCAAAGCCCGGCGGGCCCTCGGTGATGGTGCTCTCGCTCGACAACCCGGTTCCGCCAGAGATCATGGAGCAACTGCGGGAGATTGACGGCATCACCACAGCCACGCTGGTGGAGCTATAGCTGCTGCAGGGAGGGCGTGCCTACGCCCGCTGGTGGCTGAGCCATGGCCCGCCCTGGCGGTCGCCTCGGCGGCCTAGCCGCTGGCATAGCTAGTGTACCGTCTCTGAAATGGCTTTACAACGAGCGACCTTGACCAGGATGGCTTCGGCTGAGACCGTCCAGATGAAGGGTGTCGGCTGCTCGTTGTGATGGTCCAGATACTGTCTGATGGTATC
>Ga0315307_1000343_pt1 | contig 19800 bp, 16 predicted proteins | sample TDP2_MG_FD_203079 | JGI IMG/M metagenome (GOLD analysis project Ga0315307, IMG submission 203079) | Freshwater sediment microbial communities from Lake Towuti, South Sulawesi, Indonesia - TDP2 | ecosystem: Environmental > Aquatic > Freshwater > Lake > Sediment | place: Indonesia: South Sulawesi...
AGGGGCCTAGGCTGTAGGCTGATGGAGATAGACTTCTGCCCCTACCTGAAGAGCGAGAACGTGGCTCGGGAAAAGGAGGCGGTTCTCCGATGGTACAGGGAGGGGCCTAGGCTCGTGAAGGACGCGGCGAAGGACGCCGTCGTCTACCCCAAGCTGCTCAACTTGGGCTGGGGAGACGAGTTCCAGCTCGCCATGCTTAGGGCCGCCACAGAGGCCTCTGATGGGGCTGTTGTGGCAAACCGCTTCTACAGCGAGAAGCATGGTTCAGGGCACGGTGGCCCCGAGCTCAGGGCCTGTAATCTCAGGATCATCAGGTCCGCTAGGGAGAGAGGCTTCGCGCTGCCGATCTCGGCTACGGGAGGCATATACTCAGGCGTGGATGCTTACAGCTATCTGACGGCGACGGCGGAGAACACGCAGCTTCTCAGCTTCATAATGGGCAAGGTCGGCAAGCGCCTCAGAGCGACCGGGAACAAGTTTGAGCAAGTCCTTTTCCATCTGCTCCTAGACCCTGAGGACGGCCTCGTAAACGCCATGCTCAGGGAAGGCCTAACCTCGGTCAAGGACCTTTCGAGCAGAGGGCGCAAAGCGTTATAGTACCCTCCCCTGATCCTTGGGGTCAAGGGTGAAGGACCGTGCCCCACAACCTTGACCTAAGGGGGATAATTCCTGCTACGGTGACGCCGTTCAGCGAGGACGGCCAGGTTGACCTTAAGGATCTGAGGAACTACATGAGATGGCTGTCGAGATTCGGCATAGTCGGAGTAGCCATAAACGTGGATACGGGCGAGGGGCTTCAACTCTACCAGGAAGAACGGTTGACGATCGCGAAAGAGGTCGCCTCGACTCTCAGGGGAGGCAAGGCGATCATAGCCGGCCTAGGTTCGAGATTCAACGACGAGGCGCGCAGGTCTGCCCTGGAGTACAAGGAGGCGGGCGCCGACGCCCTGCTCGTATTCCCTATCCCGGCCTTCGCGGGATCGCCGCTGCCGCCTGAGGTTCCCCTATCTTATCATCAGGCGGCTGCTTCGGCCGGGCTTCCGCTGGTTCTCTTTCAGCTGCAGTCAGCCCTGGGAGGCGTCCAGTACGATAAGGCCACTTTGGCCAGGCTGTCTCAGCTTGAGGCCGTGGTCGCGATTAAGGAGGCATCCTTCGACGCGAAGAAATTCCTTGAGACCGTTCGAACACTGAGACAGCTGGAAAGAAAGATCCTAGTCCTGACGGGGAATGACAGCTTCATCTACGAGTCCTTCCTCATGGGCGCCGAGGGAGCCTTGATCGGCTTCGGTACACTCGCCACGGATATGCAGGTGGAGATGCATACGAAGGCTGCGCGGGGAGACCTCGGGGATGCGCAGGAGATCTGGGAGAGACTGCTGCCGCTGGAGGAGGCCATCTTCGCCCCGCCTGTGAGAGATTACAGGGCGAGGACCAAAGAGGCCCTGGCCATGATGGGCGTGATAAGGAACACCTACGTCAGGCCTCCGCTCACGCCTATAACGAGTGAAGAGAAGGAGACCATAAGGCACCTCCTGAGCGAACTGGGCTATCTCTGATCAGCCAGAGGCAAGCGCGGCATAGGATCAGCGGGATGGCTCTCGAGGGCTGAGAGGCGGGTCTCTAGGCAAGAGAGCCCTCATCGGCGTCAAGACCTGAGCTCGGAGGTCGCCTGCATGTTCCTTGATGCTTCAGGCCCGGTTCGCCACAAGTACGGGGTTGGTCCAAGCGGACTTGGAGAGCTCGTCGGTGCATTCCACGCGGACGTAGGTCTCTCGTCCCAGGAGCCTGTAGCTGGCGGCCGTTAAGAGCTGGCCGTCGCCCGCCGTGAATCGCTCGCCTATCTCCGCGTTCGAGATGAAGCTTATCGCCTTAACCGGCGATGTCTCGACGGTGATCTTGCCAGCCTCAATAGCCATGTTCTTGACCTGAGGGCCGTAGCTCGAGTAGAAGAGCCCCTCGCTTATCGCGTTAAGGATGTCTTCCGCAGCGCGGCTTCGGGCCTTTAGCATGATCCACGCGTAACAGGCGTCGGGAGGCCGATGGTCGCTGAAATGCCAATGAGCATCGTCGGTGGCAAAGCCGTAGACAGGCCGTCCCCTCGTTAGGAGGTCGTCCCAGTGAACGAGCGAGTGGCCTCTTCCAATGCTTAGGAAGCAGCTGCTGTTAAAGACCTCTATGCCCAGGTAGCCGTTCACTCGGAGGAGGTCACCCACGCTGAGCCCAGACCAGTAGGGATGGCAGAGCAAGGCGATTCCGCCCCTAGCCCTGATCTCATCGATGACGGCCTGAGGGTCGAGCTCGGTGCTTCCTTCTCGGACCCCGAGAGGTTTGTGAAGGCCGACGGCCACGATGTGGAAGCTTGTCCTCGCCTCCGAGAGGCCGACTGAGATCTCCTCACCCGCGAGTAGCGTCAGCCCATCCGTGTGAGGCCCGCTCACATCCGTCACCTTTCCATGGTCTGTCACGGCGAGGAAATCGTAGCCGTTCTGCCGGTAGAGATAGGCTATCGCCCGAAGGGAGAGCATGCCATCCGACTCGGCCGTGTGCGCGTGAAGGTTCCCCTTCAGCCACAATCCTTCCTGAGCGAACGGGTTGGAAAACCTGAGGCTTCTCTCCTCCCGCATTAACCTAAGCCTCCAAGCGCGACTTCCATCAGGATGGAGGCTACGAGCGTAGCGAGGCACTTTTATCAGTTTCCCTCGGCGGGCTTCTCTGATCGATGCTTCTTACTCTGAGGAGAAGGGCCAGGCGCTATGGAGCTGACCGGCATCGAGGTTCCTGCGAGGTCTTCTCCCAATGGGAAACCTTGCGGGCTAGGCCAGCGGGAGAGGCTCAGAGGGGAGGCGCGCTTCCTGCATCAGATTCTCTTCTGGAGCATCTCTTAAGAGATACGCCCGAGCGCTCTCCGGCACTGAGGGAACTGGTCAAGGAGATGCTTGCAGGGGATCATGCTGCCGCATCGGCTCAAGGAGGATCCCCGCACGCGCGAGGTGACGGCTCGGATAGGGCTCAAGCCGAGGTGGCCGACGCGATTCCGGCGGGAGGAGCGCTAGTATGCCACGCGGTGGAAAGGCCCGTCTGCTGCTCAGGACGCGAGCTGGCTCGCTTCGCCTCCTAGACGCCTCTAGAACGCGGGGTCTTGCGACTGTGGGTGGTGGGACGACGAGGGCGGAAACCGTTGAGGCGGAGCAGAGGCTACGTCAGGAGCCTGTGAGCGTGGAGGAGGCACATTCCATGATAGAGAGGGTTCTGACAGCCAACAGCGTCCATATTCCGGCCAGCATTCTGCTCCAGATAAAGGCGGCTTTGGGCGATCTTCTGGGGGACGCAGGGGCCGCGGTTCTCTACCATCTCTCCAAGGAGGGAACGAAGGCATGGTGCCTTAACGTGAAGAAGAACCTGCGGTTAAGGGATAGGGATCCCGTCCTAGTGCAGCTCCTCGAGGAGCTAGCTCTGACGAACAACTGGGGTAGAGTGAGGTTCGTGCTCGCAGATCCGGCGTCGAGTAGACGTGAGGTAACGATCGAGGACTGCTTTGAGTGCGACCACACCGAGTTCTCGAGTGAACCCGTCTGCCATTTCATGCGAGGGGTGGTTGCAGGAGCCGCGAGCGTCATCCTAGGCGTCGAGGCAGACGCCCTGGAGATAGGCTGCACCGCCAAAGGGGAGGCCGATTGCCGGTTTGAGGTGAGGCCTCGCGTTTGAAGGCGAGCACGGGGCTCTTCGAGAAGCTGATCGACTCCGAGGGCAAGGCCGAGCTGCTGACGCTTTTCCATAAGGAGCCGGATCTGACGGATACGGCTGAAGGGCTCGCGAAGAGGCTGGGCCGAAGCCCCGAGATGACGAGAGTGGACCTAGAGGAGCTCCGGGAACTCGGCCTCGTCCAAAGGTCGGAGACCTACTCCTTCGACAAGGAGCGCGATGAGGAGGTTCAACGTTTGATCTCCCTGGAACTCGACGAGGTGGCCTCGCTGGCTGACGGACGGGCAACACTGGGCAGAGAGGGGATGAAGACCGGTATCGGCATACTAGATGCCATGTTGGAGGGCTCCTACCCGTTTCCCTCAGCTGTAGCGGTCAGCGGCGAGGCCGGAGGTGGCAAGACGATGCTCTGCCAGGGCTTTCTCGGCGAGTCGTTGAAGAGAGGCGGCGCAGGTATCTACGTGGCGCTAGATGACTTCCCCGAGAAAGTGAGGGCCTCGCTCTCAGCGATGGGCTACGATGTGGCCGCGTTCGAGGCTAAGAACCGCCTCGCTTTCATTGACTCGTACTCCTGCCAGATCGGCCTGGAAAGCCGCGAGCGGTACTTCTGCGACAGCCAGGAGCTCTCCATACTGAGCATAACGATCACGACGGCCTTGACGGAGTGCGGACGAGAAGGCGCGACAAGCGTGGTCCTAGACTCCTTCACCACCTTGCTGCAGAAGTGCGGGGTCAAGCCCTCCCTGGGGTTTCTCAGGGTGCTCGTCGCGAAGACCAGGAGCTTCAAGGCTGACCTGTGGATCAAGCTGAACAGCAGAGCCTTCCACCCGGCCATCGTGGCGGCGGTGCACGACATGGTGGACGGCGTCATCGAGGTGCGAAGACAAGAGACGGAGACGGGGCTGCGGAACGCGCTTCGCATCTCGAAGATGAAGGGAGTACTCCACAAGACCACGTGGGTTCCCTACGAGCTTCACCCCAGGAAGGGACTGGTGCCCCTACGGTCGGGCTAGAAGAAAGCCCGAGGGGCCTAGAGCCCTCTTCGGCAAGGCTTTAAGAGCGTCAGCTCCCAGATTCCGGGCGGCTTGGCCCGCTGGAAGGCTCTTGAGAGGCTAAAGCGCTTCCTCACCGAGCTTTGGGCGCTCGACGAAGAGAGCCGGCTGCGGAGAGGCTTGGGATACGGCTTCTGGGTGCCCTTCGTCCCTTCTCCGCTAAGCGTCGTCAGGCGCATGCTGGGGCTAGCTGAGCTGAAGCCTTCACAGCTTCTGTACGACCTAGGCGCAGGAGACGGGGCGATCGTCACCGTTGCCGCTGCCGAGTTCGGTGCAAGAGCGATCGGGATCGAGATCCGCGCAGACCTTGCGGAGCGGGGAAATAGGAGGATCGCCCAGGCTGGCCTGGAGGGAAGGGCTAGGATCATCTCAGGCGACCTCTTCAGCTTCGACCTCCACGAGGCGGACATTGTGGCGCTTTACCTCTACCCCGGAGTGAACGAGAGGCTAAGGCCCAAACTCGAGCGGGAACTCAGACCCGGAGCCAAGGTCGTCTCCCACGACTACCCGATCGCCGGATGGACGCCCTCCAGGGTGGAGAGAATGAGCCGCCTCGGCTTCCTCCATCGCCATACGCTGTACCTGTACGAGCCCTCTTCGACGCGGGCCCCGGGGCCATGAAGAACCCGTGTTCTTGGGGCGAAGCGCTCTAGGGGAGCGCGAGCGCGTCCGCCACGTCCGATAAGCCTAGCTCGGCGAGCTTGGCCCTGGTAGGCCATCCTCTCTCTAGGTCCCAGCCTCTGAGCCCGTAGTACTCATCCATCAACGCCCGGAAGCGGGATGCATCCATTGAGATGCCTTGAGCATCGGGCTTCCTGAAGTAGGCCGTTGCCTCCCAGTCGTCCGCTCTCGTCCTACCCTCGCGGACCATGATCGCTCTCTCGAGGTTGAAGATTCTCTCGCCTACTCTGTCCAGCTCAGTCTCAGTGGTTGCCTTTCCCGTCGCGGCGGCGAGAAGCCGGGCCTCCAGTCCCGTGTCGCCTGCGCCATCCGGGGTCTGCCTGCTGTACATGACGGGGAAGACCTGATCGCATATGCAGAGCGAGTCCTTGACGCAGTCTCTGTTCTGATGCCAGATCGTCGGCTCGGCCTTGAAGCCGTAGCCGCTTCCGGGCTTCACGGCCTCCGCTGAACCATAGGTCTTGGCCGCGACCCGCTTGATCTGCTCGATCGTCAGGGGGCCTTTGAACCTGTCCCACCAACGCGAGACGGCCTGAGCGTAGCCGTGGACCATCGGGTCCCGCGAGTCCGTGGCCCACGTGAGCGCCGAGACAAGCCAGTAAGGATAGCACGGGGGGCCGTAGATGTGGCCGTCCCAGTGAGTCTCAAACCCGTACGCGACATGAGGCAGGTACGCCTTACCCTTGCCCAGCCTGTCGGCGGCCCTTGGCACCCCGTCCGCGAGGAGGTCGCCGGCGCCCTCCCTGTAGGCCATCATCCGCAGAAGCCTGCACCAGAGCTCGCCGTCGTCGAAGTCCAGCGGAGCCCTCAGCGGGATGCCCAGTTCCTCGGCGCTCAGGAGACCCGCGTCTTTGCACTTCTGCAGCCATCCCCCGACGGAGCCGCCGAAGCCGTGGATGATCTCCCAATGGTTCAGGCCCAGCCGGTTCGCTAGGTCCGCCGCCCTGGCGCCCTCCTCGACGGGCACGAGGCTCAGGTAGTGGCCCGAGCAGCAGTGAACCGCGGCAATCCGCTCGCCCGCGTACCTGCGGACATTCATGCCGCAGGCGGTTATCGTGCAGGACATCGTGCAGGCCTTCGTGGCCTCGCGTTGTCCCTCTGGGATGCCCTGAGGCGTCCCAGCCAGCCAGGCAGCGCGCCGGCAGGCTGCCAGGAACTCCGTGGGCTTTGCCACCTTCACCGCGCCGCTTCCTTGGACCGTGATCGCCTTAAGCCTCTTAGAGCCCATCACGGCGCCAAAGCCGCCTTGCCCTGCGGCGCTCTCCAGCCCGCTCTGGATGACCGCTATCCTCGTCAGGTTCTCGCCCGCGGGGCCTATGCAGACTGTCTCAACCGTCCTGCCATGCCTCCGCCTCAGCTCCAGTTGCGTCTCATACGTGTCGAGACCCCAGAGGTCCTCTGCACCGGCTATCTCGGCTTTGCTATCGTTGACCCACAGGTAGACCGGAGAGGAGGCCTTGCCGTAGATGACTATGCCATCGTAGCCCCCGTACTTGAGCATGGCTCCCCAGTGGCCGCCCATGCTGGAACGCGTGTACCGAGGCTCCGGGTAGACCTGGGGTCCGACGCCCGTTATCTCGATCCTCGCACCTGAGGTAGGAGCTAGGGTGCCCGTGAGCGGACCCGTCATGAAGATAAGCCTGTTCTCGGAGGCATAGGCATCCGTCCTCGGCGGGAGCTCCTCCCACGCGATCCGAGCTGCGATCCCGCGGCCGCCGAGATACATATCCGCGTAGATCGATGTCTCCGCGACTGCGAAGCGACGCGAGCTCAAGTCTACCCGCAGAATGCGGCCTGCGTAGCTGTAGGGCAAGCAGCCTTCGCCTCGACGATGCTTCTACGCGGCTGCAGATAGCCCGCGGTCCCATTTAGGCCTGATGCCTCGGAGACAGAAGGTCCTGGATACCTGTGGGGCCTCTGAGCTTTGGGAAGCTGCCGGTCTGCCTGAAGAGCTTAAGCCGCGCCGCGTCAGCGTACATCCTGACGCCGTGAAAGGCCAGGTAGGATGTTCTCGAAGCCTCATCTACCTTCTGGCTGATCTCCCTTAGCTCTCTGTCGCTGAACTGGTAGACGTTATGGGCGCCCTTACCGAAAAGCCTCGTGTACAGCAGGTCTGACTCAAAGGCAGGCTCCTCCCTGGAGATGTCGACGCAGTGAACGATGCCCAAGTCTTTCATCAGGCCTGCAAGCTTGGGGCTCAGACCTCCGCCTTGGGAGCTTCTCGCCTCCCATGCCACTCGGACCTGTCCCATGTCCACGGAGTTGAAGAACCTCCGGAAGCCCTCAGCCTTCTCATCCGTTATCTCCATGGACGCCGGAGTCAACAGATGGAGGATATCCGCCCCGAGGATCCTGCATATCCGCATCATCCGTTCATACGCTTGGAAGGCCTCAGGGACGGGCTGAAGCTCAGCCCTGTGCGTGAGATCGTAGTGGCTTCTGACCGCGAAGCGGAAACCTGGCGACGTGCGATCTCTCCAAGACCTTACTCGGCGGAGGCTAGGGTAGCTGTAGAAGGTGGAGTTGACCTCCGCGAAGTCGAAGACCTGGGCGTAGGCCCTCAGCGAGTCCATGCTCGGGACCCGGAAGTAGGCCCATCCGCCCGCGCCTATGAAGGTCTCTGCCATAGCCTACGCCCTTCCGCGTCTAACAGAACCACGGCGCAAGATAAACCGGCAGGTGTCAGACGCTGAGGGCGCAACCACGGCCAGATCGTGCATCGGACCGGGGAAACCCATTCACGGAAGATATGACGACCTCAGGCCACGTTGTCCTCGCCTTTCTGGCCGTGAACCTGCGCACGGTACATCCAGTCCCATAGCTACCGGGAACTCTCGGCTTCTAGCTCCCGCCAGACAAAGGGGCTCACTTGATCACCGGGCCTCCCCCGGCCTTCTCATAACCCCAGCCTAAGAGCATTCATAAGTGTTAATAATGGGAAGAGCGCAACTGTTATGTCGGGATAGCCTATGAGTTCTACCCCAAGTGGGTCACCCAGATCCGCTATAGTCTTTTTGGCAGTTCTGACGGCATTTATCACACTCCTTATCTGCTTTGTGGATCTGCCAATACCAACTACAACCATTCCAGAGCAGGTCCAAAACCAATCTCCTGTCTCCTATGCTGAGAATGCCCGTATAGGGTCAGTGTTTACGGTAGGTATAGTAATCATAGTAGTTTCAGCAGGTATAGCACGGGTTTTGAGGCTCGTTGACAAGAAGCGAAGGCTTGATACGGCTTCTGCTGAGACATTAGTGCCATAGCACCTTATTCTGCCGTACTCACAACCAAGAAAGACCTGGAAACCGCACGGAAATCAGGATTGAACCTCTCAGAGCTATTACGGAAAGCGATACGGACCGAAGCAAGCGAGAAAAGTCAGACAGTCAAGTTAGAATGCCCGGACGGTGATTCTGAGGCGGGCCCGGTGGGAATCGAACCCACGACCTACAGCTTTCTTCAGGTAAGTGTAGGAGGCTCGGCCCATCGTGGATGGTCTGCCGCGCTGTCCTTCTGCGCCACGGGCCCGTCCAACGGCTCCTTATCCTTTGCCAGACAGGTTCGCGCTCAGGGTATTGAGCAAGGCCGCTTTAAGCCTTTGTTGAGCTCGCCGCGCGGCGAGCCCATATGAGCCAGCAAGGCCAGTTAGCGGGTCAGGCTCACAACTACGGCCTCGGCGGCTGCGAAGGAGGGTTGAGGCCTGAGGGGCATGATCCCCGCGACGGGGGGCTATGCCCGGCTTCTCTTGGGCTTTCCAGGCCGGGCTTGGCCTTTACGGCAAGGCTTATGCTGAGAGGCTGATGACTCGGAGCCGGGGCCGAGGGCTTGTGAGGAGGGAGGGCGTGATGCCGCCTCTCGTGGACAGTCATGCCCACATGGAGATGCTGCCGAACGTCGAAGAGGCCGTGGGACGGGCGAAGACAGCTGGAGTACGGGCCATTATAGCCGTGGGCTCTAACCCCGAGTCTAATCTCAGCGTTCAAGCCCTCTCGAGGCGCTACGCGGGCTATGTGCTTGCCGCCTTCGGTCTACATCCCTGGGACCTGCCCAGGTATGAGATAGAGGGGCTGGGCTTCCTGAGGGAGAATGTGGGTGAATGCATCGCCCTAGGCGAGGTAGGCCTTGACCACTGGATCAAGGTCGACAGAGCCCTGCAGAGGGCCGTCTTTGAGCAGATACTCTCACTGGCCTACGTTAACGAGAAGCCGGTGATAATCCACTCCCGGGGCGCCTGGGCCGAGGCCCTTGAGGCCGTGGAGGCAAGCCGGGTTAAGAAGGCGGTCTTCCACTGGTTCAGTGGCCCCATGGAGACGCTTGAGGAGCTCCTAGATCAAGGGTTCGTCATCAGCGCGACCCCCGCGGCAGCCTACAGCAGAGCGCACCGCGAAGCGGTACAGCTGGCGCCCTTGGAGAGCATCCTCCTCGAGACGGACTCTCCCGTTAAGTATGGAGGGGTTGAATCTGAGCCCGCTCAGCTTCTGAAGAGCCTGAAGGCTGTGGCGGAGCTGAAAGGCGCGAGAGAGGAGCTTGTCGCCGAGACGACGACCGAGAACGCCGTGAGGCTCTTCAAGCTAAGGCTCTAGGAATAGCCTGCCGCGTACCACGTCTTACCTCCTCGGAACGGGCTGAGAGAGGAACTCGGCGATCGTCCTCTGATGGAGCGCGTCCCTCAGGAGCCGGCTGCCCCTTATCCAAGTTCTAAGCGGAATCTCAAGCCTCGCCTCAATCCTCGCCAGCGCCTCGCGTAGCGTGTTGAAGACGAGGGGGCGGTTTCTCAACGCGTTCCGGGCGTTCTCCCTCACCTGCCAGACGCCGACGGGCATTATGTAGCCGGGATGAGCCTCACGGAGAACGAGCACCGAGGCCTGTCTCCTCTCGGCCGCCAGGTGCTCCGTCACCGCAAGCCGGGCGGCGTAGTAGCAGCCTCCCATGCTCGCGTACCTGGTCCTGCCGCCGAAGCCCTCATAGTCGCCATAGAAGACGACGCTGGGCGAGGCCGGGTTCCAGAGCGTGTTAGGGTACCAGGCCTCGATCGCCTCGTAGCTCCAGGCCTGAGGCAGCATCAGTACCTCAAACCGGTTGTCCAGGTACTCGGACTCGTAGACCCTGTACTCGTCGATCAGCGGGAAGCCCCTCACCCGTTGAGCCAGGGCCTTCGAGATGGTGTCGTCAACCGCGGTTATGCTCCAGCGGGTTGGGACGAGCCGTCTCTGGCCTTGGAGGCCGAAGGCTCCTATGCTGAAGGCCCTCTGGATCCTTGAGACCAGCACCTTATCCTGATACAGTCTAAGCACGGCCTCCGCTGCCCTGAGGTCAGTGTCCTCATACGCCTTCTCGATCCGCGCGTCCCAGCGGGCTCCTCCCGTACGCATGCTGTTGATCCTCGCGGAGGGGCCGAAGGGCTGCACCTCATCGCTCAGGAGCAGGTAGCCTCTCGGCTCCTTATCGAACGAGAGCTCCACCTCGACGGGCTCAGCGGCCAGCGTGAGCTCACGCGTCATCTCAATCAGTCTCCCGCCGGCTTCGGCGTCCTGCACGTGGGCGGTCGTCTTTCCCCGGACGAGGCTGGCCCTGAAAGCGGCGATCTCCTCGATGCTCTTCCCAAACCAGAGCTCTGGGAGGTCGAGCAGGCTCGTGTCGCCCTGGAAAGGCGGGGCCAACGGTCCGACCGAGACATGAGGGTAGCCGATCCTGCCTACGAAGACTCCGGGCGGCGAAGAGCCGTCCAGCTGCAGCGACCGTATCTTGGGCGCGATGCTGAAGTGGGAGGAGAGCTTCACGATGATCGGGCACTGCGCCTTACGGCAGAGCATCCTTGAGCCCTTGCATAGGACGCAGAGGCCGCTCTGCGGCACCCTCAGCCTTAGAGACTGCCAATCTGAGGCCAGGGCGGACGGAAGAAGAGAGGGGTCAAAGAGCGAAGCGGGGTCAAAGCCCAGACTTGAACTGTCGAGGAGAGAGAACCTCTCCTTGTCGCTCGAGGACCTCAGGACGCTCGCGGGCATCTATGAAGGAGGCTCCGACGAGGCATTTATCTCTACCTGAACGTTCTCCGCAGCAGCTTCCAGTACCTGCCTCGGATGCCCTTAGATCCCGTCAGGCCGCGCCCTGGGCCTCCGGCTGCCTCGTTGAAGCTCCTCTCCACGACAGAAGCGTAGCTGGGCGTAAGCTTACTCCTGACAAGGGCCCATTGCGCACGGGCTTCAGCCACATTGCCCTGCGCCAGGAAGACAGCCGTGTACGCCAGCTCGTTGATCAGGACAGGGATACGGGATCGGAACGAGACCTGGAGAGCCCGCTGGGCCAAGGCCTCCGCCCTTGCCCTATCGCCCAAGGATGTCCGGATGAAGGAGGCGAGGATGAAATGCCACGCCGCCTCGAAGTCTGAGCCAGCTCGGGAATAGTGGGTGGCGGCGCTCTCGTAACCTTGGCCAGCCAGGCGCGACTCTCCCGCTTCCCTGTAGGCGTCTGCCGCGTCGTGGAACAGTCCAGCAGCCAGCAGCAGCTTCTCGCTCCTGGATGCAAGCTCGGCCGCCCTGAGATAGCATTGAGCCGCGTCCAGCCCCCTCGCCGACATCTTGAAGTAGTCGCCTATGCTCTTCAGGTCCTTGGGCGTCACGTCGACCCTCGTGAAGCCTGTGCGGAGAAGCCCGCCGTAGTACTCGTCTACCAGCTGCCTGCATCTGGCCGCTGCAGCTTCGTCACCCATCTCTCGCAGGCAGGAAGAAGCGGCTCGGTAGAAGAAGGCAGCTTTGATGACATCGCCCTTGGTCTTTCTTGTCTCAGCCGCCGCTAGGTAGGAGTCGCAGAGCTTCCTCGCGTACCGCGGGTACAGCTCCAGATCCTGGGTCGAGCGAAGGTAGGCTACGACCCTCCTCAGATGGGAGGCCGCCTCCTCGTGATCGGCTCTGCGCAGAGCGTCTTCAGCCTCCCGGATCCAGGAGAGGCATTCGAGGCCCTTCGACTCCACCGCGACTACCTTGCGATCACCTTGCGATCCGGAACTTTACCCTTTCGCTAAGGCTCACGGGGAGCCGAGAGGCCCGGTCTCGTTCCGGAGGAGCGGAGGCCGAGACCTCAGCTGCCGCTACAGCCTCGCGAGCACCTGATCGTAGTAGGAGGCCCCATACGTGAGGACTATCTGCTCGTAGCTCTTCGAAGACGTTGCCACCTGCTCCAGTCTGCCCTGGACGCGCGCACGCTCGCCGGCAAAGACCTGCCCCCTGAACTCCTCGACATAGGACACGACACGTTCCACGTCATGAGCCCGTGGCCCTCGCAGTATCCTCTCCACCTCGACGGAGTAGATGGAGGGCATGTAGAACGCCTCAGCATCATTGAGAACCCTGACCTCGGCGCTGACCGCGCCGAGCGGCGTGACCTCCATCTCAGCCGCGTACTCGTTCACGATCTCGTCGTATGCCTTCACGGGCTCAAACTCGACCTTGACATCTCTTCCGCCCCGGGAGCCCAGGAGAACCGCGTAGATGCGCTTTCTCCTCTGATGCGCGACGTACTCGTCCAGGGTGAAATCCTTGAAGCGCCAGTTCTTCTCAGGGATCGTCCTATCGAACTCGTTCACAATAAACGTGGCTTCGCGGTAAAGGCACCCCAAGGCTTCTCTGAGCTCCTTGGTGGCTCCGGCGCCAACGACTACGAAGTCCAAGTCCGAGAACGCGGGATGGTGGAACGAGTGCAGTAGGGAGCCGAAGACCCCTAGGTCCGCCGACCTGAGGGAGGTCCGCTCCAAGACCGCGGAGACGACGCCCTCCGCCTTCTGCACGAGGCTGTCCTTGGGCTCCTGAGCGAGAAGCGCGCTCAGCCTCTGAACCGGAAGCCTAGTCGCCGCAACGTCCTCTTTCCGCACCCCGATGAGATTCCTGCGCAGAGGCCGGCAGTACACGCGGTATCGTGGAAAGTGGCTGGCGATGAACTCCATCCCCTCGTGCTCGAAGAACTTGTAGTAGACGCCCTCCCGGCCCTGCCTGAACGCTCTCGGGTTCGCCGAATGATAGAGCGCCGACGGCGCATACTCGGGGTCGCAGACATAGCCCTCCGCGGGATGCCAGTAACCGTAGACTCTGAAGATGAGGCCGTCATCGGTCACGATCGCGTCGCGATCCCTCAAACTGGGAACGGTCAACGGCTTCGCTCTCCTCCCGTGCCTTCGTTCATCGAGAGAGGTCCGGCCGTGAGCCTAACGAGCTTGGCCAGACGTACTCAGGTCGCGGGCTGCCTGAGCCCACGACCACCCTGTAGGTCTCAGCCCCAGTCGCCGCATCGGTCTCCCGCTCCAGAACGCCTGAAACCTCCACCTCGTCGCCAGCGGAGGCGATGTCACGGAACTCGCCCGTCATCGAGACGACCTGACTGGGCAGATGCTCCTCCCAGCGGGACGCATCTATCTCGTAGTGGGCAGGCTTGAAGACCGCCTCCCGCGCCGAGGTAACGATGGCCTTCAGCCGGATCGGCTTGAGAGCCCGCCGCCGATACGCCCCGTATCTCTCATGGATCTCCTCGGGTTTTCTTACGGCGTTGAAGACCACCTTCTCACCTTGGAACGTCACCTTGTTCAGCCGAACCGTATCCCATCGGTTCTCGACCAGATACTTGAGCTGGCGCTCCGAGCAGAGCCTCCCAACGGCTGCCTTGACTTTGCAGAAGTTCTCTGCGCCGAAGACGACGATGTCTATGTCAGGTGAGGGCGAGCGAAGCCCCACGCAGAGGGAGCCGTGAAGCCCGAACTCGTCCAAGGAGACGCCCGACGCGCCGGACACAAGGTTGACCCAATTGATGGCCATCTGCTCAAGCCTGGAACGGCCATTCTTCCGTAGCAGCTGGGCGAGCGCCTGCTCAGGCTTGAAGAGCCTCTCAACCCGATCGTCGCTGAACGCGATCAGCCGCTTCCCGTTGACGGGGCAATCATACAGGTAGGAGGGAAAGGCTTTCTGAAAGGCCGCGAGCGTACTGGCTACTGTCCGGGGGCTGTAGAGGCGAGCCAGTCTTACGAGCGGAAGCCCATCGAGCCAGTACTCGGCGGGCAGGAACTCCAGGTCGAAGAGCGCGCGAAGCCTTGAGGGGACGTACTTCAGGTAGGCGAAGCTTCTGTCTGACGGATGCTCATAGCCTTCGACGTAGAAGATGAGGCCCTCCTTCGAGAGGGCAATGTCGCCATCACGGCGAAGCATCACGACCACGCCAACGTGTGCTTGATCACGGTCGCGGCGTCGATCGTAGACGCACCTGACCGTCCTCAGCTGGGACACGGGGCGAATCGTATTTAAACCAAGAGGGAGCATCTGGCCCCCGGTCGATCAGGTTGTCCTTAGAGATCATCAGCCTCGGAGAGCCCATGAGCGAACTCTGCGCCACGAGCACCGGTCACCTGAGCGAGGTCGCGGGGTTCAAGCTCGGTTGGGGCGGCGACACGTCCAACTTCGCCGTTGCCGCTGCTCGCCTCGGCCGGAGGGTGGGCTACATCTGCAGGCTTGGCGATGACGAGTTTGGGAAGTCGTTCCTTGAGCTATGGGCCAGAGAGGGCGTGGACGCCTCCCGGGTGATCATGGAGAAGGGCAGCTTCACGGCGGTCTACTTCATCTCGCTCATAGACGGCGGGGAGCACGACTTCACCTACTACCGGAGGGACTCGGCGGCCAGCCACCTTTCCCCGGAGGACATTGATGAGGCCTACGTGGGGCAGGCGAGGGTCTTCCATTCGAGCGGCATCTCGCTGGCTGTCAGCCAGTCGGTTCGCGAAGCGGTCTTCAAGGCCGTCAAGGCGGTCAAGGAGGCCGGCGGCCTGTTTAGTTTCGATCCCAACGTGCGGCTTAGGCTCTGGCCCATAAACACGGCCAGGGCGATCATCAGCCACGCCTGCGCTCAAGCCGACATAGCGCTCTCAAGCATCGAGGACATGAAGCTCCTCTACGGGTACGACGACCCGGAGAAGGCAGCCTCGGCGCTCCGGGCAATGGGCCCCGAGACCGTGGTGATGAAGCTTGGAGCCGACGGATGCCTCGTCTCAGCGAAGGATAGGATCGTCCGCTCCCCGGGCTTCAAGGTCAAGGTGGTAGACACCACGGGCGCAGGCGACGCCTTCGACGCCGCCTTCATCACGGGCATGCTCAAGGGCTGGGACCACGCTAGGATCGCCCGGTTTGCGAACGCGGTCGGCGCCTTGACAGCCATGGACAGGGGCGCCGTGGCGCCTATACCTACGCGGCAACAGACGGAGGCATTCCTGAGGTCACAGGGCGTCCGTCAGGCCTAGACCCTGGCGTATTTCCTTATCGTCTCCACAATCGACGCGCCTTTGCGGAGGTCCTCTGACTCCTTCCTCTCCACCTCGTCGAAGGCCGTCGCTCTCTCCAGGGCCTCCTTCGCCACGGCCCGGGGGATGACTACGATGCCGTCGTCGTCGCCGACGATGATATCGCCTGGGTTGACGGTGACCCCGCCGCAGACTATGGGCACGTTCACCGCCTCTATGTCCGTGCGACCCAGGGAGGTCGTGGGGACGACGCTCCGGCTGAAGGCTTGGAAGCCCATCTCCCTGAGCTCCCTTACGTCGCGGACCCCTCCGTCGAGGACGCAGCCCGCTAAGCCCTTTGCCTTCGAGGCCGTGGCCATCAGGCCGCCGTAGAGGCCTACGTCTCTCAGGTCGAGGTCTCCTGAGACGACGACCACATCCCCGGGCTTCGCCCTGTCGATCAGCTCCAGCACGAGGCTGAACTGCGTAGTCTTCGTCGCCTTCTTATGCTTCACCGTGATCGCGGGGCCCACGATCTTCACGCCGGGTATGATCGGCCTAAGCTCATGGGACATGAACCCAGGCTTGCCCATGCGGTCCAGGGCATCTGACAGCGACGCGGTGGGCGTCGCCCCCAACCCTTTGAGGATCTCCGTCAGATCGTCGCTCTTTCTAGGCAAGAGGCCACTCTCCAAGCTGTGGGCCCTACTAGAGGCCGTTCCGTAGATAAGATTTGCCGCCGCATCGTGCCCGCGGCAGGCAGCTGAAGGAGGTCTCTCAGGCGAAGGCCTCAGGAGCCCGGCCTGCTCGGAGCGCGTCCGCAAGCGATACCTTGTACCCTTTCCCCGTCTGGTCGAGCGACCCGGGCTCGAGGAGAAGCCAGCCGCATCTTCTTCGCTTGAACTTCACCGCCAGATAGGCCTCAGCTCCGAACATCTCCGCGAACCTCTTGAGCTGATCGACCGACTCAGCCTCGACATAAAGCGTCTTCCGAAGCGTGGTCTTCACCTCGAGGGCGATGTGAAGCCCCTTTCGCCCAACGAGTAGGTCGGGGCGGTCGATCTTCGTGCTTGAGCCTGAGGAGGGGGCCCTCATCACCGCGAAGCCCATCGCGGAGAACCTCTTGACGAGCTCTCGCTCCTCCCTTATGCCCCTTCTCAAGCAGGTTCCTCAGCCCGGAGTCGCTGAGCGCCCTATCGCTAGTATCATCCTTTTATCGCTTGGGCTATACCCCGAGGCTGCCCGAGTGCGCGCAGGCGCGCCCCATGGCCCGCCTGGAAGCCAACCAAGGTTCGGCAGCGGATCAGTTCTTCGCGTTCGTGGTGTCCCAGGCGAGGAGCGGGTCTTCGCGGACTCCCCTGCCTGTGGCTCGTTCGATGAGGAGCCTCTGCTCGATGCTCGCAGCCCATTTCCGCACCTGTACGACGGCGTCGGGGTTGACGCTTATCGAGTCTATACCGCTCTCGATGAGGAACCTGATGTACTCGGGGCCGTGAACGGAGGGAGCCTGTCCGCAGATCGAGACCGTCACCCCGTCCTTGTGGGCCGCCTCGATCAGGTGCCTGATCGCCCTCTTCACAGCGAGGTCGCGTTCGTCGAAGATCTGCCCCACGGTGGCGTTGTCCCTGTCGCATCCGAGGATGAGCATCGTCAGGTCGTTCGAGCCGATGCTGTAGCCGTCGATGAGCTTGTTGAACTGGTCGGCGAGGATGACGTTGCTCGGGATCTCGGCCATCAGCCAGACCTTGAAGTCGGGGCCGCGGTGGATGCCCTCCTCCTCGATGATCCGGATGACCTTCTCGGCTTCCTCGACCGTCCTGACGAAGGGAAGCATCACCCAGAGGTTCTTCAGCCCGTACTCCTCGCGGACCTTCTTGATCGCCTTGACCTCGAGCTTGAAGGCCTCCCGATACTTGGGGTCGTAGTACCTGCTGGCGCCACGCCATCCAAGGAGCGAGGACGGCTCCTCGGGCTCATACTTCTCGCCGCCCTTCAAGTCGCGGTACTCGCTCGTCTTGAAGTCGCTGAACCTGAGCACGACGGGGCGGGGGTTGAAGGCCGCGCAGACCTTCCTTATGCCCTCTGCCAGCTTGTCCACCACCCTCTCAGGGTGGCCGATCTCGATCAAGTAGAGCGGATGCTCGCCGATCTCCGCCGCCCAGATGAACTCCTCGCGCATCAGGCCCACGCCATCGCATGGAAGAGCAGCCACCTTCTCGGCTAGCTCCGGCTCGCCGAGGTTGACGAGTATCTTCGTCCCCGTCACAGGGTAGGCCTCCACTGCTCCAGCGACCGCGGCAGCAGCGGGGACGGTCTCGGGCTTCACGGCCTCCTCGAGGATTCCCTCATAGACCACGCCGCTCTTGGCGTCTACGGTGATGTCCATCCCTGTCTTCACGACCTCTGTGGCCGCGGCTCCTTTGGCAGCAGTTCCAACGATGCATGGAATGCCTAGCTCCCTGCTCACGATGGCGGCGTGGCAGGTCATCCCGCCACTGTTCGTGATGATCGCCTTAGCCTTCCTCATCGCGGGCACCCAGTCGGGCGCCGTCATCTCCGTGACGAGGATCTCGCCCTGCTGGAACTCGTTGATCCCGTCCACGCTTATAATCACGTGCGCCCTGCCCGCCGCGATGCCGGGCGACGCCGGCAAGCCCTGAACCATCACTCTGCGCTCGGTAACCGCCTTGGCCTCTGGCGGAGTCGCAGCGGCCTTCTCCTTAAGAGACCAGACGGTCTCAGGCCTCGCCTGGAGTATCCAGAGCTTGTCCGTTCGCTCGTCTAGGCCCCATTCGATGTCCATCTGCCGACCATAGTGCTGCTCTATCGCGATCGCGTACCTGGCGAGCTCAGTGATCTCGTCGTCCCTCAGCACCTGCCTCTCCTGAAGCTCCTCGGGGACCGGCCTCTCCTCCGTGCCTCTATCCTCCTTGCGGACGAGCATGACCGTCTTCTTCGGGGCGACCTTCTTCACGATCTGAAGGTCTGACTTTCGGACGTAGTACTCATCCGGGTTGATCTTGCCCTGTACCACGTACTCGCCGAGGCCGTATCCCGCCTCTATGAGGACGACGGAGGGGTCGCCGTTCGAGACGTCGAGGGTGAAGATGACGCCTGAGGCCTTCGAGTAGACCATAAGCTGAACCGCGGCTGAGAGCGCTATCGCCAGGTGGTCGAAGCCCTTCTGGACCCTGTAGAAGATCGCCCGGTCCGTGAAAAGGCTGGCGTAGCACTCCTTCACCTTCTCGACGACCATGTCCTCTCCTCGAACGTTCAGGTAGGTCTCCTGCTGGCCCGCGAAGCTTGCATCAGGGAGGTCCTCCGCCGTCGCCGAAGACCTTATCGCGACGAAGGGGTCCTCCGCGCCATAGCGCTCACTCAGCTCCCTGTAGTACTGCCTTATCTGCTCCCCCAGGTCCGCGGGCATCTCCGCCTCCACGATCGTCCTTCTGATCTCCTTGCCGACGCGTTGAAGCGTGAGAGTATCATTGGGGTCCTTGAGCTCAGCGAGTATCTCGGCCAGCTTCTTGTCGAGCTGCGCCTCCTTTATGAAATGCCAGTAGGCAGCGGCGGTGGTGGCGAAGCCATACGGGACGGGAACCTTCGTCCTATGGTACATCTCGCCTAGGCTAGCTGACTTCCCGCCAACCTCGGGGACCTGCTCCTTGCCGATCTCGTCGAACCACAGGACGTACCTTTTGTCCGCCTCAGACATTGTGACCGCCTTGCTTCTGGGCTTTTGTGCTCGCCCTTACATGAACCGTCAGCAACTCCACAGGCGAGAGTAAAAAGCCTTAGCCTGACCCATCGAAGACACGCCGCCGTTCGAAAACGAGAAGGCCGCCTAGTGGAATGGCGGGGGCCGCCCATGGAAGATCGGCTCTGGGATCGCTCAGGGCACCTGCGCTCTTCGTCCGGAAGCGGCAAAGGCAGCCCGGTAGAGGAATACCGTATGCATCTTCCCGTCGACGGTTGAGATGGTCTCTTCGACGCACTCGGGCTTCCAGCCTCTGATCCTGTAGTTATGGGATACGACCCTTGCTCCGGGCTGGAGTTGGGCTTCCAGAGTCGGCCTCAAGGCCAAGAGGGCCTCAGGTGTCAGGTAGAGCGCAACCA
>Ga0315307_1000344_pt1 | contig 19774 bp, 19 predicted proteins | sample TDP2_MG_FD_203079 | JGI IMG/M metagenome (GOLD analysis project Ga0315307, IMG submission 203079) | Freshwater sediment microbial communities from Lake Towuti, South Sulawesi, Indonesia - TDP2 | ecosystem: Environmental > Aquatic > Freshwater > Lake > Sediment | place: Indonesia: South Sulawesi...
AAAAGAAAACTCTTCACCTAAAGATGTGCCTCAGCTCTTATAAAGGCATGGGTCAAAAGCGCGCGTGATGAGGCTTGCTATCCCAGTAGGACTTCCAATATCAATTTGTGACGCAAAACTTCAGCAAGGTCTTCTCTCTCTATAGCATCTTCCAGAGCATCAAGTTCTCTTATTACAGACTTTCTCATTTCCTCGTTAATTCTTTGATTGATCTCTCTCATTCGTCTCTGATATAATTCGTCCGCTTCTCCTCTAAGTCTCCAATAACGCTCCAGCAAAGATTCTTTTTTGGTTTGTTCCATTATTTACACCTTTCTCAATTATTTCGCTTGGTTTGCCCTGGTTCATAGTTTGTATCGACGCGTATTAATAAGCTAGTACATGTAAGAAAAGAAGATAAGAGTCTCTGCTCTCATGTAGGAAGAGGCGCGCGCCTAGTGTGTGATACTAGTGGCAGCGTACGCGTTTGCAAGAGTTTGTTGATGGTCTCTGGTGGTCGGGTTATGGGGTTGAGTCGGTTTATGTCCAGAAAGGAGATTCTAATAGATGACGCTGGATGGGGAGACCTTATACTAGGCGTGGTAATTGGCGCCCTAAAACTTCCAGACCGCCGGTACATGGAACGCAGGATTCCAGTCTCATCCTTCCAGCCGCCAAACTTCAAAACCCACGACTAAAAGCCATCACTTTCCACACCTTCCGACATTGGAAAGCCACAATGGAATACCATAAAACACACGACATATTCCATGTCCAGCGACTCCTCGGACACAAAAACATCCAGAACACAGCAATCTACATAACCTTGGAAAACAGCATATTCCAAACCAAAGAAGACGATTTTCACGCCGCCGTTGCAAAAACCTTAGAAGAAGCATGCAAACTAGTCGAAGTAGGCTTTGAATTCGTCTGCAGCATGGACAATGCCAAAATCTTCAGAAAGCGAAAATAAAAGATAAAGATGAAAAATAAAAGATAAAGATGAAAAATAAAAGGTAAAGATGAAAAATAAAAGGTAAAGATGAAAAATAAAAGATAAAGATGAAAAATAAAAGATAAAGATGAAAAATAAAAGGTAAAGTTTAAAATGCCCTCTGAATAGTAAATGTTCACATTGCATTGAACGCGCTCACCAAACAGACGGAGAGTAAATTTGACTTGAAGACAAACATCGCTGTGGTTGCTCTCTTAATCCTACTAACTGTGGCATCTATTTTCACCTTGTTTCTGCCAATTGTGAACGCTGCTGAGGTCGAAATAACTTCTGTCTCTCCATCATCACAGCTGGGGAAAGTCGGAGAAGATGTCCGCGTTATCGGAACAATAAACACGACAGATGGTAGATATCAAATATGGTTTGGCAGCGAACTGATTGTTGACAAAACCGCTAGCGGAAATAGTGTGGACTTAAACTTCACAGTTCCAGAGCTTCCGGGTGGAAACTACACAATAACCTTAATAGATGTTGATAGAAATCTTAACACCACAACTTGGTTCTACTTAGAAACCGCATATTATGTCGAGGCGGTGGTGCCTGCACTTCCCGAGCTACTGCAAGAAAGCGACAGTGTTGTTTTAAACGTCACCGTCACTGGGGGTGAACCAGACACAGTATATTACGCAGACCTTACAGTGAAGCTTCCAGAACCTCTCAACACAAACTACTCAGCTCTAATGGCGCTCCCAAATACAGCTAATACAGGCAAAGCATACGCAAGTATTACATTCCCAGATGCGACCCTGTTTCAGCCTTCTGGCTCAAACACTAACTATACGGGTTTATATGCCGTGTATTTCAACAAGACTCAGAACTTGGCGGAAACTGAATTCTTCATAGGTTTCACAGAGAAAAGCGAATATCACAGAGAAGAACTTGTGGAAGTAAGAGCCATAGGTTATCAGCCAACCGAAACGGCAAAAATTACGGTAACGTACGCGAAGACTGGTGCGACGTTATATTCTGAAGTAATAAATGCTTCAGAGCAGGGAATAATGAGCACAACGTGGCTCGTTCCATGGAACGCTTCCATCGGCAACTACAACATAACAATAACTTCAGAAAGTACAGCAAAACCCGTGCGAGATTCCCAACTCTTCAGCGTTCTAGGGTATCCAATAGAAGTTTACACTCGCAACTTGGCTGGAGACTTTATGCCTCAAACGCTGGTGGAAGCCAATGACGAAGCAACAAACTCAAGATTTGGCAACGTAAGCGACAACAATGGAACAGCCCGTCTGTGGCTTGAAAAAGGCAATCATACCCTTGAAGCCTTTTGGAAAGACGTGAAGGTCGGCGAAACGCGCGTGTTCATAGCTGGAAAGAGTATGTATAATCTTACATGTGAACTGTCTACGGTAAAAGTATTGGTCAAGGACAAAAGCGAGAAGCTGATCCCATTCGTCTACGTGAACATTACCTATCAGTATGTTACCACTAAGGACAGCAGGCTCGAGAATGGAAGCGCAACAGGCCAAACCGACATCTTGGGCGAATTTCACTTCAACTCTGCGCTTCCTCACATAAACTACACCATAAACGCTTCTCGTTATGGAATAGTTTTTAATGCTAACAATAATACCGTACTAAATTTGCCGGCGGAACCTGTATCCCAAACAACGATACTTTGTCCTGTTAGAACGTTGACACTAAAAACGCTGGAATACCACCGTGCCCCACTCGCAAATGCACACATAGAAGTGATTGAACAAACAGATGGAACATTTTACAGCGATGCAACCAACGACGCTGGAACAGCAACCATTAACGCCGCGTTCGGGAAATACAAAGTAAGAGTTTACATCGATAACATTATGTTAAACGAGACTATTATTGAATTATTCAATGACACGAACCGCGATATTTATTGCAGCCTTTATAATTTGACGGTTTCACTGAGTCTAGCAGATTATTTTGGACAGCCAATTTCAAACGCAAATGTGACTTTGCGTCGAGAGAATATGCCGCTACAGTCAATAATGACACAACGTAGCGGTGTGGCCACCTTTAACAACGTCATCGGTGGAACCATGCAGATAGAAGTGTACCTTCCAAGCCAACCCGGGTCATATGTAGCAATGAGTCCCTTGATCAATGAACCAGTGGAAATTGAAATTAAAGTTGACAAGTACGTGGTGCTAGGCAGCGCCCTCGTTGAAACGGGCTATTTAGCAACTTTTATGATAGTTTTGGCAACGGTGATTTTGCTTCTTTGCCTAGAAATTTACAGAAAGAGGGGCCAATTAAGGCTAAAGAAAAGCGGAAGTTAGAACTCTAATAAGGAGCTTGAGGTAAAAAAGTTTATATTGAGTCTTATGAATATTTTTGTTTGGAGAAATTAGTGACGCAACAGTGAAATTTTGTAAAGAAAATTCATGGGTTGTGTAGCCATTGTCGCAAGTTAAATCGTGTTCTCCAAAATGCCAATCCTTTAAATGTGCTAAGAATGCTGCGTTCTACCGCCGCGATGGTATATGGTGCAGATGGACCGAAGAAATTTGCAACGTTGCAAACTGCAGTTATGCTATATGCCTAAAAAGGCGTTTGCTTCCAAGAGGGGTCTGTGGAGAAACTGTGAAAAGAAAAACTGTTGAGAGGCAACCTGAAGAATTTATCAGCCCAACCATAAAGCTTCGCGGAAAGGCTCTGCGTAAAATCGGAGAAAAAGAAATCTTCTAATGGTTTGACTGAGGCACGGAAAAGGCCAGTTCTGCTGTTGAACTGCTGCTCTTCCTAACTTCCTTTTTTATTTTGCTTGAACACGCTTAACAACAGGTGGCTTTACTTTTTTCAAAATCCTATATCCACAGATTATGCACTTTGTTTCTCCACCGCGGAGTTCCAATTCCTCTGAAGGAACTTTTGCTCCACATTTCGTGCATTCATAAGCAATTCCGCCTGCTATTTTCTCCACAGCTTTTTCCTCTTTCTACAAAGGAGAGATTATTTTGCTTTTAAATGTTTCCGGTGCTTTATATTTAGCGAAAGGATGAACTGAGCTTGAAGGAGTGCCTGAAAAGAACTCTTTCAGAATCTCTTACTCATGGAGACTTGGCCAACATTTACAGTTCTTATGACATTGTAGGCAGCATAGCGATCATACGCTTGACAGAGGTCTCCAAAAAGTATAGCCAGACCATTGCGAAAGCAGTTATGAGTGTTCATAAAAACGTGAAGACAGTGCTTGCTCAGGCGAGTCCAGTTAAGGGAGATTTTAGGCTTCGAAAATTAGAGTATGTCACAGGCGAAAATAGAACAAAAACTCTTCACAAAGAGTCAATGTGTCTATTCGCCGTTGACTTGAAGAAATGCTATTTTTCTCCTAGACTTTTCTATGAAAGAATGCGGATCGCGAAGCTAACGAAGAAGGACGAAGTTGTTGTCAACATGTTTGCGGGAGCTGGCTGCTTTTCCATAGTTATTGCCAAGCGCTCAGGTGCAGCAAAAGTATACTCAATTGACATCAACCCAGCAGCGTTTCAGCTTATGCAAGAAAATGTTCGATTGAACCGTGTTTATGGAAGAATGATTCCAATTTTTGGCAATGCAAAGGAAGTTATTGAAAAAGAACTGTGCCATGCAGCTGACAGAGTTCTTATGCCCTTACCCGAAAAAGCCTTTGAATATCTACCCACCGCCTTATTAGCCTTAAAAGAAACTGGAGGTTGGCTACATTATTACGATTTTGTGCATGCAAAGAAAACAGCAAATCCCTTGGAGAGGATTAGGCTGAAAGTGGCTGAGAAACTCACTAGTTTGGACGTAGGATTTGAGATTCCCTTCCACCGCGTTGTTAGAACAATTGGGCCAAACTGGTATCAAGTTGTCTTAGATATCCGTGTTAAGCGATTTGAAAAATTTTAATAAATATGTCTTGTTATTTGTGTAAATAAGTGAGGCAAAATGAAAGCGAAATTAATGGATATACTTGCCTGTCCAATAGATAAGCATTACCCACTTGAATTATTTGTCTTTGAAGAAAAAGACGAAATAGTTGAAGGCTTAATCCTTTGCCCGAAATGCTTTAGATGGTACCCAATTCGTGATGAAATTCCCGAGATGTTACCAGACGAACTGCGAAAAGAAAATGAAGACTTACCGTTCCTGAAAAAATGGAAGGAGAAAGTTCCTGAAAAAATATTGACAGAAGGTAAACCATTCAGTTTGAAGATTAAAAAAGCGAAATGAAAATTCACTTTATTCTTCTTACAGCTTGACCACTTTGCCCTTTGCTGAAGATTTTAGGGCTGCCTCAGCCATTTGAAGGGCCTTTAAGCCGTCAACCCCGGTTACTATGGGCTTTTCCTTTTCCAAAATGCATTTTGCAAAATGCTGAAGTTCAAGTTTTAAGGGTTCTTGCCACGCATATCTTGGTTGCACATTTCCCTTTGCATCTTCAATTGTTAATTCCTGCGTAACATAGTCAAGCTTCAATATTGCCTCGCTTCCGGTAACTATTAATGTTCGTGTTTTGTAAGGTGTCAGCCAGTTAGATTCTATAAACGCACTCTTTCCGCTTTCATAAGTAAGCATTATTTGAGCATAATCTTCAAATTTCTTGTGTTTCATGTTTCCTGTTTTTGCGTAGACGAACACCGGATCTTCTTTGAAAATGTATCTCATGACATCTAGGTCATGGATTGCAGTGTCTTTAACTACTCCAACGTCGCCTACTCTTTCTGGCCACTGTGATACTCTCTTTGCTGTGGCACATACAAGATCGCCTATCTTCTTGTTTTCAACTGCTTCTCGAATGTGTTTTAGTCCTGGAATAAACCGCATCAAAAAACCCACCGTTAGATGTAATCCTTCTTTTTCTGCTATTTCTAAAAGGGCCTTTGCTTGTTTCACGTTTGCAGCCATGGGCTTTTCAACTAAAACGTGTTTTCCTACTTCCAGGGCTTTTAACGCCTCTCTTGCAAGGCTTGTCGACCATGTGCATACGCTTACTGCCTCGATTTCTTTGTTTTCCAGCATTTTTGTACTATTTGTGTAGGGCTTTGCACCGAACTGATTGGCTATATTTTTTGCTCTTTCAGCATCCATATCACAGACGGCTTTTAGCTCTGTTTCAGCGAGCTCTTTGTAGACTCTTGCATGGTTTTTTCCCCAGAAACCGGTTCCTATTACCGCTACACCCAGCTTTTTCACTTCTTCCAGACTCCTCTTCCTAAACCGCGATATATGAAACCTTCTTTTTCAACTTTGTCTGGTTCAATTATTCCTTCAAAATCAATAATGGCCGCTGGCATTTTCATTATTACTTTTAACTTCCTAAAGTTTGGCCGCTTAAACTGGTCGTGTCCAGTTAGTATTATTGCGCAGTCCGTGCCTTCTAGGGCTTGCAACATGCTTCTCTTGAATGGATAAGGAGTTTCTGTCAGTTCATTTTCTGAAATATATGGGTCGTGGAGAGTGATTTTTGCACCTTTAGCTCCCAAAATTTCAGCAAGTGTTTTTGCCGCGATTTTTTGGGGAGTTTTCATGTTTGCCGTTTTTGTAAGTCCGAGTAGAGCAATTCTTGCCCTTCTCAATGTTTTTCCGCAGTCTCTTAAAGCGCTTTGAGTCAGGTTTACTGCATGTTTGAATATCTCCTCATTTGCTTCTCTGGCAATGGGAGTGATGCAGAGTTTTGCGTTAAGGTTTTCTGCATCTTCAAGGAGAAGATAAGTTTCTTTTTGATCATTTTCTTCTGCCAGTGTCGGCAGAGAAACCCCGCTAGGTGAACTGCTATTTAGTAACTTGAAGATTTCAAGGTAATCCCAGCTCGCTTTTTCGCAGAAGATGGCAAGTTCGTTAGTAAGGGCTAAGTTCACATCTCTTTGCACAGCCTCAAAAAGGACGGCTAATTCCGCCGTTTTTATATTTAGTGTTTTTTTGGTGCTTTTTTTTGTGATTGTTTCTAGAATCATTGATGCGGAGTTTAAGCTGTTTTTTTCCGAGGCTGCAACTTTTAGCTCTTGTTTGATCAGAGATTCCATTGTTTGTTCTCTAGGAATTTGAATTGGACTATACGCCAAACCAAAGTCAATTCCAACTTTAAGCCCTGAAGTGTTTTCCAAAATTTTTCCAATTACACCTTCTGTAAAGCCAAATCCAACAATGCCCACGGCAATAACCAATGAGCCACGGCGAAGGTCTGAACCTACTTGTTTACAAACATTCTCTATTTCTGAGTAATCAACTTTTTTCTTTTCGTCAATTTTAGCAGAGGTAGTTATGACAATAACGTCGCTCTGCGAAACTACGTTTTTTAGGTCAGTTGTGGCTCTTACGTGGCCTGTTTTTACTAGTGCCCTGAGTCTGGATTCCACTTCTTGATTCATGAGAGGCGCTTTTCCTTTGTTGAGCAAGTTCACCACTGTTGGGTTTGAATCCATGCATGTGACTTTGAATCCGGCCTCAGCAAAAAGACAAGCACACAAAACGCCTACGTGTTCACATCCTAAAATACTAACCACGTATTTTTCACGCTTTTCCGTGGTATCAATCTCTTCTGGCTGTAAGTTCAAAACTGAGGGTGACATGTAAGCGCTCTCCATACTTTGCCTTCTAGGTTCGTTGACTTTTCAAGGTCTCAATTATCTTCTTGACCTTTGAACTATACTCTGCCACGAGCTTTAATGCTTTTTCTTGGGTCTTTGCTTCTGCGTATAAGCGGTAGATTGGTTCGGTTCCACTTGGCCTTATTAGAATGGCGCTCTTATCTTTAAACCATATTTTTACTCCATCGATGGTGTTTATGTTCAGCCCTTTTAGTCGTTCAGCCAATTTTTCAAGTGCTTTTGCTTTTTGCTCCTCTGGGCATTCAATTTTGCTCTTTTCAATGAAATATCTTGGTAGTTCTCCAAGCAATTCTGAAAGCTTTTTTCCGCTCTTAGCCATAATATCCAGAATTAAGGCTGTTGCCATTACAGCATCTCGCACTGACTGGTGGGGGCCATAAAAAATTCCGCCGTTTTCTTCTCCCCCAAGCTTGGCTTCCAAGTTTTTCATCATGTGCGAAACGGTTACGCTTCCCACTTTAGTCCACACAATTTCTCCTCTATGTGCGTCTCCAATATCCTTTATAAGCGTAGAAGAACTCACTGGAGTAACTATTTTTTCATGCGGGTTCTCCATCAGAAAATATTTTTCAACTAAAGCAAAGGTTTTGTCTCCCCAGTAAATTTCTCCCTGTTCGTCAACGAAGATTGAGCGGTCAGCATCTCCATCATAGGCCACGCCTAAATCCGCTCCTAGCGCCTTTACGGTTGAAGCCAGGTCTGTCAGATTTTCCGGGCGAGGTTCAGGAGGTCTACCAGGGAAGCGTCCGTCAATGTTCGCGTTTAAAGTTATAACCTTACAGCCCAAATCACTGAGTAAGCGTGGTGCTGCTAGGCCGCCAACACTATTTGCCACATCAGCAACAACGTGGAAATGTCGCCCAACTATTTTAGAGATGTCTACGTGAGTTTTTACTGCCTCTATATATTCGTCAATTACTCCAAATAGGTCACGGGTTTTCCCTATTTTATTCCATTCTGCAAGGACTATTTTCTCTTCAAAAAATATGTTTTCAATTTCAATTTCCTGTTCACGGGAGAGCTCTATTCCATCATTCCAAACAACTTTTATCCCGTTATACTCTGGCGGATTATGGGATGCAGTTATTATCACCGCCCCATCTGCCTTGTGGTTTTTCGCTGCGTATTGCAATGCGGGTGTAGGCGCCATTCCCGCGTGAAGCACATTGCACCCTGTTGCTGTTAGACCTGCAATAACCGCTTTTGCAAGCATCGGACTGCTCGTTCGCGCATCATGGCCGACTATTAAATTTCTATTCTTAAAGAAGGTTCCAATGGCAGATCCAATCTTTATCGCCATTTCAGAGGTTAACTCTTTGTTGACGACTCCGCGGATTCCATTTGTTCCAAATAACCTTCTTGAGGTTAACATAATGCCCAATTCACCTTTTAACAGATATTTCTCGGTGTTAATACGCTTTCAGAAACTTCTTTCGCTGGGCAAATTGAAACTCTCTTCGAGAGTCTGACGTTGTCTTTGACTCTGGCATAGTCGCCGATGATGCAGCCATCGCCAATTCTTGCATACTTTCCAATGATTGCGCCTTCGCCGATTACGGCGCCGGTTATGAGTGATGAATCAGCTAGTGTAGCTGCTGTAAAAATAACAGAATTCTTTATCCGCACCCTTTTTCCAACGGAAACGCTTCGCCCCAAAACGACATAAGGTCCAATGACTGATTTTTCCCCCACACAAACTCCCTCGTCAAAGGCCACAGGGTTCTTCAAACTGATTTTTTCTCCAATTATGCTTTTCTGTGTGCCGTGTGATGAGTCCAACAAAATCTTGTTTATCTGTAAATATTCTTCTGGTTTGCCTATGTCCATCCATAGACCATCAAATATGTATCCATAGAGTGTGCCTTCTTTCGCGATTTTTGGGAAAACTTCACGTTCAATTGAAACAGCCCTTCCTTTGGGGATGTAACGGAAAATTTCTGGACTGAGAACATAAACTCCGGCGTTTATCATATTGGTCAGCGCAGCCTTTTTCGGTGGCTTTTCAATGAAGCTTTTTATGCGGTTATTCTCTGCCAGTTCGGCAACTCCGTATCTGCTTGGGTCTGCAACTTTGTGAAGAGCAATACTTACCAATGCTTTCTTTTCAGCGTGTTCTTTTAGAATTTCGGCATAACTCAAATCGGCAAATATATCCCCATTTAAGACCAAGAAAGGCTCCTCAGGGCCTATGAGTCTTTCAGCTTTTTTTATTGGGCCGCCCGTTCCTAGAGGTTTTCCAAGAGGGTCTCGCGAATATTTTATTTTTAATCCATGCCTCGGGATATTTTGTTGTTTTATGCAAACCTCAGTGTGATAATTAACAGCCAATATAACTTCTGTAACATTGCTCTTGGTTAATCTTTCAAAAATCCACTGCAGCAGGGGCTTGTTAACTATTGGAAAAAGAGTCTTCGGTCTCGTACAGCTTATTGGTCTTAGCCTCGTGCCTAAGCCCCCAGCCAAAATCAAGGCTTTCAGAGTTTTCACGGCTCCCTAACTGCAAGCCTATTATTCAATTGACCTTTTCAATATAAACGGTTTTATGAAAAGCTAAACGGTTTTATGAAAAGCGCGTGCAGTTCAGATGAACGGTTCTTTCATATTGATAATTTAAAGTTACTTTTGCTAGGTGTACAGGTATTTTTGCAGTTCCCATAAAGTTACTTCGCTTTTGGTGTTTGGAATGTGTGGCTCGTATTCTTTCCATTCTTGAACTTTAAGCTCCATGTACTTCGCAGCGTTTTCCTTACCCAAAGCCCTTATGCAAATTTCGTCGTTTTGCCATTCTTCTATGGCTTCTTTCAGTGATGCTGGCAGTACTTGGATTCCAAGTTTTTTTCGCTCACCCTCAGTAAGATGGTAAACGTTCACGTCTACTGCGTCGCCCGGGTCGATGCTCTTTCTAATTCCATCCAATCCAGCTTCGAGTACTGCTGTGTAAACAAGATATGGGTTGCATAGCGGATCTGGGCATCTAAATTCTATTCTGGCTTCTTTTTCCTTCTCTGGGAAATATTCTGGCAGTCTTATTAGGGCTGAACGGTTTCTTTTGCTCCAGGTAACGTATACTGGGGCTTCATAGCCTGGCACTAGCCTTTTGTAGCTGTTGACTGTGGGTGCGACGATGGCGCAGAGGGCTCTTGCGTGGTCGAGGATTCCGCCGATGAAATTCCTGCATTTTTGGGAGATATGCGCGTATCCTTTTGGGTCGAAGAAGTGGTTTTTTCCTGTCTTTGCATTGAAGAGACCTAAGTGGATGTGCATACCGCTGCCTGCTTTGCCGAAAAATGGTTTAGGCATGAACGTTGCTATCCAGCCATACTTCCTGTTTGCTACGGCTTTGGCTGCAAATTTGTAGCGCATTATATTGTCCGCCGTAGTTACTGGATCCGAGTATCTGAAGGTGATTTCATTCTGGGCTGAACCTACCTCATGATGTTGTCTTTCTACAATTATTCCCATCGTGAATAAAGCATTGGACAAGTCCATCCGGTAGGATTCTGTGGCATCGCGGTCTGGAGCTATGTCAAAATATCTATGCTTTTCTATGAGGTGATTCTCTACAGGGTAAACTTCGCCTTTTTCATTTTTTTGCACAAGATAGAATTCTAATTCTGCCGCGGCTGTTGGATCATACCCTTCTTCTAATGCCCTTTTAGTGGCTTTTTTGCAAATGTATCTTGAGTCGCCTTCAAATTCTCTGCTGTCTGGCTGAAGTATGTTGCAGATGAAACTTGCGACACTTTTGTCATAGAAATAATATGGGAAAACTGTGAATGTAGACGCGTCGGGTTTCATAAGCATGTCGCTCTCTTCTATGCCGACGCCACCGACTATTGAGGAGCAGTCGAAGCCTACCCCTTCTCTCAAAGCGTTTTTTGTTTCATCAGCCGGTATAGTTCTGCCTTTTAGGAATCCAAGCATATCTGTAAAATGAAGTAATACATAGTCAGCATTTTTAACAAGCTTTAGATACGTTTCAAGATTTTGATCATTGCTTTGTGTTTTATAAATCATGCTATCTTCAGCCGTCAAATTTATACTCAAATTGAGTATTATTTTAATTATAAAAATCTTTTTGAAGGAAATAAGGACAATTGTTAAATAATAGATCTTCTAATTGGATAAATGCTAAGCGGTGGATGAAACATGATGCAGTTGGATGAGACAGACGTCAAAATACTGCAAGAGTTAATCGCCGACGCGCGGTTGTCATCGCGGCAAATAGCTAAACGATGTGAAATATCAATCGGAACTGCGCTTTCACGAATTAAGAAAATGGAAAGAGAAGGCATCATAAAAGGTTATTCAGCCATATTGGATCATGAAAAGCTTGGCTATGAATTAACCGTTGTCACCGAAATAACAGTTTCAAAAGGCAGACTGCTAGAAATGGAAAATGAAATTGCCCGGATTCCAAATGTGTGCAACGTTTATGACGTGACGGGCCTAACAGACGCTATAATAATTGCAAAATTTAAAAACCGCGAACAACTTGGCAAATTCACAAAACGTCTATTGGCATTACCGTATGTGGAAAGAACCAACTCCCACGTTGTGTTAACAACAATAAAAGAAGACCTCCGCCTAATCTGAACACAGTTCCCTCTCCTTTTTTTTAAAAGCCCAAACTAAAGCAAGATTTAATTTCAACCTTAAATTAGAAAGTAAGATGGCCAGTTCCCAAAAGCGGGGGTTGCCAAGCATGGCCAAAGGCGTAGCCCTGAGGCGGCTATCCCATAGGGGTTCGTGGGTTCAAATCCCACCCCCCGCACTATGTCTGAACACCCCGCAATTGACGAAATTCTGACACCGCGCGCGTTGATAGCGAACGAAAGAATAAACATAGGTAGCTTCGATTTCTTTCGCGGGGCAATTGGGAAAGAAAAGAGAGCAATCCATTTCTATAAAATCTCCTCTAACGCTTAGGGCCGAAACTAAATCGTACCTTAACACGGAACGTTGTGAGCGTTTTGCGTATGCATAGAAAGTGTTTCAGTGTATTTCGTAAAATTCTGTGCTGGTCCTGGACAAGAGTTCAAATCCATCTTTGGTGATCAAAACTTGTTCTTCGTTGAAGTAAGCACCATTTTTCGTCCAGAGGAAGGACTCCGGTGAATATGTCATTCCTGGCCTAAACGGCATCTTGTTGTACAGCGCAATGTGTGGCGGTTCAGAAGTATCTAGACCTATCCCGTGGCCTATCTTAAGAGGAGACGCCCACCTCTGGCTCTTTTACGCCTGCCTTCTTTAACTCTTCAAAGCATAGTTTCGTTATTTCCGGCGGCGTTACTCCAGGTGCGTTGGCTTCGAGTGCGGCGTGTGTAGCACGCACAGTAATATCGTGGTCTACAATCTGCTGGCTAGTGGCTTTTCCAACAACCCACGTTCTGCCATAGTCAGCATGGTATTGGCCATATATTGCCCCAATGTCAACTTTCACTATTTCTCCTCGTTTCAGAGGGCATCATTACGTGGTTCACTTGAGAAGGCCGAAGACTAAGGTTCTGATCACTGACGAGAGTCCCTTAGCGATGCCCTTTACCACTCCGTATCCTTTGAGAATAAGCTCAGTCTCCCGCAGCGGCACCACTAATATTTTGACTTACTGTAAAGAGCTCTTAATTGCTGTTTCGACGCAATATTCAATTCTTCCATAGCGCGCGCTACACAACCTCAGTTTTGCACAATGTGGGTGCACAATGGGTGCAGATTTAATATAACTTTATTCTGAATAAGCCTTTTGTCTGTTGAAAAGATTTAAATTTGAAAGGAAAACCTATAGACGGGGATAAAACTTGGTGGCAAAAAAGATCCCGAAAATAGTTGTTACACCACCTGGACCGAAATCTGTGGAGCTGATGAAGCTACAGGAGAAGTACGTTCCTAAAGCAGTGTTCCACGTTACGCCGATATTTGTTGCTGAAAGTGAAGGAGCACGAATCAAGGATGTGGATGGAAATGAATACATAGACTTTGCTACTGGTATCTCTTGCCTTAATGCAGGACATAGAAACCCTGAGATCATGAAGGCTATACGTGAACAGATGGAGAAGTATCTCCATCTATGCGTTCATGTGACATCCTATGAGCCCTACGTCAAGTTGGCTGAGAAGTTAGCGACGTTGGCTCCTGGAAGCTTTGACAAGAAGATTGTGCTCATTAACAGTGGAGCCGAAGCTGTTGAGAACGCTGTTAAAGTTGCTAGGAGATATACTGGAAAACCCACCATAGTGGCCTTTGAATATGCCTTTCATGGGAGAACGCGGCTCGCTATGAGCCTAACGGCTAGTGTACACCCGTACAAGTATGGTTTCGGACCATTAGACCCAGCCGTCCATAGAACACCGTACGCCTACTGCTACCGTTGCTCCTTCGGACTTGAATATCCCACATGCAACATGAGATGCGTAGAGTACATAAGGGACACTTTTGCCGTTAACCTCTCACCCGGCGATGTTGCAGCGATGATAGTTGAGCCAATCCCAGGTGAGGGAGGCTTCATAGTTCCTCCGAAGGAGTTCCTACTCGGACTGAGGAAGATCTGCGACGAAAGTGGTATACTGCTAATAGCTGATGAAATCCAAAGCGGAATGGGCAGAACTGGCAAAATGTTTGCGATTGAGCACTTCAACGTAGTTCCAGAAATTATTACTATGGCTAAGTCGCTCGGCGGAGGGCTCCCAATAGCCGCAACCATAGGCAAAGGAGAAATAATGGATTCTGTTCAAGTAGGAGGATTAGGGGGAACTTTTGGGGGAAACCCGCTAGGCTGCGTTGCGGCTTTAAGGGCTGTGGATTTAGCCCAGCAACTGCTCAGAACCGCTGAAAAGCTTGGCAAAAGCCTAATGAGTAGGATTAGAGAAATGCAAGAAAAATATGAAATAATTGGAGACGTCAGAGGAATAGGGCTTATGGCGGCAGTAGAACTCGTAAGAGACAGAAAAACCAAGGAACCCGCCAAAGAAGAGAGGAAACAAATCCTTAACGAATGTCATAAGGACGGACTGATAATAATGGGCGCAGGAGCACATGGGAATGTGATAAGATTTCTACCACCACTAAACATAAGCGGGGAGTGGCTCAACAAAGGCCTAGACATATTTGAAAACGCAATAAAGATCGTTACGGCCAAATAACATGCAAGCCATAAAATCTATCAATCTACAAAGAATGGCTAGTTCAAGGGATATGGACAATGAGGGAGCGCGCGCTAATGACAGCCATAGGTGAGACACCCGACTTCTTCCTTCTTCCAAAAGGAGTGGATATTACTGACGCAAACACTGTTGCTGTAGACCCGATCACCTTGGAAACAAGTCGGCTTGGCGTTTTCGCTGGTGGAGACGCGGCGCGCGCTAGATGGCAATATAGGAGGTGTATGATTGATACAAGTTGGAAATACGCCATTGTTGGAAGTAGATGGAATATACGCGAAGCTGGAATGTACAAATCCCTTAGGCAGCGTTAAAGACCGCATGGCAAAATACATCATTGAAAGAAGCGAGGAACTTGGATTGTTAAAGTCAGGGATGACGATAGTAGAGGCTTCCAGCGGAAACACAGGCATTGCATTCAGTTATTTCGGAAGAGAAAAAGGATATCCTGTTATTATTGTAATGCCAAGGAACATGACGGAAGAGAGGAAAAGGATCATAAGGGAACTTGGCGCGAAACTAATCCTTTGTTCAGAAGGAGACTTCGCGGAGGCTGTAAAGATTCGAGATGAAATGACTGAAGACCCGCTATATTTCAATCCAGATCAGTTTTCTAATCCATTGAATGTGGAATGCCATTACAAAACTACAGCTGAGGAAATGTTGTGCCAGATTAGATCCTACTCGGGTAATATAGCGGCTTTTGTAAGCGGGGTAGGCACAGGGGGTACGTTGATCGGATGTGGAAGAAGGTTTAAGGAGGTTTTTCCAAACATCAGAATCGTTGCAGTAGAACCCTCGGAATCACCAGTGATGAGCGGTGGAAAACCTGGTCTGCATGGAATTCAAGGCATTGGCGACGGCTTTATTCCTGCTATAGCTTCTAATGGAAAAGGTGGATTGAACGAGCTTATAGATGAAGTGGTATGTTGCTCCACAGCAGAGGCAAAAGAGGCAGCAAGATACCTTGCCGAAGAAAAAGATATTTGTGTAGGTATGTCATCAGGAGCCAATTTTAGAGTCGCTAAAAAGATGGCTGAGACTTACGGAACCACTGTCACGGTGTTTCCAGACGGATTTTCGAAATATAAATCTCAAGGTCTTTCAAGGAAAGGTAAGGGTCCATGCCCGTTTCAGGATTGTAATTGTGTTGTTAAATCAGAATGTCTTCAAAAAGAGATTAGCACAAAATGCAAGTGTAATTAGAATTTCGATATCAAAGGCCTTGGGTGGGCTATTAGTTTATTGCTCTCAGAGTTGATCAGGAAAGATTCTTCCTGCCAGGAAAACACGATAAGGAAGACGCCTCTGCAACCTTGTAGTCTAGCAATAATATAGATTTTCCATTCTAGGTGTAACTTAGAGAGCCTAGCCACGCGCTGCAGTGGTTCAAACCCTTAGAGACGAACCCATAGTGTCTTTTACAATATGGCCTGTGTCAATTCTGGAGACGGGGGGTACGTATCCCAATCCAAGCTTCCCGATAATATGACTCTATGATAAACTTATAGTAGGCAAGCGTGCGCGCTCAATATTTAAATAATTGAAATATCTATTGAGTTTATAGATAGAAATGGCGACTGGAACCGGACTCATTGGCAAATGTGGTCTCTTTTGCGGCGTCTGCAAACTTCACATTATAAGTAAATGTAAAGGTTGCTCTGACTTTTATGTCAAAAGTGAAACCAAATGCTTATACTATGAATGTGTTGAAAAAAAAGGTATAAATTCATGTGGCAATTGTCAGGAATTCCCATGCCTTGATCATTATGGCTCAAGAGCAATATATACAAAGCAAAAGTTGCTTGACTGGAAAAAACGGGAGATTAAAGGGCAAAAAGCTGTAGGTGCATAACGCAACAGAACGCTTGGGTTGCTAATCTCGAAAAGAGTAGATACAGTTTCTCATTGGAACTGGCGTACAAAATAGGCGAAATCTCAAGGACAATAAAAAAAGATGAATTGTTAATTTTTCAGGATTAGCAAGTGCCCTGTAGAAAAAAAGGTGTTGCGGGGATGTCTCCACTGTGAGAAAGTTCAAATCCCATCCTCAGCACTTTTTGTCAATATCGCGCGCTAACACTGTACAGGCTAGAAGACCCAGCAGCTCCTTCATCTTGGCATCTAAGGCGCCTTTCTCGTACGCGAGTGCCTAATGCGAAAAACCGCTCAATTTCAAGATTACCAACAGAAAGAATGCGCATCCATGCGTTCACGATGATGCGAAGCTCTTCAAGATCATCTAACAGAATTTCACACATGTCCTTAACTATCAGATAAATAGACACTTCTGAAATATTCAACGTGCTAATGAGTCGCTATACTGCGAAATATCTGACTCTTGAAGAATTTCTCTCCTCTTAATTATCTCTCCAAAATCAACAAATTCTCCATTGACTATTTTCAATTTAAATTCAATTTTGTTTCCCTTAACTGTCACAACATTGTAAGAATTGCAGAAGAATCCTCTCAATTTTTCGCATGAAACGCTCCCGGCATGAACCACAAGCATGTCTTCTATATTCCACTTCCACGGCCTATGGCGGTGTCCACAAAGAACCAAATTCACCTTTGACTTGGTTAGGCTCCTAAGCACGTCGCCGGCATCGATGACTGTTATCTGATCTGCTCCAGTGTCTGGGACAGGGATTATGTGATGATGAATCGTCACAATTTTTACCTTATCCTTGTGCTTTTCAAGAACGTTTTCAAGCCATAGGTTCTGTCTGTGGCCAACCTCGCCGTCGTCTCTGTCTGGCCTTGCGGAGCTTAGGACTACTATTACGGCATTTTCTATTTCTGTCACCTGCGAAAACGGGAAAAACTCTTTGAAAAGCAGATAGCCAGTTGAGCGGTAGTCGTGGTTTCCGCTTACATATATTATTTTTTCAGCTTTAAGTCTCTTCAATCCTTCAGAGGCAGTTTGAAACTCAGATATTAAGCCGTTTTCCGTCAAGTCGCCGGTAACAAGCACAACGTCAGGGCTCATTTCATTGATCTCTTTAACAGCCGTTCCAAATGTTTCCTTTCGAAACATCGGACCAAAGTGGACATCTGAAATTTGAATTAGTAACATTGTATCCCTAGTCAAGTTTTATTCTCTGCTTGCAAGTACCACGATGTAATCTGCGGTATCTGCGCACATGTCAGCTGCTTGTTCGATAAACTCAATTAAATCGTCAAATATTACCATGGCGCCGCAGTTAACTTGTCCACCGTATTTTACGAACAAAGCTTTGGTTTTGAGATACTCCTCATCAATTCCATGTTCGATTTTTTCAACTTTTTTAGCTCCTTCTATGGCTTCAACAGGATTTGCCGAAATCTTTTCAATGCTGCACCGCAGGGCCTGAGCGCATTCTACTAATTCAGAAGTCATAATCACCGTCTCTTCACACAGTTCCTTAGGTATCTGCGCTTCCATAAGCATTTCCACGCATCTTGCTGCATCTTTAGTATGGTCTGCAAGCGTATCTAAACGTTTCACAAGGTGAAGCAAGTCTTCACGGTAGTCGGCTACTAAAGCTGCACCTTTGGATAGTTCTTTGAAGACTTCTGTTCTTAGTTTGTCTACTTCCTCTTCTGTCTTGAAGAGGTTCTCGATGTTTTGTGTTGCCTCCTTCTTCTTTCCCTCTGAAAAGTTTTTCATTGCTTGTTGAAGCCAAGTCACAGTGTCGAAGGCCTTTGTTATTTGGCTATGGGCCAAGTCCAAACCTTTTGTTCTGCGCCGTTTCTCAAACCACTCATAACTTCGTTTTTCCATGCGCTATCTCCTCTTAGATTATTTAAACGTAGACATATAACATTTCTCTAAATGTTAATATATTTCATGTTTTAGTTCTTCAATATAGAAAGCCCTCATTGCCTAGTTCTCTAAATCAACGAAATTAGAAATGTTCTTCTCTTCCTGTTACCCAGTGAGTTCTTTTCTCGCCCTTTTCAGTGACAGTTTCCTCTTTTTTGAATATAGGCGCCTCTTTCTTGTATCTTTCGACCGCTTCCTCTAAAACTGGAAAAACGTTTTCGCGGTGGGCACCTGCAACCAAAACGTACACAAGGTCTTCTCCAACGTTAAATTTGCCGAGTAAATGGTGAATTTGAACATCAACTATGCCGGGCCTCTTCTTTAAATCGCCGCAAATCTTCTCTAGAACTTCATTTGCTTTTTCTTCGTAGGCCTCCAACGTCAACTTTTCAACTCTTTCTCCGTTAAAAGTTTCTCCACGGGCTACACCTATGAACAAGACAATGGCACCCGCTTTCTGAAAAGCATCTTTGCGTTTTGTACTATCTACCAGATCAAAAAGGGAGAATGATCCCTTCTCATGAACACCTGCTAGGCCCAACAAGCTAGTCACCAACGTCTTATAGTATTTTACTGCCTAGTGTAACCTAGGTGAGGGTGTTTAAATGTATTTTCTCATGTCTTCTAACGCTGCGGACGGAACGGGCATGTCTTTCATTGTCAGTAAACCAGCTGGCGCTCTAATAACCTTTGGAATGGAGTTAACAACCATTGCTATTGTGCCTAAGTCGCCATGAACGCAAGGCTGAATCTTCAGGTTAATCTCTGGAACTCCCTCTATCACTATGGCATCGTATTCTTCCTCGGCACCAATGTACGCCTTGAAATCTAAAACTATGACTTCCTTATTGCCAAGAATGCCTTTTGCCTTCTGCCTCAAACCCGCCACTTGTCCAGCTTTAACTTTTATGTCTTTGCTCTCAACTTGCTTTTCAGCTATTACCGGCTCAACAGTCTCAGTGACTATCTTGTCAAGTTTCCATGCTAAGGCCGCTGCTATCATTGCAATACCTTGTTCAAGGCCTACGTGTCCAGCAATCTCTTTATTTTCAAGTTTCTTTTTTAGCTCTTCAACCGTCAGGCCCGCACCCATTTTCTTTTGGAACTGTATTCTTCTTTTGGTTGCATTCAGGACTTTTGCTGCCCGAATTTTCTCCACTTTCTGGCAAGGAGCTGTAAGTGTTATTACAAGGGTGTCCATGAGAAAACCAGGGTTTATACCTGTACCCAAGACTGTCGCGTCATGTTT
>Ga0315307_1000345_pt1 | contig 19754 bp, 18 predicted proteins | sample TDP2_MG_FD_203079 | JGI IMG/M metagenome (GOLD analysis project Ga0315307, IMG submission 203079) | Freshwater sediment microbial communities from Lake Towuti, South Sulawesi, Indonesia - TDP2 | ecosystem: Environmental > Aquatic > Freshwater > Lake > Sediment | place: Indonesia: South Sulawesi...
GAGGGTTCACACGAAGACGCATAAGACGCCTGAGATCGCTCATATGCAGCTCGCCGCCGGGGCGATCGGCATCTGCTGCCAGAAGCTGGGCGAGGCGGAGGTGATGGTCGCCGCGGGCATAAAGGACGTGCTCGTCCCATACAACATCGTGGGCCCCATCAAGGTCGAACGCCTCCTAAGGCTCGTCAGGCGGGCGCGCGTGACCACGGCCGTGGACTCCGAGGCCACCGTGGAGGGCATATCCGCCCAGGCGAGGGAACAGGGCCTGGAGGCGCCGGTCATCATCGAGCTGGACACGGGCAGCCAACGCTGTGGGGTCCAGTCCCCTGAGGCGGCGCTCAGGCTTGCGCGGAGGATCGTCCAAATGCCCGGCCTGAGCTTTCAGGGCGTTATGACGTATCCCAGCCGCGTGGAGGCCACGCCCTTCATCAAACGAACCGTGGATCTACTCAAGGCCGAGGGCATAGCTGTGAACGTGATCAGCGGCGGAGGCACGGGGCTGGAGGCCGCGTCTAAGACTATGGGCTGCACTGAAACGAGAAGCGGCTCCTATGCCTTCGAAGGCCTGACGCGGATCAACCACACGACGAACCCGCCTAACCCGCGTACCTGCGTCCTACGGGTGATCACCACCGTGGTGAGCACGCCCACGCCGAGCCGCGTCATCATAGACGGCGGCATGAAGACCTTCGCCAGCTACCCGCCGACGCCCTACGGCTACATCATGGAGCAGCCCGAGGCGAAGATATACGCGATGAGCGTCGAGCATGGGCACATGGACGTCTCCAAGTGCAGCCACAAGTTCCAGGTCGGCGAGAGGCTTTCGGTTATCCCCCTGCATCAGGAGATGTGCCTCAACCTCCACGACCAGTACTACGGCGTGAGAAACGGCCGCGTCGAGGTCATCTGGCCCGTCGCAGGCCGAGGCAAAGTACAATAGAGGAGAACGTGTGCGAAGCCGAGCATGGCAACCGTAGGACCAGAGGCTGACAGAGACAGCCTGCTACAGCTCATGTTCTTTTGCACGTTGTACAGCAGAGGCGTGAACATTCCTTTAAAGGGATGGCAGAGGCTAGGCTGAGCCATGGAGAAGGCTAGGAAAGAGCGGCTAGTGCCTTACGAGATGGTCTCACCGGGGTTCGAAGCCGTCTACACGGGTGAGAAAGCCGCAGCGCCCTTCGAGAAGCCTGAAGGCGAGGGTTCGAGCGTCCGCTTCACAGACGAGTTGGGAAACATCATCGTGAAATGGTCGACTTGGACCTGGACGTTTCGAGACCAGTGGCCGAAGGAAGGCGAAGAATGGAGCGACAGGGAGATCCGGTACATCAACAGTATGCAGGCTAAGCTGGGCCGCTTGGACGATGAGATGCGTCGAATCCGCGCTCATATCGGCAGCTTTTCTCCCTGCGATAACGGGTTCCCGGTTACCGTTGACGAGTTGTTGGAAGCGATCGGTACGGGAGGGCTGAGGGAGCCCTCCTTCCACAACGGCTGCTGGATGGGCACCATGTGGTGGGATGTGCGCTCGACTCAGCCGTTGCAGGGCGAGAGCATGCAGGCGATCTACGAGATACTCACAGGGTACCTCACGGGCAAGTCTAAGGAGTCGCTCGTAAAGAGGTTCCCTCACGCGGAAGGGTTCATCACCCGTTCGTATGAGTGGCTTGGCCCAGCGACGGAGCTGACGAGGCTTCAGAGGCTTATGATGGAGCGCATGCTCCTGCCCTTCGAATTCTTCACAGGACGCAACCAAGACCCTGAAGCAGTCATCAAGAACTGCTTCGAAGAGGGAGGCCGTGGGGCTCAGCTCGACGCCGAGATATCCGCCCTCGCGGGCCTATCGAGGATCTACCCGGATTACCTTCCGCAGTATCGTGAGAACCTTGACGCTTTTTCGGACCCGGAGAAGAGGGAGCTTTACAAGGTCTGCTGCCACATCGCGAGTGGGGTCAAGGGTCTATCAGACTGTCACCACAACACCTTCCGCTACGTCGAGAACTGGATTCACGGCATCGGCAAGGGTAGGTTTGACATCCCAACGCGTAGAGCGGGCTCAGAGCGAGAGAGGCTGGGACGGCTCCTCTTCGGCTACGCGCTCGGCCTCGACAGATGGCTGCTAGACGTACCGATGCAGTTCCTCCTCCTAGACCTAGGGCATACTGACCTCGGGTTTGACCCAAGGAATGAGATCCTACGCGTATACGCCTACCTCGGCGGCGAACAGGAGAAAACTCCAGTGAAGGAGTGGCTTGCCGCCTGTTTGTGGCATAACCTCACCTACAACCGCCACGGAGGCCTCACCCAACACAAGGACCTACTTGAGCACACCGTCCAGATGGGTATCAGTGCGCATGAATGGATGGACTCCGTTCTTAAATAGTCGAAGAGAAGCCTCGGAAGAGCGGAGGAGCCTCGACTGAAGGACGTCGTGGCTTTGATAGTAGTACGATGACCATAACGCTCGCGCGGGAAACCACCCTCACGTTCTATCCCAATAGGTATACGGGGCCGTGGGCTTATGAAACTGCGTACGCGGCCGCAAGCCTCGGCATGCTCCTTCGCCTCTTTCATGAGGCGATCCTCCTTTGGGAGAACGCTCATGTAGAGCCGCAAAGAACCGTGGTAGGCGCCACCGGGGCCTTCAGGCCTCGGGCTTCGCGCATGGGGCGAAGTAGGTCTCTCCGTTCTCTTTCTGGGCTTCGACCATTCCCTCCATCATCAGGTGGTTGAGGGCCTCGTCCAGAGCCCTCAGGTCCTTGGGCTTTATGTGGCTTTGAAGCTCCGGGTACGTGGCTCTGCCCCTGGCCTTGAGAAGCGCCAGGCATCTTTCCTCAAGGTTCTTCTTCCTCTCCTGCTCGATCACGGTAAAGCCAAGGCCGATGTTCACGACGCCCACCGCGGCTAGGGCGACGCCTATCAGGAAGACGATGAGGCTCAGGCTGACGTCGAAGACGACGATCATCTCCTTGTAGCTGACGAGGCCGAGGACGGGGAAGCCTCCTACAAGGGCGCTGAGGCCTGAAGCCAAGACGGCGATCGCCGCCAGGAGGTTGCGTCGGCCCATGAGCCTAGCGAGCACCGCGACAGGCAGGAGCAAGGCCAGAAACAGGAGAAGCAGCAGCCCAAGCCCGGGCGAGGGATCGAAGATCGTCACGTTGACCCCTCGGCCTAAGAGGCTTCTGATGATCGACGTGAAGAGGAATACCACGGCGGTCCAGAACGCCGCCGTGAGACCCGTCAGCGCTAGGCTGTCGATCCGTCTGGCGAAGGCAAGGAGCACGGCGCAGCTGCTCATAAAACAGCCGAAGGCCAGGACAAGGTAGTCGAACGGGGTCACCGCTTCCTCTCTCCACGTCCCGGACGTCATAGCGTCCCGTGAAGTATGCGCGCCGCGCGCTCTCAACCCGCGTAGCTGCGGCCATATAAGCTCACTACGCGGAGCCTCAAGGCGGTCCTGAGCCCACCACGGACGGCCTCAGCCCAGGTATGTTCGTCTCGACCAAGTCAGCCTCAACTAAGTCTACTCCATTCCTATTGTGCATGGTCAGCTCTAGGCTCTGGGTTCGGCGATAGGTCTAAGAAGGCCCTAGGTCGTCTAGGCTTGTTCCTTCCGCCGCGGGTGGTGCGATGCGTTACGCGATGCTAGGCCGGACGGGCATGAAGGTCTCCGTGCTGAGCTGTGGCACGAATATGCTCTCGCAGCTATCGCAGGAGCAGGCGAACGAGGCCCTGAACTACGCCCTTGATCGCGGCGTGAACCTGATCGAGACGGGCTCAAGGACGGCCTACGGCGTTGTAGAGGAGATGGTGGGCAAGGCCGTCGCCCATCGCCGAGACGACCTATGGCTGGCGTCTAAGAACATCGCGTTGACCGAGAAGGAGACCATCAAGGACGTGGAGCAAAGCCTCAGGTCGCTTCAGACAGATCACCTAGACCTCTACGAGCTGGGCAACATCCGCTTCGCCGATCAGCTCGACCGCGTGCTCAGGCCGGGCGGCGCATTGAAGGGCCTGATCCGCTGCCAGAGGGAGGGCAAGGTCAACTTCATAGGGATCACAGGCCATAACCCGGACACGCTGCTCAGGGCGTTGAAAGTCTACGCGTTCGATAACGTGCTCTTCATCCTGAACATGATCCATCCCTATCCCCTAGACGAGCTTCTGCCCTACGCGAAGATCCACGGCATAGGCACCTTCATCATGCGGCCCACAGGCCACGGCGCCCTCAAGCCCGCCACCCGGTCGCTGAGATTCGCGCTCTGCTCCGGTGCCGACGTTGTCCTCAGCGGCATGTACTCTAAGGCGATCATAGACGAGAACATCGCGGCCGTGGAGCCCGAGCCCACCCAGGAGGAGTTCCAGAGGTTGCTCCAGGACGCGAGGAGACCCGGGCTGACGGGCTGCACGGAATGCGGCGCCTGCGCCTGCCCGCAGGGGATCAGCGTACCAACCATCATGAGCCTCGTCTACTACCGCCGAGCCTACGGGCTGCAGCCAGCCGCGGAGACCCAGTATCGCGAGCAGGCGGAGAAAGCGAAGAGCTGCAACGACTGCGGCGAATGTGAGAGACGATGCCCGTACAGGCTCTCGATCGTACTATTGATCCACGAGGCTGCCCAAGGACCATGAGGGGCTTAACGGCCGTAGGTAGATCTGGCTTTCACTGAACCTAAGGTCTGGCGCGTCCTGATAGCCCTTCGGCAGCTCCAAGCCAACACTTAAGAACGCTCACGTCTCACCTTGAAGCATGGCTGAGTTTCACGTGTCCGTGCGCAAAGTCGAGGCGCCAGACATACCTCAAGTCATAGACCTTATGAAGAATGTCTACCGCGAATTGAGAGGAATACTGAAAACGAGTATCTCGACGCGATTACAGCGGAAACCACTTCCCCGGAGAATCTCAGAGGAGCCCTGGAAAAAGCCGACCAGATCATATTGGCCGCTGAATCTGAGCGTATTATAGACGTGATCTCTGGTCGCATCCTTCCAGGGGGCCTCGCTCAGATCTGGTGGTTTGGGGTCCAGAAGGACAGAAGACGCAAAGGCGTAGGTAGCAAACTGCTTGAAGAGTTCACCAGTATCGCAGAGAAAGAGGGCGTGCATAAGATATTCCTAACCACTTGCCCAGAACTAGAAGAGGCAATCAATCTCTATAGAAGGTTTGGATTTGCCGAAGAAGGATACCTGAGAGACCATCAATTCCACCAAGACATAAAGATCTACAGTAGGTTCCTGAAGATTTGACGTACATCCCATATCCGTTAGCCGTGAATCCGGTAGGTTACCAGAGGCGTCTACCGGAAACCCTTAAGCCTCCTAGAGCCTACGGCAGGCTAGGAGGCTTGGTGGTTGCCGGTTCTCTCCGATGCCGGGCTGAAGAGGCTGCTAGGGTCGGCTGAGCTCTCGATCGAGCCTTTCAAGGAGGCGAACCTGACGCCGAACGGCTACGACCTCACCGTTGCCGAGGTGATGCTTCCCGGCGCGGGGCTCAGCGTCCGCGAAGGACGCCTGCAGGTACCGCCCGGCGTCTGGTTCCTCGTAGGCACGCTGGAACGCGTCAAGCTAGGCCGGAGACTCGCAGGTCAGCTCTGGATTCGCAGCAGCTGGGCGAGGAAGGGCATCATCGGCTCCTTCGGCAAGGTGGACGCGGGGTTCGAAGGCACCTTAACGCTCTCGGCGTTCAACGCCTCCCACGCGAACGTGGAACTCGCCATAGGCTCGACCTTCGCCCAGATCGTCTTCGAGGAGCTAGGCTCCGAGGCTGAGGCCTCGTACGCGGAGAGAAGCGGCCACTTCCAGGCTCAGAACGAGATACGGCTGGAGACCCGCCGCCATGGACAGCCTTGAGAAGGTCACCGCGGAGGTCCGCGTCTGCCCCCTCTGCCGCCTCTCGCAGTCGAGGACTAATGCCGTCCCAGGCGAAGGACCCGCGGCCGCGCGGCTCTTCTTCGTCGGCGAGGCGCCGGGCGTGGAGGAGGACCGGCAGGGAAGGCCGTTTGTTGGAAGAGCCGGTCAGCTTCTGAACCAGGCCCTTGCGACCGCGGGTCTACGCCGGGAGGAGGTCTTCATCACCAATGTGGTGAAGTGCCGGCCTCCGGGGAACAGGCCGCCGCTTAGAGACGAGGCGGATGCCTGCCAGCCCTACCTGGAGCGACAGCTTGCGCTCATTCAGCCTGGGATCATCTGTCTCCTCGGGAACACGGCCATAGAGCGCTTCCTAGGCGAGGCTAAGCCCGGCATCCGCGGCAAGCTCATGGTTGCCGGCGGCCGGAGACTCTTTCCCACGATCCATCCCGCGGCGGCGATCTACAACCCAGGCCTTGAGAAGGTTCTGGGAATCCACCTCACGAGGCTGAGAGACGAGCTGGAGAGACTCGGAAGGTAAATATACCCTCCGGCTGTTCTGGGGCCGCTGAGCTCAGCGGGCTTGCGGCCTCCTTGCGGAGGATGAGCTCACGCCAGCCGGAGAGTGCTCAGATACGAGCAGGGACGAGAAGCCAGCCGAAGCGGTAGGCGCTGGAAGCGGGCTCTTGGCGCTCTATATCGCCTCCTTGGCTGTGCAGATGAGCTTCAGCGTCACGCTCCTGACGGTGCCCATCTACGCTCTGCGGCTGGGCGCCTCCGACCTCTTGATCGGCATCATAGGCGCCGTGGGCGGGGCCACCTACGCGGTCACGGCTCGGGTCTTCGGCGCCATCTCCGACAGGCTCTCGAGGATGCGGCTCGCAGGCCTCGCGTTAAGCCTGCAGACCGTGGCCTGCCTGCTCTTCACGCTCATAAGCGTCCCGGAGCTTCTCCCCCTTGCCCGGTTCCTCCAGGCCACGGGCTCAGCGCTCTTCTGGCCGATCGCAGAGGCGCTCGTCGCCGACCTGACGCCTGAGGGGCGCCTGGACAAGAGCCTGAGGGGCTACAACCTAGGCTGGGGCATAGGCTCCATCGCCGGCCCCCAGGTGGCCGGCGTCCTCATAAGCCTCTTCTCCATCCATGTGCCCTTTTACTTCTCGGCCGCCGCCTGCCTGGCCATGCTGCCGCTGCTCGCCTCGATCCGAACGCCGAGGCAAAACACGGCCGAGCCACCGCCTCGCGGGGAAGAGCAGGAGGAGGGGCCGAGGGCTAAGGCATCAAGGCGCATGTACGCGGCTCTTGTCTCCGGGACGCTCTACTCCTTTAACGGCGGCCTCATGGCCACGCTCTTCCCAGCCTACGCGACGAGGCTAGGGCTGCAGCCGTACGAGATAGGCACGCTCTTCCTACTCTCGGGCCTGGCGCAGACGATCGTCTTCTCCCAAGCCGACAGGATCGAGCCAAGGCTCGGGCTGAGGGCCTCCCTCCTCACAGGCTCCGGCATCTTCGTCCTCGCCCTCCTCGCGATACCGTTCACCTCCAGCCTCGCTCTGTACGTCCTCTCCTTCTCCGGCCAAGGAGTCGCCTCGGGACTGCTCTACGCGGTATCGCTATCGCTTCTGCTTAGGGAGGGCGGGCCGAGGCATGGAAGAGCCACGGGCATGTGGGAGAGCACCTTAGGCTCAGGCTTCTTCGCCGGCCCGCTCCTAGGCGGCGCCCTCACCAGCATCACGGAGACCGCGCCGTACTTCCTAGGCGCCGCGGCCAGCGCCGCCACAACGGCCCTCCAACTGAGGCTTGTGGGGCAAGGCGAGAAGAGGCAGAGGCCCTCCGACGCTCTAGGGCAGTTAGCTCACTAAGCGACCAGCCCTTTCACGATGCTCGGTGAGCCCGGCTCTTACTAGGCGCCTAGCCAAGCCTCCAGCCGAGCGGCACCGGTAAGGACGAGCTTGAAGGGCGGGGCCTACGATCTCCAGTGGCTTATGAGCCTGAGAGGGAAGCCTGAGTCAGGGAAAGCTTCTTAAGTCTGACTTGCGGCTCATTGTCTGGTCGCCGTTTATGACCCTGACGGTTGAGGCGCGCGTCGGCAAGAAGTACGCCGTGTACTTGCCCAAGGCCGTGGTTGAGGCCGCTGGCCTAAGGGAGGGCGATCAGCTGCTACTCAAGGTCGCCGGAAACAGGGTCATTCTGGAGGTTGTCCGGGACCCCATCGAGCTAGCCGTCTCCGGGATGAAGTTTGCCTCCGTTAAGCCGGAGCAGGTGGAGGCGATCAGCCTTCAGGAGCAGGCAGGCCACGCCAAGGGTTCTTCTTGACACATCCTTCCTACTGCCCTCGCTCGGCGTAGACGCTGGGCAAGAGGTTCTGGAGGCGCTCAGGAAGCTCGCCGACCTTGAGGCGGAGGTCTACTACTCCAGCTTCAGCGTCCTAGAATCCCTCTGGGTGGTCGCTAGGCTCTCCAGAAGCCCAGGCTTCGACGCGGAGAGGTTTGAGGCCGGCTTGAGAAGCGTCCTAGGAAGCGGCAGATACAGGCAAGCGAGGGAGAGCACGGAAACCTTCATCGAGGCGCTGAAGCTGCATACGCTAGGCCACAGGGACATGGTGGACAACGTACTCTACGCCAGCTCAGTCATCCTCAACCTCAGGCTGCTAACGCTCGACGCCGAGCTGAAGGACTTCATACGCGACAAACGACTGCCAGACACCCTCATATCGCCAGGCGAGATCAGAGAGCAGACCTGACGTGATAGAAGCCCCTGAAGCCTATATACCCAGAGACGGCCTAACCCGCGTCAACCAGCCCTTCGACAAGGCTCTCCGGAGCCAAGAACCCTCCAAGCGGCACCCTCACGTAGTAGGAGGATACCAATCAGAGCCGGTTCCCACCGGGTTTCAGCTGAATCAGGGCTTGAGCCGCGCTCGTTTGGTGGCATGAAACCACCCTAAAGCATGGGGAAAGGCGCTGTGAAGCCACCTCATACCCGGCTGGCATGTGAAGGAGCCCGCCTGCGTAGGAGTCCCGCTCTGTACCCACGCGGCAACCGTCTTCTGGCGTAGCCTTAAAGAAGAGCCAAGATCCTATGGAATTAGCCTCTAGGGGTGTACGCGGTGGACGTGAACGTCAGGGCTTTCGGCAGGCTCCGGGAGCTCCTCGGCGCAGAGCTGAAGGTGACGCTTGAAGCCAATGCCACAGTCGGAGCCCTAATGGAGGCTCTCTCAAGAAAAGCCGGGGGCGTGGAGCTGGCTAAGGCGGTTGCCACGCCGATCATGGGCCCGCGCCTCATCATCCTCGTTAATGGGCTTAACGCCGAGGCGCTCAAGGGCGCCACGACGCCACTGAAGGACGGCGACCTCGTCTCGCTTCTTCCGCCTGAGATAGGCGGCTAGCCTCGCGAGGCGAGCCTAAGTCCTTCCCGGGGAGATGGAGTAGAGAAAGGAGGGCCTCAGGCTAGCTCTGCCTTACGGCCTCTAGGGCTCTGTCCACATCGTCCAGCCCCAGCGCCCTGAGGACCTCGCTCTTCGGTATGCCTCTTTCATCCCAGCCGATGGCGTTGTAGTACTGCTTCTTCAGCTCCTCCACGGTCGCCCTCCCCGTCTCCTTGCCGGCGTAGGGCCCAGAGGGAAGGGGCTCGTAGAACCTCGGCGGGTTATCGTCGTCCTTCGGCTGCCAGACGATGTCCGGTCCGCCTAGAAGCAATGCCGCCCGCTGGATGTGCGTGATCCTGTGCCCCAGCACCTTGCACCATTCCTCCCGCGTCGTCTCCAGGCCCGTGACTGCGCGGTAGAAGCTGAAGACCAGGTCGTAGCCCGGCCGCCAGGCGTTCATGCTGCAGATCACCGCAGAATCGGCGAAGACCATGTTCATCTCATCATGGGCGTCGTACGCCGTGGAGGTATGATCTCCGCCCTGAACGGCGACCGCGTAGCCCGCCGGGCCAACGTCTAGGCCGCTTCTCGTGCCATGAGCGCCCACCTCCACGCCCTTCACGTGGACCGCGTAGGGCGTAACGTCCAAGCCCTTCATCCTCGACAATCGCAGCGCCGCCCTGTAGGTGCCCTCTGCCAAGACCTCGCCGATGCCCTCTCTGCGGCAGATCTTCTCCGCCAGAGCCTCGAAGGCCTTCGCATCTCCCCATTTCAGGTCCATGCCCAGCTCATCGGCCGTGAGGATTCCGCGCTGATAGAGCTCCGCGGCGAACGCGAGCAGGTTGCCGCCGTTGATGCCCGAGAGCCCCAGCTCGTCGCAGACAACGGACATGTAGATGCAGCCGCCCGCATCGTAGATGCCCAGGTTCGGCCCCTCGTAGGCCTCCAGTTCATAATCGGGGTTATCGCCTATGGCGCCTTTGAACGGCCCCGTCCTTATCATCGCCACCTTCATGCACGCCGAGGGACAGCCGAAGTCACTCCAGTAGCGCTTGATCCAGTACCGGAAGTCGAACCTCGGCCCCCCTAGGCCGCGCTCGTCATGCCATTCATCCTGCCAGTTCCTGACGGGCTCAGAGCTGCTCCGGGCGCCCACCTCGTAGCCCCCGTAGCCTGTGCCCCAACGCCTCAACCTGTCCGCGTTGTTGATCATCGCATACGTGACCGCAGCCCAGAGCCGCTTCACCTCGTCGATGTTCGCCACCTGAGGCTGGGGACCGAAGCCCTTCGCGACGAGCGCCTTCAGGTTCTTCGAGCCCATCACCGCCCCATAGCCGCCGTAGCCCGCCGCGTGAGACCACTTCTGCATCACCGCCGCGACGCGAACCCGGCCCTCGCCCGCAGGCCCAATATACAGGATGCCGGGCTCACGTACAAGACCCCTGCCCGGATGACGGCCTGAGAGTTCCGCCCGTACTTCCTTGTTGATGAGCCTCACCGTCTCCTTGCCCTTCCTGCCCCATAGATGCTTCGCGTCCCGGATCTCGCCGCCCTCGTCCGTGACAAGGATGTAGACTGGGTTCTCCGCTTTTCCGGAGACTATGATGCCGTCGTAGCCCGCGGCCCTGAGCTCTGAGCTGAACTCTCCGCTCGTCGTCGAGCCTATGATGCCGTTGCTCTGAGGCGACTTGCCAGAGACGCAAACGCGGGTGCCGGGGTACCAGTTGGTGAGCGGCCCCGTCAAGGCTAAAAGCAGGTTCTCCGGCCCCAGGGGGTTGACGCTTCGCCAATAGCCTCCCAGCCTATCCCAGAGGATCCTGGCCGCGAGACCACGGCCGCCCACGTAGTCTGTGAGCACGCTATCCGGGAACGTTGTATCCTTAACTGTGCCCTTAGAGAGGTCGACGTCTAGGAACTTGCCCGCGTAGCCGTAGGGCATCTAGATCAGCTCCTCCGCCTTCTCGCCGTAGAGGTTTGTGGCCACGTCCTCCGTGAACTCCTCAGGCGGCCGAGCGAAGAGCTTACGGGAAACCGACATGGGCTCTTGAACCAGCCATAAGGCGTTGAACCTCGCTGCGACGCACTCCTTGACGCACTCGGGGTCGCCGCCGCAGAGGTCACAGATGACGGCGTAGTTGTCGCGCGGATGGAGAAACGGCACCTTTCCAGGGCAGGCCTCGATGCATAAGCCGCAGGCGGTGCACTTCTCCTTCGAGACGAGGACGGCTCCCGTCCTCCCGTCGACGGATAACGCGTCGGCGGGACAGGCCTTGACGCAGGGATAATCATCACACTGGGCGCAGAGGTGGGGTATCTCCACGCCCGGCACGAGCATGAAGACCCTGACACGGGAGGCCTCAGGCCACATTGTGCCCTCATGCCTCAGCGAACACGCGACCTCGCAGCGCCTACAGCCCGTGCAACGGAGGAGATCCCTCACAATCCAAGGTTGTGGAACAGGTGGCGCGGACATCGCACATCAACGGCTCTACTAGGCGGCCTATATGGTCTTAAGCCTTCTCGATTGCTGATGCCCCTCAACCGTGCGGCTGTCCAATGCGCCTCCATCGACGAAGGCGGCCGCGAAGCCAGCGGGGCTCGTAGCCTCATCCTTGTCGGCGGCGAGGACTCAACCCGCGCGGAGGTCGTAAGCCTTAAGGCCTCAGCGATCCAGCACCGGTGGGGCTGATGGCCTTGAAGATCACGCGGGTTGAGCCCATCCTCATTGACAGGTGGCTGCTCGTGAAGGTAGATACGGACGAGGGTATCACGGGCTACGGTGAATCCACGCTTTGGGCGCACCTGGAGGCCGTTGAGGCGGCCATTCGAAAGCTCGGCTCTCAGCTCATCGGCAGGGATCCCCTGCGGATAGAGCATAACGCGCAGCTGCCGTTCCGGCGGTACCATTTCACCGGAGGCGTGCTGAGCTCCGCCCGGGCCGCGATCGACATAGCCCTCTGGGACATACTGGGCAAGCACGCGGATATGCCCATCTACCAGCTGCTCGGCGGGAAGTTCCGTGAGAAATGCCGCACGTTCCAGAACGTGGGCGGCCGCACGCCCGAGGAGGTGGCCGAGAGGGCCTCGGCAGCCGTGAAGGAGGGCTTCACGGTCCTCAGGGTCTTCCCATTTGGGCCGGAGGGTCCGACGGTGGTACAGAGCGCCGATGTAGCTCAGGCCGTCGAAAAGGTTCGGGCGGCCCGCGAAGCGGTAGGGGATCGAATCGACCTGGGCGTTGAGGTCCACAGGCGGTTTACGCCACTCCAGGCCGTTGCCTTCGCACGGGAGGCTGAGAGACTTAACCTGCTCTTCATGGAGGACCCGATCCCGCCTGAGAGCGTCGAGGCGATGCTCTATGTGGCGAGGCATACGCGCATCCCCATAGCCGCAGGGGAGAGATGCTTCGACGTTCATGGCTTTAAGGAGCTGATCGACCGTGGCATAGCAGGCCTCATCCGGCCGGACGTAACGGTCGCCGGCGGCATCACAGAAGGCCGGAAGATAGCCGCCGTAGCCGAGGCGTCGAACGTGCAGCTCATGCCTCATCTCATGTCAAGTCCCATAGGGACCGCCGCGTTCCTCCACCTGGACTCCGCGATACCGAACTACGCCTTCCAGGAGTACGCGCACGAGAGCCAAGAGATCAGGCGGGAGCTCGTCAAGCCCGGCTTGAAGGATGAGCCCGGATACGCCTACGTGCCCGAGGGCCCCGGTCTAGGCATCGAGCTCAACGAGGAAGCGATCGCGAAGTACCCGTACAAGCGGTACGAGCTTCAAGGCCTGTACTACGAGGACGGCTCCCTGGCAGAGTTCTAGCCGCAAGGAAGCCGGGTTTAAGGGCTGCTTTCGCGTCCCGGCCCGCTTCCCCATCGGAGCCTCGGCATCCTGATGCTCAAACGTATATAGGGGCTCCTGCTTCATCCCCTGCAACGATAGTCTTATACGTAGCTGGCAGAAAAACCTAGGCGAGGATTCTATGAAGAGACATGGAACTAGCCTAGTCATCCCGCTACTCATGGTCGTCTTTGCCTTAGTGTTTGCCGCTATGTTCGTCGTGAGCATCCCCGCGCCCCAAGCAGAGGAAACCGCTACAGGCAGCAATGAGACGGGAGTCGCCGTCGCCAGCCCTGCCAACTGGACGGAGGCCTTGAAGGTGTCTAGAGGAGTGGTCCTGATGGAGTTTGTTCCACCAGCCAAGTTTCAGAGGACCCAAGGGTTCCTGAACGCGAGCATCACGGTTCGAGCCACTTATCATCCGGGCCGCCTCGATCCCCCTGACGAAGTGCACGTGAACTTCGGCTACAACCGGTCCTTGTCCACGGCATATCAATACGTGAACGGCAAGGAGTACGTGGTCAACGAGTTCTTCTCTTGGAGCGAGAAGCAAATAGTCCTTAAGCCGTACGAGTCACGGATTCTGACTTGGTCGATCGTGCACATACCGATTGAGCTGGTACCGGACCCCCCATTCTTCAGGCCCATATTGGACGTCTACCCTATGGAGGACGGAGTGAACGTATGGGATAACGGTATAGTAGAGGTGAACCCAAGTTGAGCCGGAACCTGCTGATACTCATCTTGATGATGGAGCTGGCAGCAATGGCGTCAGCAACCAGCGCAGCCAGCGCTTATAACTACTATGTGGGCAGCTACTTTAGACGTTCGTCCGTCCTCGGATCTTATCGGGTCTACATGACGACCACGTTCAGGGATACAACCGACCCATCAGTGATCGGGAGTACTCAAGTTATGAACATCCTTTCATGCGCAGGAGGCTTGCCCGGACCTAATGGTCCAACCTACAGCGGATACATATATCAAATCCATGCAAATCTGATCTCAAATGGATCATTCGCAATCGTAGCTGAGCAACGTTATGCAGAAACTCAGAGATGGGCTAAGACCTCCTTCCGCAACTGGCCGTACACAACCTACGCTACTCAGTTGGTGATGAAGTACGCCGGGTCACAAGTGGTATCATACTATCTCGTCTTCAACACGCAGCAAGACTACAACAATGGCAACCCCTCATACAAGGAGGGCTGGGTGGCGCCGAGCACTAAACCCCTTGAGAGCTACTTCCTTGTGGGAACCTATCAGTATTCAGGCAATTACCTTCTCAAATACTTCCAATCTGGGGTTGAGTCGGAGCAACAAATCGCGGACAACCAGAATAAGCTGGTGGCTCGACAATGGGAGATGTCCTACTTGCACCCCATCGATGGAAAATGGTGGTACGAACCGGCAAGGGCCTGTCAAGGATCCACTTCCTGGATAAGCGTATACGGAGGCAACCCATACAGGGTAGGCGGGTACACATACTATGGCGTATGGGCGGCGATCCAGAACCTCCCCAAGGGTGACGAGATCTACTGGAGATGGAACGGATTGACAACTCCCGACGAGCTAAACTTGTGGACGAGTTCCGGCAACACGCCGGGCCCGAAGCAGGACTACAACCCCTAGCATGGCTAATCCCCCTTTTCTTTCCTACCACCGTACTAAGCGTACGCGTAGCTCCCTATGTTTTCCTCCTTGATCCCAGCTAGGACTCTCTGGGCTAAACGTAAATACGACCTAGTGCTTCATGAGGTGAGGCGGGGTGCGGTTCCATGGATTCACGTGAGAGAGTGCTTACGGCGATCAGGCATCGTGAGCCTGACCGTGTGCCTATTCAGGACAGTCCCTGGGGCGCCACGATAGACCGGTGGAGAGCCGAAGGCCTGCCCTCGGGCATGTCCCCGACGGACTTCTTCGGCTACGAGATGGTCGGCTTCGGCGCCGATACTACGCCCCAGTTCCCCGTCGAGGTCATCAGAGAGGACGCGCAGTACATCATCGAGAGGAACTCCTTCGGCGGCATCCGGAGAAACCATAGGGATTACTCGACGACGCCGGAGATCATCGACTGGCCGGTCAAGGGCCGCGAGGACTGGGAGAGAATCAAGCCAAGGCTCAAGCCGAGCGATTACCGCGTCGACTGGGTGAGCGGGCTCTCCGCCTTCCAGCGGGAGCAGAGCCGAGGCCGCTTCATAACCTACAACGCCGCGGTGGGCTATGATAAGATCCAGAGCTACGTCGCCTCGCCGCAGCTCTTGAAGGCGGTGATCAAGGACCCTGATTGGGTCAGGGACATGTATGAGACCGATGCCAACCTCGCGATCGATATGTGCGAGCGGATGATCAAAGGCGGCTTCAGGTTCGACGGCGCCTTCCTCTACTGCGACCTAGGCTACAGGGTGGGGCTCTTCTTCTCGCCTAGGCATTACGAGGCGCAGCTCCACCCGGTCTTCAAGAAGCTATGCAGCTACTTCCACAGCCGCGATATGCCCGTGTTGCTCCACTGCTGCGGCCGCGTCAAGGACCTTATCCCGTACTTCATAGAGGAGGGCATCGACGTGCTCCAGCCGCTCGAGGTCAAATCAGGCATGGACCTCGTCGAGCTGAAGAACCAGTGGGACGGCAAGATCGCGTTCATGGGAGGCATCGACGTGAGGCTTATGGCCGTAGACGACCCCAAGCTCATAGAGGAAGAGATCAAGCGCAAGTTCGCGGTAGCGAAGGAGGGCGGCGGGTACATCTACCACTCCGATCACTCCGTGCCCAACAACGTAAGCTTCAGACAGTACCAACGCGTCATGGAACTCGCCCGGAGATACGGCGAGTACAAGTAGGGCTGAGGCGACATCCGTCTCTAGAGGAGCGAAAACAAGGGACGCTCTTACTCAGGAGGTTGTTGGCGGCCGTGCGGTTGATTTCTCGGCTCACCTAATCCCGTCCTATGTTGGCTGAGGTGCTGGCTCTGTTTGTGAGCGAGGCTTCCGCCGCGAGGCTTCTCAGCTTAGGGAAGCTCCGGTGCAGCCTCCTGAGGCCCTAGCTGTGGGTTCACAGGGACATATCTAAGGACAACGTAGGCATCTGCCTCAGCCTCTTCCAGGGGGCCACGAACCGGCTCCCTAGCCTCTAGAGACTCAAGGTCATGGTAAGGCTTAAGAACTCGCCAACAACATCCTTGAGTACGAGCGAAAAGCAAATCGGGTTGAGCGCTAGTGTCTGTACCCAATACTGTTGCGGTAATCTGTGACTTCGACGACACGCTCGGTCATGATACAACCAATCTGTTCCTAAGGGAAATCCTAGGAATGGATGACGATGAAATCTTAGAGTTCTGGAATAAAGACGTAGCAAGACTAGTTACAAAGGGGTGGGATCCTCCTCTGGCCTATATCAATCTGATTCTTGAACGTCTCAAGAAGGGCAAGCTGAAGGCCACAAACCAAGACCTTAGGGATTTAGGAAAGAAAGTCGCCCTCTTTCCAGGAGTGCCAGAGGTATTCCAACGGCTGAGGGCCTTCGTGGGTGAGAGAAAGGAGCTCCAAGAGGCACACGTGCAGATTGAGTTCTACATCATCTCAGGAGGATTCGAGGATGTAATTCGCGGGACCTTTGTAGCTAACGAGATGAAGGACATTCACGGATGCGTCTTTGATGAAAGAAGAGGAAAGCTGATCCCTAAGGCTATAGTAACATTCACTGAAAAGACGAAGTTCCTGTACGCGATTAACAAAGGAATCAGCGGAATTGAGCTGCGTCGCAACCCGTCCAGCGTGAATGATGTGATCCCTCAGGATCGGCGCCGAGTACCTTTCTCGAACATGATTTACGTGGGGGATGGACCCACGGACATTCCCTGCTTCTCGGCCGTACAACGGAACGGCGGGAAAACAATTGGAATATTGAAGTACCGGAAAGAAGGTGGGAGGTTAATTGTGGATAAATGGAGAGCATGGGCAATCGCGAGGGGAGAGAGAACGACTTTAGGTCCTTTCCGTCCAGACTATAGAGAGGAATCCGACCTGTATGTTAATCTCCGACTGCAGGTGGAAAGAGTTGGGCTGGACATAGCGGATAAGTTTAAGAGAAGAGGATGAGCCTGTCGGAATCCCTTGTGCACCTAGATCACTTCACTCGCGGTCACTAAGCTCAACTCCGATGTGACAAGGTGGCTAAAGCGACTTCGCTTGATAAGATAAGGTTTCAATCTCACCTTGGGCCGGTTCTTCAGCACGAGCGACACCCTCCTCTACAACCTGAGAGAAGCCTATCCCGACAGGTATAGGAGGCAAGGTACTGTGCGCCAGCCGCCTTTATTACGAAGCATCCCAGACCCCCCTTAGTCCCCAAGCTCCTCGAGGAGGTCCGGACTAGGTCCCGGATAAGGACGGAGGTCGTAGGCACCCTCAAGATCGTACGCAAGCCGAAGGAAGAAAGGAAGCCTACGAGGCCCACGAGGAATCAGAGGAAGAGGTAGGCGAAGAAGAAAGGAGCAACAATCCAGAATTCCGCCGCGCTCAGCACGCCCGTGCCTCATAACTATCCCTTCAGGAGGCTCAAGTAGCCTTTCTTCGTGGCGAGTACAAGTAGCCCCTAAAGAGGCTAGAACCTTCATGACCTAGCCAGATCCTCGTACGCTGATCGAGCCTGCTTCTCAGCTCTAGGCGTCTTTTCCTCCGCTTCGCTACGCTGCCCCACGCTTCTCGAGAATCGCCTCGACCTGTTCCGTCGAGAAGGGTTTGAAGGCCGCCCCGTCTCCGCTGTAGAACTTCAATCCGAACTCGACCCAGTGAAGCCTCAGGGCTTGGAAGAAGACGAAGATGGACTCGAAGAAGATGAAGAAGAAGGCTCCCATGATCGCGCCGATGGCGGAGTAGGGCCCAGGTACGGTGAAGACGCCGTTGAGGACCGAGTGGATCATGGCGAAGGCGAAGATCCTCGCGTAGGAGATCGTGTTGCTCAGGGACTCTATCAGGGCTCCGAGCGCCTCGCCTAGGCCTTCGACGCCTCCCGTCTTCATCCGCGCCAGAAGCATCACGAGAAAGGGCAGGAGGATGAAGGCCACAGCTAACCCTATGTTGGTGAAGAGGACGCTGAAGACGCCGCTGCCGTACGTGGCGAAGAGGTAGGCGCCGCCGAGGTAGAGCCAGAGCCACGTGATGGGACCGGCGACCGCCTCCATGAGCTCACGCCTGCGAAGCTTGTTGACGAGGTTGAGGACGAGGCCGAGCGAGATGTGGATCACGGCCATGTAGATGGCGATCTTCAACAGGACTGTAGGATACTTGAGGGGGTGGAAGTCCCGTGGGAAGTGGAGCCCCAACTGCCCCAGGTTATCGTCGAGAAACTCCAGGAGGCCTTCTCGAGCCTCGACGATGCCTGGGAGGTAGACGCCATCTCCGTGAGCGCTGAGATGGAACCCAAAGAACTCCCCGTAGAGGAAGCCTACGAGGGCAGCGGCGACCCCGCTCATGATGAAGATCGGCGTCCCCTCAAGGATGTACGTGGTCAGCTCCTCGCCCTTGACTCCTCTCCTCTTCAAGAGGAAACCTAAGAAAGCCAAGGCTGCGAGGACCACACCTTGGCCCAGGTCCCCGAACATAAGGCCGAATACGATGGGAAACGTGAAAAGCCATAGCATCGAGGGGTCTAGCTCAAAGTAGTTCGGCACGCCAAAACCGGTGACGAGCTTCTGGTAGACGCCCGCGATCCTCGGGTTCCTCAACAGCGTCGGCGGCCTCTCCGCTGGCACCTCAGCCTCCAAGCCGGCTCTGCCATGCCTGACCTTCGGCGCGGAGAGAGCGATGAAACAGTTCCCTTGCGACGCCTCCTCCACGAGGCGTCTGAGCGCTTCCGCCTTCTCCGCTGGAACCCATCCTTCGAAGACTATCGTCTCGTCGGTCCTAGCCATCCTCGTCTTTGCGTACTCAAGTCTGAGGCGGAGATCGACGAGGGCTTGATAGGTCGGCACTTGCTCTTGGAGATTGCCAAGGAGCCTTGAGATCTCCCTCACCATCTCTTGGTCGAGAGGCTTCTCAAGAACCCCAAGCGTTGTGGTGAGAGCCCTCAACCTGGATGAGAGGGACGACAGTTCGAAGAGCAGAGCTGAGGGTTCGATCGGGCTAACGCGGCGCTCAAGGTCCTTGTCGCGCTCCAGGCGTGGCCGGATATCGTCTATCTGGAGGAGTCCCTGTCTCCCAAGGCTGTAGAGTACTGCGTCGATATAGTCTCGGTGGACGCAGACCTCGGCCTTGAGCATCGGGACAGGCGTAAGCACGCCCCCTCGATTGTGCTCCCCCCGCCTCGATAAATACGTAACGCCTATATTATGGGCGCTAGTAAATACTGTAAATAGGTCGGTCGGATGGAGAGCAGAAGGGTACAGAAAGTCGGCTACTCAACCTTATCCGTCTCCATACCCAGCAGCTGGGCCAAGGAGATCAACCTGAAACCCGGAGACACCGTATTCCTCTCGCGGGAAAAGGATGGTTCAGTTAAGCTGCTTCCAAGCAAGCCTCGCAAAGCAAGCGAGGAAGCCGCGGAGTACATCTGTAGCTCTGATCTGTGCGACGATCCAAAAATGCTGGAACGCATAATCGTCGGTAACTACATCCTCGGCCGCGACATCTACACAATCCTATCTTCTACAAGGATGCATTCCGAATACGTGGCAGTAATCAGGGGGATAACTCGTAAACTAATTGGGCTGGGA
>Ga0315307_1000346_pt1 | contig 19692 bp, 19 predicted proteins | sample TDP2_MG_FD_203079 | JGI IMG/M metagenome (GOLD analysis project Ga0315307, IMG submission 203079) | Freshwater sediment microbial communities from Lake Towuti, South Sulawesi, Indonesia - TDP2 | ecosystem: Environmental > Aquatic > Freshwater > Lake > Sediment | place: Indonesia: South Sulawesi...
GGGCATATTCTTCTGACACGCATAGGGCGGTTGCGATGAGGTCTCGCTTTATCTGTTCAAGATTGTTGCGCAGGTCTGGCAACCGTTTGTTTGCCAATTCAATGTCGCTGTCTGGAGAAGAGTACGTGCGCACAAAATTGATCAAGGTTCGGCAATCTCTTAGATCTCGGGCATATTCAGGGTTTACATTAACGTTTTTTCGAGTCATATCGCCAAAAAGCCGAACTAGAACCCACCAAATCTGTTCAGAACGTTGTAAAGCCGCGGTTATGTAGGTTCTCGTGCTTTCTGGTATCGGTTGGGTCATGGTTGAAATAGACGTTAATTGCATTGAGGATGCTGGCTGCGCCCCTGGTAAAGGTTGGGCAACCATTTCGTTTCTTCCAGACAATTCTTCGAGACGCAGTCGAATTGACTCGGCTACGAACTCTGAGATGCTTCTGTAGCGACCTGTTCTTTTCAGTAGGTTTCTTATTTCCTCAATTAGTTCTTGTCTGATGCTAATAGTTGCCCATTCAGGCATCCGCAATCCTCTTTTGGACTTGACTTATGGTAGGCTTACGTCAAACATAACATATATATACTTCGCAAGTAGTTATTTTACCTCTATTTACACATAAATAGAAGGTTTCTGCGATGGAAAGCCGCAAAGTTCAGCGCGTGGGATACTCCACCTACAGCGTCTCGCTTCCAAAAAACTGGGTGAGAGAGTCAGGTTTGAAGCAGGGCGACCTCGTTATGCTGCATCAGGAAAAGGATGGATCGCTGAAACTGGTGCCCAGTAGCATGGTTGAACGAAAAGCGCAGACCGAAGAATGCGTCATAAACTCCGACCTATGCACTGATCCTGGAATGCTGGAGCGAATCATAGTGGGCAACTACACCTTGGGATTGGATTCATTCAGCGTAGTTTCATCAACAAGAATAAGCAGAGAGCACGTCGATGAAGTGCGCAAGATCACTCATAGACTCATGGGATTGGGCATAGTTCAAGAAACCCCTGAACGAATCGATCTTCAATGTTCAGTCGACACGACTAAATTCAAGGTGGACATGCTGACGCGTAGGCTTGTGGTCATCGCTTCAACGATTTACAGCGAAGCTATGCAGGCCCTTACGGAGTCTAACCGAGAGTTGGCTGAAGACGCCATAAGGCGCGAGGATGAGGCTGACATGATGTATTGGCTAGCTATTCGGCTTCTGCTGTCAGCTCAGCGTGATCGCATGGTGGCTGACAAGATTGGCTTGGAGGAACCGACTCACATCTTGTATTACGCATTGATTTCTAGGTATCTTGAAGTGATTGCTGATCATGCTGAAAGCATTGCTCGAAGGGTAGTTGAATTCAAAGGCGGTGAACGCAAGGGCGGCAGACAGGCTTTGAGAGACATAGGGAATCTGAGCGAGTTGGTTCACAATGTGCTCCTGAGGTCTATGGACTGTGTTTTCTCTGGAGATATCGATGTGGCTAACAATGTCTTGGAGATCACCCGGGTGATTGGCACCGAGTCTGAGAAATTGCTGAAGGCTCTTCCGGAAATGCCTATACTAAGGACTGTTGTGTTAGAGTTGGCTATAATAGCTGATACCGGTGCAGGCATAGCTGTCATCGCCATTAACAAGGCTCTTGAAAAGTCGAGTAAAATCTGTTCGATTAGGAAGGCTCCCACATAAAGGAGCTGTCGGACCGCCGGCGGATTTGGATTTTGTCATCTGCTCAGAGAATGATCTGCGACCCTTTTTTGTTCCAGATTTGCGTCAAACTTAGCGCATGGCACCCTAAAAACATATTAGGCTCCGCCTCTACTCAACATTTTCCCTATTAATATGATGAAACAAAGGAGAGACTGCAGTGAGCGAGCTAGATCTAGGTTTTATGAGTGAAGTCGCAGGCACACCGAGAGGCAGCGGCATCCTGCTTTGCATTCAATGCGGAAGATGCTCAAGCGGCTGTCCAGTTGCCAGACTAACCAACGACCACAACCCTCGACGCTTGATGGAAATGATAATACTGGGCTTGAAAAAAGAGGTTCTGCCCACACAACTGCCTTGGTATTGCCTATCGTGCTTCACATGCCTTGACCGATGTCCTCAGGGCGGCGATGTTGGCGACGTGATGTTTGCCATTCGCAACCTAGCTGTAAAGCACGGCAACATGCCGGCTGGGGTCGCTGCTCAAGCTAAGGCGCTCTACGAGACAACGCGAGTCATCAACCCCGTGCGTTCAGCGTTGGACAAGCGGGAAAGCATGGGTCTTGGCAAATTGGACACGGAAGGGCTAGAGGAAGTTAAGAAGATTCTGAAGAAAACCGAGATGGACAAGGTGATCTCGTCGACATAGAATTGGGGTGGCGATGAAAATATGAAGTATGCATTCTTCTTGGGTTGTCTCATACCAGCAAGAGAACTCAGCTACGAGGTTTCAGTGAGAAAAGTCCTGCCTGAATTGGGCGTCGAGTTAATCGATATGAAGGGAGCTAACTGCTGCGCGCCTTTCAGCATTCAATCAGTTAATTATGATAGTTGGCTGGCGCTTGCAGCCCGTGACTTGTGCATAGCTGAAGAGATGGGACTCGACATCATGACATTGTGCAACGACTGCTATGAATCGTTGTTGATGGTTAACTCGTTATTGAAGAAGAACCCTGAGCTTAGGGACAAGACTAACCAGATACTTTCTGAAGTGGGCAAGGAATACAAGGGAAAAGTCAACGTCAAAAACTTGGTTGACGTGCTTTACGGCGATGTTGGGGTTGCCAAGGTTAAGAACGCAATCAAGGAACCTATCAGCGGCTTAAAGGTTGGAGCCCAACCTGGTTGTCATCTGACCAAGCCTAAGCGCATCCATTTTGAATTGCTGAGAGGCTTCAACGAGTTAGATGCATTGGTTGAAGCCACTGGTGCGGAGTCGATTCCTTATGAGCGCAAGGAAATGTGCTGCGGTGGTCCACTGCGTGACATTGATGATGACTTGGCTAGAAAAGTGTCAAGAGAGAAGCTGAAAGCGTTGAAAGACGCTGAGGTGCAGGCTGTGGTCACGGTTTGCCCGTTCTGCTTCTTGCAGCTTGATTTGGGTCAGTTGGAGTTGAAGAGGCACTTCAACGAGGAGTACAATTTGCCAGTCATACATTTCATTGAGCTTTTGAGGATGGGAATGGGCATGAAACTCGAAGAATGGGAAGTCAAAGCGCATCGGATTCCAATCACAGATCTGTTCAAAGGGAGGTTGTAGGAGGCGAAATCATGACAAGTAAAGAGGTTATGGTGATAGGCGGCGGCATTGCGGGCATACAGGCTTCTTTAGACCTGGCAAGCAGAGGATACAAGGTACACTTGGTTGAGAGATCGCCTAGCATAGGCGGCAGAATGGCTCAATTAGACAAGACATTCCCAACGATGGACTGTTCAATGTGCATTCTGGCGCCAAAGATGATTGACTGCTCTCACCATCACAATGTGCATTTGCTTTCATACTCCGAAGTCAAGGCTGTCAAGGGTTCTACGGGCGACTTCGTGGTCACCGTGCTTCGAAAGCCGAGGTATGTCGACGAAACCAAATGCACGGGTTGCGGCATATGCGCTGAACACTGTCCAGTTGAGGTGCCCAACGAGTTTGATGAGCAGCTAGGTACCCGCAAAGCCGTCTACATGCCGCTTCCACAAGCTGTGCCGAGAGCCATGACAATTGACAAGAACAACTGCATAGAATGTGGACTCTGCCAGAAAATGTGTCAAGCTGGCGCTGTAGACTTGAAACAGGAGCTTCGAGAAGAGGACTACAACGTTGGCGCCATCGTGGTCGCAACGGGCTTCGACGTCTTCGATGCTTCTCAGATCCCAACCTATGGATATGGGCGCTACAAGAACGTGATCACATCATTGGAGTTGGAGCGTCTGTTATGCGCCTCTGGTCCAACAGGTGGGCACTTGATACGACCGTCTGAGGGAAAGATACCGAGGAAAATCGCGTTCATACAGTGTGTGGGTTCGCGTGATCGCCGATTCGGCACGACGTACTGTTCCAGCATTTGCTGCAAGTACTCGGTTAAAGACGCTGTTCTCATCAAGGAACATGAACCCAACACGATGGTTACAATATTCTACATTGACATGCGAGCGTTTGGCAGAGGGTTTCAGGAATTTGTTAACAGAGCCAAGAGTGAGTACGGCGTGCGCTTTGTTCGCAGCAGCCCAGGCGAAATCATGGAGGACCCTGCCTCAAAGAATCTGAGAATATGGTATGAGGACACTGTAGCCGGGCGCATCGAGAACGGTGAATTTGATCTGGTGGTGCTTTGTCCTGCACTGATTCCGAGCAAAGGTGCTCGTGAACTGGCGAAAGTGTTGGGCGCTGAACTTGATGGATACGGATTCTTCAAGGCTGCCGATATTCTCACCAGTCCTGTGGACACGACTGTTCAAGGAATATTTGTTTGCGGCTATGCTTTAGGACCCAAAACAGGCGATATTCCAGACTCAATAATGCAGGGAAGCGCAACAGCTGCTCGAGTAGCTGAAGTTCTCGAAAGGAGCGTGTGAAAATATGGCTGAAGAAGAGCCTAGAATTGGAGTTTTCATATGCCACTGCGGAGTCAACATAGGCGGAGTAGTCAACATACCTGAAGTTGTCAAATATGCGAAAACATTGCCCAACGTTGCCTACGCTGAGGCTAACATCTACACGTGCTCTGAAGCAGGACTGACTTCAATAAGGGAGAACATAAAGAAACAAGGGCTAAACCGCGTCATTGTAGCCTCATGCACGCCACGGACACATGAACCCCTGTTCCGTTCAGCTTGCCGAGAAGCAGGCATAAACCACTACCTATTTGAAATGGCGAACATCCGCGAGCAGTGCAGCTGGGTTCATCAACACCAGCAAGAAAGGGCAACTGAAAAGGCAAAAGACTTGGTAAGAATGGCTGCGGCGAGAGCTACATGGCTAGAGCCGCAGGAAGAGCCTGAACTTGAGATAAAAGACACAAGTCTAGTTGTTGGAGGCGGCATTGCAGGCCTGACAGCCGCATTGAGCCTCGCCAACCAAGGCTTCAAAGTGTATCTGATCGAGAAAGACCCGGAGCTTGGCGGTAATCTTCGTAAGCTGAATAAGTTGTATCCAACCATGCAGGACACCCGAGACATTTTGGAACCCGCCCTGAAGGCAGTCAAGTCGAGCGACAAGATTGAGACACTGCTTTCAACGACTGTGTCAGATGTGAAAGGCTATGTCGGCAACTTCAAGGTCACTCTAGCAAAGGGCGAAGAAAAGCGAGATGTGGATGTTGGAACCATAGTCGTCGCGTGTGGGGCAGCCGCATATACTCCTCCAAAAGGACTCTACCAATATGGCGAATATCCAAACATCATGACGCAGATGCAATTGGATGAGATTCTAAGAGAAGACAAGGTGAAGAAAGCTCCTGAAAGAGTCGTTATGATTCAGTGTGTCGGTGCTCGTAAGGGTGAGATTCGAGCGATGGATCTTGCAGGTTTTCCCAAGTCCGACACGGCGCGGCTGTTGGCTAAGATTCTCAGAGCCAAGAAGGAGGAAGGTTGGCCGTACTGCAGCAAGATTTGCTGCATGAATGCCATCAAAAACTCCATTCTTGTAAAGGAGAAATTCCCACAAGCAGACGTGATGATTCTTTACGGTGACGTTAGGGTCTACAAGGAATATGAAGACTTCTACTCTCAAGCTCGAGAGGCTCAGGTCAAATTCGTCAAGCACATTGAAGAGATTCCGCCCGAGATTACGCAGACGCCAGAGGGCAGACTTGCAGTCGTGGCTTATGATGCGCTCTCAGGCCAAGAAATCAGACTGCCATGCGACTGGGTTGTATTGTCAACACCTATGATTCCGCATAAGGAAGAAGTTCTGCTGGCGAGATTGCTGAAGATACCCATAAGCTCAGACGGGTTCCTAATGGAAGCTCACGTCAAGTTGAGACCAGTTGACACGCAGATGGACGGCATCTTTTTGGCAGGTGCAGCGTCAGGACCCAAAGATGTTCCAGAGTCAATAGTCTCAGCCAAAGCAGCAGCAGCTCGCGCAGGCACGCTTATGGCCAACAAAAAGATGAGCACTGAAGCTCTCACATCGGTTGTAAATGAGGACGAATGCATTGGATGTGGGTTGTGTGAAGAAATCTGCGTTTATGGTGCGCACTATGTTGAGGAAGGCGTATCTCACACAATAGCAGCGCTTTGTCGGGGATGCGGCGCTTGTGCAGCGGAGTGTCCGAGAAGGGCGATAAGCATGCAGCACTATTCGGATGAGCAGATACTGTCACAGGTGAAAGCAGCTTTAACGGGGGAATCCTAACCATGGAAGCAGCCAAACTGGAACAGAAAGAGTTCGAACCCACCATACTGGCTTTCTGCTGTAACTGGTGTAGCTATGCAGGTGCAGACCTAGCTGGGACAAGCCGCTTCGAATACCCAACAAACGTGCGAATCATACGGGTTATGTGCAGCGGACGCCTTGACCCTACGTTCATCCTCTCCGCCTTTCGATGGGGCGCAGACGGCGTGCTCATCACGGGGTGCCACCCGGGCGACTGCCACTACGTACAAGGAAACTACATGATGGAACGAAGATTCGGATTCCTTAAAGAAGCCATGGATCAACTAGGAATTGAACCTGAAAGACTTCGGCTGGAATGGATTTCAGCTGGTGAAGGCGAGAAGTTCGCCGCATTGATTCGGGACACAACGCAGAAAATCAAGCAGCTAGGTCCGAACCCGTTGAAGACAGCATAGCAAATCGAAGTCGCGGTCCAGATGAAATCTGCAGGGTTAGTGGTCGGCGCTGGCGTAGCTGGAATCGATGCAGCACTTGACCTCGCCGAACAAGGATTCACCGTTTACTTGGTGGAGAAAAATCCCAGCATTGGCGGCAGAGCGGCACAACTAAGCAAGACTTTTCCAGATCTTGACTGCTTCGCCTGCACATTGACGCCTAGAATGCTTGAAGTCGATAAACATCGAAACATAAGGCTTCTCACGTATTCGGAAGTTAAAGATGTTCGCCGCGATGGCAAAATCTTCAAAGTCAGGGTTCTCAAGAAGCCAAGGTACGTGGATGAGACGAAGTGCACGGGCTGCGGCGTCTGCGCTCAGCATTGTCCAGTTGAGGTAGCTAATGATTTCGATGAAAGAATCGGCGTTAGGAATGCCATCTATGTTCCTTTTCCAAACGCTGTTCCTCAGGTCTACGTCATTGACAAAGAACACTGCCTAAAGTGCGACCTGTGCCAAAACGTGTGCACAAACAAAGCAGTCAACCTGCAACAGCAACCGGAAACCATCGAAGTAGAAGTCGGAGCCATAATCGTGACAACTGGGTATAACCTGTTTGACCCAAGAAGATATGAGGAATACGGCTTCGGCAAATACGACAATGTTATAACGGGGCTCACGTTGGAGCGGCTGTTGACCCCGTCAGGACCAACTGGAGGGCACGTGCTCAGACTGTCCGACGGAAGAATTCCGCAGAAGGTTGCCTTCATTCAATGCGTGGGTCCAAAGGGCAGAGACTCTAGCAACCTTTACTGCTCCAAAGTCTGTTGCATGTATGCCACAAAAATGGCTGAGTTGTTAAAGGAACAGGTTCCAAGCGCAGACATAACAATCTACTACCCTGACGCTTTAGCCAAGGGCGACGGCTTCGATGAATTCTATGAAAGAGCCAAGAACGAGTTTGGTGTCAAATACCAGAAAGCTCAAGTAAAAGAGGTGGTGGAAAAACCCGCGCGCAATCTGTTGTTGCACCTCAAGAACCTCGAGTCGAACAAAAACATTGAAGACGAGGTTGACATGGTAGTCTTGTCCACAGGTCTTGTTCCTGCAGCGTCAGGAGATTTCGGAGGAATTCTGTCTCTCAAGACTGGAATCGGCAACTTTCTTGAAGCTGTTGACTCGAAGAAGGACTCAGTTACGACGAATGTTGAGGGGGTTTTTGTCGCGGGAGTAGCTGAGGCGCCCAAGGATATTGCGAAATCAATGGAACAGGCTCATGCCGCAGCTATGAAGGCGTCTGCCGTTCTTGAGAAGTTGGAGAAAACGAACGCTTTACCAGTCAAGAGTTCGCAGTAGAGGAGGTGACCTAGGAGTTTGAGCGAAAAAAAGAAACTTGCCAAGAAAACCGACGCAGCCATTGAAGCCTTCAAAACTGAACGGCTCAGATGGGTGCTTGGAATCGCACAGCGTGGACCCAAAGTTGACGAGCAGAAGTACAAGACTGTTTCTTCGAAAATAATGAGAGACGAGATCGAACGCCAGATGATTGTGGGAGAAATCAAAGAAAAAGGTCCAAGAACTATCAAAGAACTAAGCGAGGCTACAAAGTTGAATTCAAGAGATGTACTAAGGCACATTATCGCCTTGAGAAAGACCGGTGTCATCTCTGAGGCAGGCGAAAGAGAGGGCGGATACCTCTACAAAGTAGCCTCAAGCTGACGCCTTTTTTATAGTTTTTCAATGCAGCCCGGATGCACTTCGCCCGGGTAGTCATGATGATAAAGGTAGATTTTGTTTTCCTCCAGATCAACTTCAACTCGGTCGTGGGCTCTTTGACGGGTTAAAAGATTAGAGTAGCTGTTGTAATCCGAAATCTCTATGGTTTTGACTATTGTCTCCTCAGCTCTAATCGGTTTGTCGCAGACTTCGCATAATTTTTCTGTCACACGTATCTCGGTGAAGGTTTTGCCCTTCATTTCGTCAAAGTCAACTTCTCCGAGGGCTTTTCTCAAGCACACCACATCAAGACAAGGAATAGTGCTAAAGCACTAATCAGTTTTTTCTCTCAACCTATGTCTTACGCGCCAGCTGAAGCACCATCTCGGACGCCCTAGGCAGTGCCTGTGCAACCACGTCTGAAAGTCCAGGACTTACCGAGTCTGGCATTCGCTGTGCCTGGCAAGCTAAGATGACGACGTCAATGCCCATGTGATCTCTTAGTTCCTTCAGGATGTTGGGCGACGGGAAAAAATGCATGGAGAAATCCGACATTTTGCTCGCTGGCAAGTCATCAATCGGCAACTCAAATACTTCGCCAGGTTTTCTCTTCACGTCAACAGCGTCAAGTATGATTATTTTCTTGGGCTTCACTTGGCTGAGCGCAACGTTGAAAAGGGTGTCACCTGCGCTCATTCCCGCATCCATAACGTAGATGTCATCTGGAATTCTGAAGTTCTTCAGCAAGTAGTCTGCGGCAGCTGGACCGAAACCGTCGTCACCGAACAACACGTTGCCGACGCCTAGAATGAGCACTCGTTTCTTGACGTATTCTGGCACAACTTCCTTGGACATTTGGAGACAGATACAACCTAGTGTCAGCCGCTTTTTCTTGCGGTTTGCGGCTCTGATTATTCTCCTTCGGGTAAGCCATAGACGAGTTGGTTGTCACGTTCGCCTGCAATGGCTATTTTCCCAAACTGTCTCATGGCGATCATGTGCTTGAACAGTTTCTCTTTTTCTATGCCGGTTACTTTGGACAGTTCATCCAAGGTTTGTGGACCTTGGTTCTTGATTTCTTTCATTATGAGGCTTCGTTCTCTTGCACGCTCTTGGATTTCTTTAGCCCGCTCTGGAGGTATCTTTGGTTTCTCAGCCAATCCGCTATCCCTTCTCGGTTCGAGACTAACTGCATGTTAAAGGCTGTATATAAAAATAATTACTGTGCCATGGTGCAAAAATCTTATTAACATTCATGCCGAGCATAGTAGAATTCAAGTGATTTACCATGGTCTCCGCATACATAATGATGAAAATGCAGGTCGGCTTGGACGATCAAGTTATCACAGAAATAAAGAAACTGGAGCAGGTGAAAGAAGCCGACGCTACCTACGGATCATACGACCTCGTCATAAAAGTGAACTTCAAAACCATCGAAGACCTAGACAGATTCATCTTCGAAAAAGTAAGGCGAATAAAAGGCATAACAGAAACCTCCAGCATGATAGTGGCAAAACCGATAAAATAACCCGGAAACCTGCACCTTTCTCTTTTATCCGATTTCTAAAGGCTCAAAGTGATGATGCTCAATCTTTTCTTTCTCGCACAACTCTAGGATTTTGGCAACAGCCTTCAAGTCAATGCCCTTAATCTTCTTTTCAGAGGGTCCTGTAACCTCTACGATAAGACCCGTGCCTGAAACACCGCAGCAAGCGTAGACATTCTTGTAAACATTGATGTGATATTTCGGGGGCACCCCGACTTCTTCTATGGCAGCTTTGACTCTGTCAATCAGATAATCAATGTTGGCGCCTGAAGATTTTATGAAATAACATTCACGCAAACTCACTTTGGACATTGTTTCACCCTCTTCGAAGGCGAATGCAACTAGGCGTACAGATAACTATGTTTCTTGTTTTCCTAATAAGATTGACTACCAAACATGTAATACCTCATCCTATCGCATTCATAATGCTTGAAGATCGCCAAACACCAAAAAAGAGCGTGTGGTTCTCGTTGAGCAAGGTGCTACAATGCTTCTCTTACGAGTTCCGAGATGTCTTTCACAGCGATCTTGCCTTCAACATCCAATACTTTAATGGCGTCTTCAAGAGTTGTCACACAGAATGGGCAAGCTGTGGCTACAGCTTCGACGCCGAGTTCCAATCCTTCTCTAACCCTGTTTACACTTGGTCTCTTGTCAGGAGTTGCCTCTTCTGTCCAAGTTCTGCCTGCTCCTCCGCCGCAACAAAAGCTGCTCTCTCTCGTTCTCTCCATCTCGACGAGCTCTAAGCCATTCAGCGACCGCAGAACACGCCTCGGCACATCGAATACTTGATTGCGCTTTCCCAGAAAACACGGATCATGAAATGCTGCTTTTCTTTTAACAGCTTTGGATAGCCTCAACTCGCCCTTTTCAAGCTTCTCCGCGATAAACTGCGTGTAATGTTGAACATTGAGCTTAGCGTCGCTGTACGGTTTGTCATTCTTGAAAGTGTTGTAACAGTGCGGCGACAATGTTACTATCCGGTTGAAATCCAGCTTCTTGAACATGGCAAGGTTGTGTTCTGCCAGGCTTTCAAAAAGCCCTCTCTCGCCCAGCCTAAGCATGTGATCTCCACAACACCATTCCTCTGTGCCCAGCGTTACGTAGTCGACGCCTAAAACATCGAACAAAGAAGCCATGGACCTAGCGACATTCTGGTTTCTGGCATCGTAAGCTGTCAAACAGCACACGAAGTACAGGACGTCAGCTTTTGTTGTTGTGGGAAACGTCTTGACTTTCAGGTCGGCACTCCATTCCATTCTTCTGCTTGGATGCATTCCCATGGGGTTATGATACTTATACGAGCTCTCAAGAACATCCTTCACTGTTCTCGGGATAGCTCCAGTCTCCACGATGAGGCTTCTGTCGTCAACTACAGCATTTGAGCTGTCGACCAGCTTTGGACAAAACATCGTACAAGAATTACACGAAGTGCAAAGCCACACGTTGTCGCTCATCGGCTTCAGGCGTTCGTCTAGGCCAGCGTCTCTCGAGTCCAATATGAAACGGTAGTTCGTAGCTAACGTAGACGGTCCAAGGAACTTCGAATCTATCGCAGCTGGGCACGCTGAATAACAGATTGAGCATTTTGTGCACAGCGTCAGGTCCCAGTATTTCTTCAAATCCGGTGGAATCTGCACAAATTCCACAGGCTGTTTCAACTCTTCTTCTGGCTTCATTAGGACTGTTTTGATTCGCTTGTAAGTGTCGAAAAACGGCTGAATGTCGACCACCAAGTCTCTTATAACTGGTAAGTTGGAGAGGGGCTCGAGTGCAAGCGAGTCAACTCCGAGGTCGAGCACCTGAGTATAGCAGGCTAGCATTGGTTTTCCGTTGACGTTGATTCCGCAGCTTCCACAAATGCCCATTCTGCACGAGTGTCTGAACGTGAGTGTCCCATCAAGATTATCCTTAATATATTGAAGCCCTTCAAGGATTGTTGTCCCTTTGCGGATGGGCACCTTGTACGTGGAAACGTAGTGTTTCTTGTTTTCAGGATCAAAGCGTTGTATTTTGAATTCGACTGTTTTCTCAATCTTAGTGCTCATGGAATTTCACCTCTCAGTAGGTTCGTGCAGCTGGCGGCCACTTGGTAATCGTGACTGGAGAGTACTCGAATCTGAGGCCTTCTTTGGTGTAGTACGCTAGAGTGTGTTTCAACCAGTTCTCATCGTCGCGTTTGGGATAGTCAAGTCTTGAATGGGCGCCTCTAGACTCTTTTCTGGCAAGTGCGCCCATTGTGGTAACCTCAGCTAGTTCTAGCATGAAGTCTAGTTGAAGGGCGGAGGTGAGTCCTGTGTTGAACGTGTTGCCTTTGTCTTCAACCTTTATGTTCCTGAACCTCTGTCTGAGCGCTCTTATCTCTTTCACAGCGCTGCTCAGTTCGTCGCCAGTCCTAAATATCCAAACCTTTCTGTTCATGAGTTGCCTAAGTTCGTCTCTAATGATAGGCACTTTTTCGCTGCCTTCGCTGCCCAAGATTCCGTCAAAGACTCTCTTCTCTTCCACCAACGCTTTCTCAAGTGGAATCTCCCGAGAATTGCTGGATATAGCGTGTTTAGCTGCCTCTTCACCCGCAACAGCTCCGAACACAAGACAATCGGCAGTTGAATTCGTTCCGAGTCGGTTCGCGCCGTGCACGCTGACACATGCGCATTCGCCTGCAGCGAAGAGTCCAGAAATCGACGTTTCAGTTTTTATGTTGGTGCGGATTCCTCCCATAGAATAGTGGGCTGCGGGTCTGATCGGAATATGCTCTTTCACAGGGTCTACTCCGCCGAGTTTGATGGCAACTTCGCGTATCAGGGGCAGTCTCTCGTCTATTTTCTCCTCGCCCAAGTGAGTCAAGTCCAAGGCTATGTAAGGTCCGTATGGTCCCTCGAACCCTCTTCCTTCAAGAATTTCTGTCTGCTCAGCTCTGGATATCACGTCGCGGGGGGCCAACTCCATCTTTTCCGCGGCGTAGCGCTTCATGAAGCGTTCGCCTTTAGCGTTGATTAGGTAGCCTCCTTCGCCGCGGGCGCCTTCAGTTATTAGCACTCCCGAGGGAACAAGTCCAGTGGGATGGAACTGTACGAATTCCATGTCCATGAGGGGTACACCAGCTCGATAGGCAATGGCCATTCCGTCGCCTGTGGTTGTGTAGGAGAATGTTGTGAACTCGTACATGCGTTCATGTCCTCCTGTTGCCATTACGACGGACTTGGCTTGGAAAGCGTGCATTTTGCCCGTGCCTAGTTCTATGGCTGTTAAACCTGCTACAAAGTTGTGTTCAATCAGCAGCGACGTAACGAACCACTCGTCATAAAATCTTACATTACCGTATGACGTGGCTTTTCCATACAAAGTGTGCATCTCATGAAAACCCGTCATGTCCGCAGCAAAACATGCACGTGGGAAAGTGTGACCACCAAAAGGGCGCTGGTCGATTTTTCCCTCAGCCGTTCGGCTCCATGGGAGTCCCCAGTGGTCTGTTAGGACTATTTCTTTTGGGGCTTGCTTCACAAAAAATTCAACAGCATCTTGATCTGCAAGGAAATCAGCGCCTTTAACCGTGTCGTATGCATGCAGTTCCAGGGAGTCTTTCTCCTGCATGACAGCGGCTGTTCCACCTTGGGCACAGACCGAATGTGACCTTATCGGGTGAAGCTTGGAAAGCACAGCTATGTCAAGTTTGCTGCTGACTTCTGCTGCAGCAATGGCGGCTCTCAAACCTGCTAAGCCTGCTCCGACGATAGCTATGTCGTGGGTTAGTTTGTCCATTGAAATCCTGCGTCATGCATTACGGAGTAAGAATTACGTAGATTGATGAACGAGGGTTTATAGTTTTCCAAACCTCTATGACGGTTAGATTGCTTGCGAAAGCAGTTCAGCTACGTCCATGACTTGGATTTTTCCCTCAAAGCCCGTTGTTTTAACCGCGTCTTCGAAAGTGAGGAGACAGAAGGGACACGCCGTTGCCACAACTTCAGCTCCTGACTGTGCTGCATCTTTGATGCGGCTCTCTGCGAGGCGTTCACCTGGGATATCAACCCACATTCTTCCGCCGCCGCCTTCACAACAGAGGCTTCGCTCACGAGAACGGTCGAATTCCACTAGTTTTACGCCTGGAACGCTCTCTATGACTCTCCTAGGCTCCTCGTACACGCCGTTTTGTTTCCCCAAGAAGCAGGGGTCGTGATAAATTACCGTTTTGCTAACTTCTCTTGAGAATGGAAGTTTGCCCTTGCCAATCAGGTCAGCGAGCAGCTGCGTGTGATGCAGAACCTCTAGGCTTGTCTGTCCATACCGGTTTTTGAATGAGTGGTATGAGTGAGGGCAGCTTGTGACAAGTTGCTTTGTGTTGTACTTGTTGAAGATCTTCATGTTTTCTTCAACGATGAATTCGAATAAGCCTTTTTCACCCATGCCATAGACTTCGTTTCCGCAACAGTTCTCTTCGTCTCCAAGGGTTCCGAAGTTATGTCCAGCTTTTCCGAAGCATTTCGCCAGGCTTTTAGCGACTTCTTGCACCCGTGTGTCGTAGGCTGGTGTGCAGCCTACAAAGTAGAGGGTTTGAATGCCCTGCGACGCATGCTTAATGTTTAGCCCTTGTGCCCACTCTGACCTTTTGCTTCTTATTCTTCCCCATGGGTTGCCGTTTTTGAAAACGCTCTCCAAGGCATCTCGAAGCGTTGAGGCTATCTGTCCTTCCTCAATCACTTGGCTTCGAATGTCGATCAGAAAATCATACGGAATCAGGTCTTTGGGACAGCGAATTCCACAAGTAGCGCAGGTTGTGCAGCTCCACAGCTCGTTTGCAGGATGTATGACGACCTTGCCGCCTGCGGCTACTTCACGCATGTACCTTCTAATGTTCAGATTGGCTTTTCTTGCAACTGGGCAGCTTCCGGTGCACATGCCGCATTGAATGCATTCGAGCAATTTGTGTTTCTGCGTGAGTTCCTGAGCATTCATTGTCCAATGTCTCATTTCTATGGAAAATATGAATGAAGCAAAAGGCTTTTTTAAGCGTTTTCCCGTGTTTATCACTTCTCAAGTCAGTGCAAATGGAAGATTGACAAGTTTGGCTCAAGCGGAGGAAAAGCCGCCTAAAATCGGGGTTTTTGTCTGCGAATGCGGTGGAAACATAGGCGATGTTGTGGACGTTAAAGCGGTCATAGATGCAGTTAAGAACTGGGATGGAGTTGTCGTTGCCAGATACAATAAATACCTTTGTTCTAGACCAGCTCAAGAGATAATAGTTGAAGACATAAAAAAGAGGAATCTTGACCGCGTCGTAGTCGCCAGCTGCACTCCGAGGATGCATCTTCCCACTTTTCAAAGCGTTCTCGAACGCGCTGGGCTAAACCCGTACATGCTTGAGTTCGTTAACATCCGGGAGCAAGACTCGTGGGTTCACGGTCCCAAAGCGTCTGCTGAAGCCACAAAGAAGGCTATAAGCCTGATAAGAGGCGGCTACGAGCGAAGCCTAGCGCTTGAACCTTTAGAGAGCATAAGCGAAAAAAGTTCACGGAACATCCTCATCGTAGGCGGCGGAATAGCCGGCATCACCGCAGCTTTAGAGCTAGGCTACTTGGGTTACAAGACTCGAATTGTGGAAAAAGAGCCAACTATAGGCGGCAACATGGCAAAATTGACCAAGGTTTTCCCAACCTTAGATTGCGCCCAATGCATACTCACGCCCAGAATGGCAGAGGTGGGAAGAAACCCAAACGTGAACCTCCTCACTTATTCTGAGGTGCAAGAGGTGATAGGACGCCCGGGCAATTACACAGTCAAGGTTTTCATGAAGCCCAGAGGCGTGGACACTGAGAAATGCAGAAGCTGCGGCGTGTGTGCCAAAGTCTGTCCAGTCACTGTTCCTGATGAGTACAATGAGGGTCTGTCACAGAGAAGAGCAGCTTACATACCTTTTCCGCAAGCGGTGCCCTCTGCTTACACCATAGACTTTGACGCTTGCACAAAATGCGGAAAATGTGAGCAGACTTGCCCAGCCAAGGCGATTAATTTGGAAGACAAGGGATCAACGCTTGAGTTCAATGTTGGCGCGTTGATAATGGCTACGGGCTACGAGCTTTATGATGCTAACAACCTCAAGAACTTCGGTTACGGCGTTTACAAAGACGTAATCACTATGATGGATTTGGAGAGGCTAGTCTCTGCCTCAGGGCCCACTCAGGGAGCTGTCAAGAGAGCTGATGGCAGCGACGCTAGAAAGGTGGCTATTATTCTGTGTGCAGGTTCCCGCGACAAGAATTTCATCCCGTGGTGTAGCCGCATATGCTGCATGTACTCTTTGAAGCAGGCTTTCGTACTCAAGAAAATGCTTGGCATTGACGTTACCATCTACTACACGGATATTAGGGCAACTGGCAAGGGGTACGAAGACCTTTACTGGCGGGACCAGGAAGCAGGAGTCGTCTTTGTACGGGGCAAAGTTGCTGAAGTCTGGAAGAACAACAACGGAAAACTTGTCGTTTTGGCTGAAGACACTTTGATGGATGAAGTCAAGGAAGAAGACTTCGACATAGTTGCGCTGGCAACGCCGATGGTTCCGCCTTCAGGGCTTAAGGGACTTGCTGAAAAAATGAGGCTCTCGCTGGGTGAAGATGGCTTCATACAGGAGAAGCATCCCAAGCTTGACCCAGTGGATTCCCTTGTGACAGGGGTTTTCGCGTGCGGGTGCGCCTTAAGCCCTAAAGACGTGAGAGACACGGTCTCCGACGCCTTAGGAGCAGCTGCCAAGGCGTCCCTTTTTCTTAAGGGAGAGTACATCACAACAAATCCTGAGAAAGCCTTCGTGATCACTGACTTGTGCGACGGCTGCAAGGCTTGTGTTCCAGTGTGTCCAGTTAACGCTATTGCTATGGAGGAGCAGAAAGCTAGGATAAATCCCTTCATTTGCATCGGTTGTGGCGCATGCATTCCTGTTTGTCCGAGGGAAGCGATAGACTTCAAGAATTCAACGAATAGGCAGATTATCGCCAATCTCCGAGGCATCCTTGCGGATAAGCAGCCGGACGAGGTTCGAATCGTTGCTTTTGTGGACAAGAGCGTTGGGTACACGGGCATGGATTTCCTTGGACTTGACCGTGTTAGTTATCCTGAAAGCATTCGGATAGTGGCGGTTCCCTCCACGGCTATCATCGGCTTGAAGCATTTGCTCTACGCCTTCGCTTTTGGAGCAGACGGCGTGCTTGTGATTGAGGGACAGCAGGAAGTAGACGAGAAATTCACGAAGAAGCGAATGATCGACCTAGGCCGCTCTTTTGCTGAGTTTGGAATTGAAAGCATGAGGGTTCGCTACAGTTACGTGCCTCTGCCAGTCTATAAGAAAGCGGCTGAGCTTTTCGGTATGTTCACAGAAAGAATTAAAAAATTTGGTCCACTATCCCTAGACAAACGCAACAAAGTCAAGGAGAAACTGGGCGTTTAACGAGAGGTAAATCACTATGGACATAATCGTTTGTGTAAAGCATGTGCCGGAAACCGCTGAAGCAGACATAAAGATCGATGGCACTGGCAAAACAATAGAAAAGAGCGGATTAGTTTTCGACATCAACGAGTGGGATGACTACGCCCTCGAAGAAGCCGTGCGCCTAAAAGAGAAGTTCGGGGGCACAGTCACAGCCATAACACTGGGTTCAGAAGAAGCTGATGCCACATTAAGAAAATGTTTAGCTCGGGGAGCAGACACAGCGATAAGGATGTGGGATTCGAAGTTTGAAGGCTCCGACGGCTATGCAACCGCCAAGATTCTCTCCAAATCTGTCAAGAATTTGCCTTTCAACTTGATACTGACCGGAGCACAGGCCGGCGACGACGGCTACGCTGTGGTGGGAACGATGCTTGCTGAGCTTCTCGGAGTTCCGCATGCTACAGCAGTCAAGAAAATCGAGTTAGACGGCGAAGTGGCTAAGCTCCACCGCGAGCTGGAGGGCGGCTTCGAAGAGCTCTTGGAAGTGAAGTTGCCCGCGGTGTTCGCGGTTTCAACGGGAATCAACGAGCCTCGTTATGTTTCTATTATGGGCACGAGAAGAGCCATGCAGAAGGAGATAAAGGTCGTTGATTTGGCGGGAACTGGGCTGAGCGAGAACGAGGTTGGCGAAGCTGGGTCTTGGACAAAGGTAGAGAAATTGTATGTGCCGCCTGTGGAGAAGCAGGCTGAGTTCTTGAAGGGAAGCCCAGATGAAATTGCCTCTAAGATCGCTGAGATTCTCCGAATCAAGGGGGTGCTGTAGATGACGGGAATCTTTGTTTTGGCGGAGCACAGGCAAGGTCAGGTTAGAGACATTACTTTTGAAATGCTTGCCAAAGGTAGGGAATTAGCCCAGAAAACTGGCGCAGAGCTGTCGGCTGTTCTTCTTGGAAAGGATGTCATGAGTTTCACGCAAACCCTTGCAGAGCACGCAAACAAAGTTTTGGTGGTTGAAGACGCCAAGCTGGAGAACTTCAATTCAGAATCCTACCAGAAAGTGCTAGCCCACTTGATTTGGGAGTACAAGCCACTGTTGACTTTGATTGGACACACTTCTTATGGCGTGGAATTGGCGCCAAGCCTCGCTGTCTCTCTAGGTGCGCCGTTGGCAACTGACTGCGTTGACGTTGGGTTTGAAAACGAGACATTAACTGTGACACGGCAGATGTACGGTGGCAAGGTAAACGTTACTGCAACGCTCCGCAAAGCCCAAAGCTACATCGCAACTGTTCGCCAAGCAACCTTTCAGCCCAAGACTGAGGCACCCTTGAATGGTCAAGTGGTCGCGGTGTCTTCTCCGCTTTCTGAGGAGGTAACTCGCAAACGTTTCATTCAGTATGTTGCGCCTCCGCCGGGTGGCGTTGACATAACCGCTGCACCAGTTCTCGTTGGAGTTGGGCGGGGAATCAAAGATGTCAGCAACATACCTGTGGTTGAGGAGTTGGCGAAGATGCTGGGCGGAGCCTTGGCTTGTTCGCGTCCAATAGTCGATAAAGGTTGGCTTCCCACAGATCGTCAAGTAGGTTCTTCTGGGAAGACTGTCAAGCCGAAGTTTTATTTGGCTCTTGGGATAAGTGGGGCTTTTCAGCATGTGCTAGGCATGAAGGCGTCAGATTTGATTATTGCGGTCAATAAGGATGCGAAGGCGCCAATATTCGGCGTGGCGGACTATGCTGTCGTGGAAGACCTGTTCAAAATTGTTGGACCTTTGAAGAATAAGATGCAAGAGCTGAAAGGACAGAAGTAAGTAATCAGAAAATGGGGTGGAGAAATGGATTACGAGCTAAAAGAGGAGCAGAAGTACATTAAGAATGCTGCAAAAGAGTTTGCTGAAGGCGAGTTCAAGCCTGAAGTGGCAAGGGAGTTTGACCAGAAGCATCAGTTTCCAAGGGACATCTACAAGAAAGCGGCGAAGCTGGGGTTCATTGGCTGCTATTACGATGAAAAGTACGGCGGTCAAGGCTTAGGTCTCTTGGAAAACGTGTTGGTTGAGGAAGAGTTCTGTCGGGTTGATTCAACTCTCGGGTCAGCTATGTTTACTGGGCTTTTCGGCAGCGACATGATTCTTGAGTACGGCGGTGAAGAACAGAAGATGGAGTTTCTGCCGAAAACTGCGCAGGGAGAATGGCTGTCGTCTGGTGCGTTCACGGAGCCAGCTCACGGGAGCGACATTACATGTATGGACACTGTTGCGGTGTTGCAGGGAGACGCA